>ENA-UPSB01000662-UPSB01000662.1-bioreactor-metagenome-genome-assembly--contig:-NODE-662-length-52260-cov-18.483996_pt1 | contig 52260 bp, 38 predicted proteins | sample MGYA00238182_ERZ773286 | MGnify/ENA primary metagenome ERZ773286 (study PRJEB29026, sample SAMN07631240) | bioreactor metagenome | isolation source: Switchgrass digestor | place: USA: Dartmouth...
TGTTGGTGCACCGAAAGTTTTTACTTTCGGCACCCCAACATTTATTATAGAACCTAAAAAAACAGGAACATTTCACTTGTCTTATATACAAGTGAAACATTCCCGTTTTTATCTTTTAAATATATTTATTACACGCCAAATTTGTTTAATCTTATCTGTTCATTTGCAGTAAAGTTGGTTTTAGCAACATGACCTTTTAGTGGTACTATCTTCTCATGTATAGCGTCAATTATCCAATCTGCCTGTGGGAAGAAGTAATCTTCAAGTTCATGTGCAGGTGTGATCCAGTTTCTTGCACCAACTACAACCGGAGGAGCATCCAGGTAGTCAAATGCAAGCTCGCTTATGGTCTGAGCCATATCTTTCAAGTGAGAACCGCGTTCGCATGCATCACTTGTCAGAAGTATGCGGCCTGTCTTTTTAACAGACTCCAGAACCTTTTCATAGTTGAAAGGTACTAAAGTTCTTGCATCAATTATTTCAGCAGACATTCCGTACTTTTCTTCCAATATCTTCGCAGCATCCAATGCTCTGTATAAAGTTGCTCCTACAGTCAGTATTGTAATATCTTTACCCTCTTTCTTTATATCTGGCTCGCCTATCGGCACTTCATAATATCCTTCAGGCACACCGCCTTCATGGAACATTTCGCCCACATCATACAGCCTCTGGCTTTCAAAGAATATTACAGGGTCTGTTCCCATAAGAGCGCTGTTCATAAGACCTTTAGCATCATATGGGGTTGCCGGGAATACAACTTTTAATCCCGGTATATGAGCGCAAAGCGAAGTCCAGTCCTGTGAATGCTGTGCACCATATTTTGAACCTACTGATACTCTCACTACTACGGGCATTTTTAGTATTCCAGCACTCATTGACTGCCATTTTGACAACTGGTTGAAGACTTCATCTCCTGCTCTTCCTAAGAAATCACAGTACATGAGTTCTGCTATTACTCTTCCTCCGCACATTCCATATCCAACGGCAGATCCGACTATAGCTGCCTCAGATATAGGTGAGTTAAATAATCTATGATACGGAAGGGATTCGGTCAGACCTCTGTATACTGCAAATGCACCGCCCCAGTCTCTGTTCTCTTCACCATATGCAACAAGTGTGGGATCGGTATAAAACTTATCCAGAATTGCTTCAAAAACAGCATCCCTAAACTGGAATACCTTGTTCTTGGAAACAGGTTTTCCGTCTTTGAATGCAAATCTTTCTTTTCTCTTTATCTGCTGAACCCTCGGGTTTTCTTCCTTAGGTATCAGTACTTCACATTCCCTGTCATCCATTTTTTCTATTTTCTGATTTGAGAACATAAGCTCTCCGATAGCATCCGGATTTTTTATTAGATCCATTCTAGGTGATACACTATCATCAGTTGCCAGCTTGCAAGCTTTTGTAATAAGTTCCTTAACTTCACCAAGTATCTCATCAAATTTGTCATCGGCTGCAACTTTAGCTTTAACAAGCTCTTTCCGATAGTTTACCAATGAATCATGTTCCATCCATGCTTCAATTTCTTCTTTGGTCCTGTAGCTTGAAGCATCGGAAGGAGAATGTCCGGTAAACCTGTATGTCAATGTATCAAGGAGAACAGGTCCTTTTTTCTCTTCAAGTATCTTTTTCTTTCTTCTGATAGCATCTATGACTGCCAAAGGATTGTATCCGTCAATTCTCTCTGCATGCATCTGCTCAGGATTTACACCTGCGCCTACTCTTGCAAGAAATTCATATCCCATGGTCTCACCGTTTGTCTGGCCGCCCATGCCATACTGGTTATTGAAGAAGTTCACAATAAGGGGCAATCCGCCTCTATATTCGCCTTCCCATAATTTTTTGTATTGGTCCATGGTAGCCATACATAAAGCTTCCCATACAGGTCCACATCCCATGGACGCATCTCCTATGTTTGCTATTACTATACCTTTTTTCTTGTTGATTTTCTTATAAAGCGCTGCTCCCACAGATATGGTAGCAGAACCTCCGACTATAGCGTTATTCGGATAAATACCAAAAGGAGTAAAGAATGCATGCATTGAACCGCCTAAGCCTCTATGGAATCCTGTATCACGAGCAAATATTTCAGCAAGGGTACCGTATATTAGAAAATCAATGGCAAGTTCTTTTACACTGTTACTGTTCTTTTGTTTTCCTTCAACCACTTTTAATATTCTACCATCGAAAAAGTTTTCCATTATGTCCATTAGTTCTTTGTCAGAAAGCTTTTCAATAGCTGAAAGTCCTTTAGCAAGTATTTCACCATGGCTTCTGTGAGAACCGAAGATGAAATCATCCTTGTCCAGAAGATATGCCTGTCCTACAGCAGATGCCTCCTGTCCCAGCGACAAATGCGCAGGCCCCGGGTGATTGTACTGTATACCGTTATACTCACCTGTTGTCTTGATAGCATTAAGCATCGTCTCAAACTCACGAATTATCGCCATATCTCTGTATATCCTGAGAAAATCCTCAGTTGAGAAATTAGCTTTTTCTTCTTCGATGGTTTTATTATACTGATTTACAGGAATATCAGTAAATGTAATTTTACCGCTTCGCCTCATTTCTTTTGGATCAATAAACTGTGACTTTGGCATTTTCATTACCTCACTTATTGTTATTTTTTATCAAGCATACTGCAAAGAGACATTTATATGCTGTCAGCACTCTGCATTTCTGAGAAATGTCTCCATGCAGGAAATATTGGTCATTATTGTTGAATAATTATTCGTTTCTTTTATGCAGGTAAATTATTTACCCATTCTCATCATAAAATATTCACAGCCGTTTAAAACTGGAATATGGCTTCTCTTATAATTTCACTTACAGTAGGATGAGGGAAAACCAACTCTTTAATGTCGTTGACTCTCATCTCTGTTTCAATCATTAATGCAGCTCCGTAAATAATCTCAGAAGCGTAATTTCCGATCATATGCACGCCTATGATATTGTGGTGCTTTTTATCTATCAACACTTTGCATATGCCGTCTCCGCTTTCGTTTTCAGCAACATACCTTCCGCTGTACATCATCGATATTTTTGATACTTCGTAATCTATTCCCTTTTGTTTGGCTGATTCCTCTGTTTCACCTACACATGCCACTTCCGGCGTGGTATATATAACCGAAGGAATAGCATTATATCTGATAATATCCTTTTTACCTATAATATTATTTATACAAACCTCAGCTTCCCTGTAAGCAGTATGGGCCAGCATTGAAAATCCGTTAATATCACCGGCTGCATATACTTCAGGAATATTCGTTCTGCCTCTTTCGTCTATCTTAATTCTACCTCTGTCAAGCTCTACACCTATGTTTTCCAGTCCTAATCCTTCAGTTGCTGCTCTTCTTCCTATGCTCATCAGTATCTTTTCAGCTTGTACGTTAAACTTTTGGCCATCTGCTTCATAAACTACCGCACCTTCTTTAATCTCAACAACCTTTGAATTGAGCTTAAACTCTATTCCTTTTTGCTGATAGTTCTTCAACAATATTTCTGATATCTCTCTGTCAGTAGGGCCTGCAATATGATCAAGCATTTCAATTATAGTAACCTTACTGCCTGCTGTATTGAAATAAGAAGCCATCTCAAGACCTATAACTCCACCGCCGATTATTACAAGGGAATCAGGGACAGAAGGTATATCGAGTATCTCCCTGTTTGTTAATATATAACCTTTTTCCAGCCCCTCTTTTGCTCCTGGTATAGGTGGTACTACCGGTACTGAACCGGCCGCTATTAAAAGCCTCTTTCCCGTGTATGTTTCACCATTTGCAGTTACAGTATAGCCTTCCCCGGATCTTCCGGTTATTTTCGCTTCACCTTCGACTACTGTTACTTTATTCTTTCTGAGCTGGCTTTTTACTCCTGATACCAGTGTCTTAACCACTCTGTTTTTTCTGTCAATAACAGTACTATGATTTAACGAAACATTTTCTGCAGCTACTCCATATTTTTCACCATGCTTTGCATATTCATATGCCTTAGCTGAATATAACAGAGCTTTGGAAGGAATACACCCTTCATTAAGGCAAACTCCTCCAATGAATCTCTTTTCAATAAGAAGCGTTTTTAACCCTTCATGGCCTGCCCTTTCAGCTGCCAAATAACCGGCCGGGCCGCCACCTATTACTATTAGATCGTAAGTCATCTTAAAACCTCACTCTCCTGTGATTATCATTTCTACTTCGCCAGCAGTACACTGAAATTTTCAAGATTGTTCTTCAAATCCTGCAGGAATCTGGCTGCCGGTGCACCGTCAAACGCCCTATGGTCAAATGTAAGTGACAATCCCATTGCAGGATAATATTTATATTCACCGTTTACTTCTTTAACTCTCTGTACTATAGTATTTACTCCAAGTATTGCAGTTTGAGGCGGATTGATAACCGGTGTAAATGATTCGATTCCCAACGAACCCAGATTAGTTACAGTAAAGCTTGCTCCTTTAAGTAAATCAGGACTTATTGTACCCTTCTGGCATTCACTAATTAATGCCTTAGCTTCTTTAGAAATCTGATTTAATGATTTCAAGTCAGCATTAAAGAGAGTAGGTACCATTAAACCTCTTTCAGTATCTACAGCTATTCCCAGATGTACGTTGTTGAATATGCGAATTTTATCATCAAGAAAATGTGAATTTATATTCTTATGATTGAGAATAGTTCTGGAAACAGCATACAGTATTATATCGTTTAGTGTAATATTCTCTAACCCAAGCTTTTCTATGTTTTGCTTGATCTTTGACCTGTAGTTCAAAATATCAGTTGCATCAAATGAAGTGTTAAGTGTAAGCTGAGCAAGTTCAGATAATGAATGGTGCATAGATTTTGCTATAACTTTTCTTATATTAGAAAGTTTTATGTCTTCATAAGCCGGCTGAACACCCGCTGCACTCTGAAGCACTTGTTGTCCTTGATCTGCTGCAACCGGAGTCTGTAGATCTCCAATTGTTATTCTTCCTCCAAGCCCGGTTCCCTGAACAGCACCTACTCCGTCCATACTTAGCATCTGTTCTCTTGCTGCCATAGTAGCAACGGGACCGTTCTCTCTTAAAGCTATTATGTCTCTCTCAATAATCCTGCCATTTGGTCCTGTAGGCGCTGCAAATCTATAATCAATACCTGTTCTTGCAGCAAGATTTTTTGCCCTCGGAGATACTTTTATGTCTCCGCTTTCAGCTGCTTTTACAGATGTTTGATCTAATTCAGCTTCTGCCTGAACCTGAACGGCAGTTTCAACCTGTTGTTCACTCTGCTGTGTGGTAACTTCAGCACTTGCTTCGTCTTTTCCATCGGAAGCAGTATTAGGATTAAACTCATCGGTACTTTCTCCGGGAGTCCCTATTACGCAAACATTTGTAAGAACAGGTACATCGTCACCTTCTTCAAAAAATACTTCCAGAAGCGTTCCTTCAACTTTCGCTTCTTCATCGAATGCGGCCTTGTCTGTCTCATAACTGAACAGTATATCTCCGGCCTTAACATAATCTCCTTTTTGCTTATGCCATTTTACTATAATGCAGCTTTCTACAGATTGGCCTTGTCTAGGCATAATTACCGGTGTAGCCATATTGACCCTCCTTGATGAATTGATATTATTATTATGTAACTTTTGTGTTATTTTTATGATAACTTTATGTTCGAATATGTTATTTTTATTAAATTTTCTAACAAATCCAATTATTATTTTATCAATGGTATTTAACAGTGTCAATAGAAAACGGGACAGTCCCGTATTTCAATAAAAAACACAAGACCGCCCCGGTTTCTGTTCACTTTAACGCTTCAAATGCTTTATCAGCAAGATATGAACTTCTTACCAGAGGACTTGATGCCACAAATTTAAATCCTAATTTTTCGCCTATTACTTTATACTCTTCAAAAACATCCGGGTGTACATACTCAATGACGGGATGATGTTTTTTTGAAGGTGACAAATACTGACCTATAGTAAGCAAGTCACATCCGACCTCTCTAAGGTCCTTCATTACATCTATTACTTCATCCTTTTTTTCACCAAGCCCGAGCATAATACCTGACTTTGTAATTATATTCTTATCCATGGTTTTGACGTTCTTCAAAACTTCAAGGGACCTTTTATACACTGCCATAGGACGCACTTCACCATATAGCCTTGGCACTGTTTCTACGTTATGATTTATTATACGGGGTTTAGCTTTCACAACTTTTTGCAGTGCTTTTTCATCCCCTTTGAAATCAGGTATCAATACTTCGATTACAACTTTATCATCAACTTTCTTAATTTCATTTATTACATCGGCAAAATGGCCTGCCCCACCGTCTTCTAGATCATCCCTTGTTACCGACGTTATTACTACATGTTTAAGTCCCAGCTCTTTTACACCTTGTGCTACATGCAAAGGTTCCATACTGTCTACCGGTTCCGGTGCACATTTTGTAACATTGCAGAATGTACAATTTCTCGTGCAATTACTTCCCAGTATCATAAAGGTAGCAGTTTTCCTTTCAAAACACTCCATGCGGTTCGGGCAGGCTGCCTCTTCACAAACAGTGTTCAGCGAAAGCCTTTTTAACATATTTTCAACATAATCATATTTTTGGCCTGTTTTTACTCTTATTTTCAGCCACTCCGGCTTTTGCATCATATCAGCTCATCTCCTTGAGAAAGTCGTCTTTAGAAACAATCACAGGCTCCGTATCGAATACTTCACAGAAATACTGCAGTACCTTTTTTATTTCTTCATCAAAGTCTACTTTTTTCCCCAGCAGCTTTTCCAGGGAAGTTACTCCTTTATCTGTTATACCACAGGGATTAATCCATTTGAAATTTTCCAGATCCGTATTGACATTATACGCGAAACCATGCATTGTAACCCAATGCCTTACGGCAATTCCTATTGCTGTAATCTTATCATTGCCAACCCATACACCTGTGTATTTTTTCTCATCTCTGTACGCATCAATATCATATTCCTTTTTTAAAAGCTTTATAAATATTTCTTCTATATTCCACACAAAAGCTTTTATATCTTTACCATACCCTTTCAGGTCGATTACAGGATAGCCTACTATCTGTCCGGGGCCATGATAAGTAACATCTCCTCCCCGATTAACTTCAAATATGTCAACGCCTTTTTCTTTTAAAATTCCTTTTGGAAGCAGTATGTTGCTCTCCTTTGCCCGTCTGCCCATAGTAAGCACTTCAGGATGCTCAACGATTAAAATAGTATCTTCAGCCTCATCGTTTATCCTTTTTTGCTGTAATTTTTCCTGTATCGAAAGAACATATCCGTATTCCATCCTTCCAAGATAAACAGCATTGATCTTTTTCCCCATATAACTCACAACCTTTTACCTGATTAAAAGCAGAACACAAGGATTCTTATCCTTGTGTTCATATATGCTATATTCAAATACATGCTATATCGGTTTTGCATTCGCAAGCAGATATTTTTCTGCTTCTGCTGACCACAAGCCATTGTTCTTTTCAACAATATCAGCCAACTTCGCAAATATAGGGTCGTTTTTACCCTTTTCCCTGAAGTCAGCAATTGCGGTAAGTTCCATATCAATATTCGTATATATAAGTTTTTTGCCTCCCGGAATTTTAGGAAGGTTTAATGTAGTTTCAACAACACTGTTTAATCCGCCTATATGTGTTACCATTGCAGCAGGATTAATCAGCCCTTTTTCCATCAATTTCAGAGACTCGATCATATCATCTGTATTTCCGCCGCTTGTACCAACAACATGTGTAGAATTATAGTGTACATTATAGAAATTAAACATTGCTGAAAATGCCGGATCTATAGGACCCGCGAAGAAATTCAGGCATCCGTCCCTGGCTAATATTTTATCTCCCTGTTCTACAACGGGTTTTACAGGTGCAAATACAAATACATCATTATAACCTTTTCCGCCTGTTAAGGACATAAGCTGTTCTACCGGGTTATCAACCGCAGAAGTATTTATATACTTAAGATCTACACCGTTTTTAGCTGCTTCTTCAACTGTGTATATGGATGCAGCTCTTTTAAGCCTTGCTTCATCTATATCCGTTACAACCAGCAGCCTTGGCTTCCTGTCACAGTGTATCGCATAATCTATAGCACCAAGACCCATGGGGCCTACACCTGCAAGTATCGCCATGTTTCCGCCTTCAACTATGCCCATATCATGAACATATTTACCTGCAGTTGTATGATAGTTAGCATGAAATGCTCCTACAATACAGGACATAGGCTCAGCCAATGAACCATAGAAAAATGCTTCACCGTTATAATCCAGCAAGCAATCATGTTCCATTACTTCGTTGGGTATGATTACATACTGTGCTGCACCGCCTATATATCTATAGGAGTAACCGGGAGCATCATATGGATTTTCCTTTTTATTTAACGCAGGCTGTATAGAAAATTTGTTACCTGGTTTAAATTTATCTTTCCATTTTGAACCAACCTTTACTATTTCGCCGCAGAATTCATGTCCAATAATAACAGGATTCTTGTCAATATCATTGGGAACCCTTTTATGATCTTTTCCTTGTTCTGCTGCTTTATATGAGGACATGCATACACTGTCAGAAATTATATGGGCCAGTATTTCATCCTCTTTGATTTCAGGCAGTTCAAATTCTTCAAGCCTTAAATCTTTTTTGCCATACAATCTAACTGCTTTTGTTTTCATCTTATTCCCTCCAGAAAGTTTGTATTTTTTATAAACATTTGTTTCTCTTATCGGTACAGGTTTTACTCAATTTTGACATTATTTTTTTTCAGTGCTTCTACATACTGCTCGGGAAAAGCAGAATCCGATATAAGAACATCAATATCCTTCAAAGTTGCAAATGTAAACGGCATGTTCTTATCAATTTTGCTTTTGTCAATCATAAGTACTACTTTTCCTGCCCTTTTGATAACAGCTTTCTTTAATTCACATTCATTAAAATCCCCTATTGTAAATCCACTCTTTAATGAAAAAGCCGAAGCTGCCATAAATGCTATGTCAATATTAATGCTTTTAATAAAGTTAATAGAACTCATACCAGAAGTAGTAAGATTATTCCTGCTAAGCTGACCTCCTACAAGCGTAACCGAAGGATTGTTCTTCTTAATAATCTCCATACTTATATTGGGCCCGCTGGTAATTATGGAAAGACTGTCATCAGGAAGGATCTTGGCAAGACACATAGTCGTGGTTCCTGAATCTATGAATATCGATCTTCCCGTTTCCACATATTTTAATGCTTTCTTCGCTACTTTAATTTTAGCATCTATATTCTTTGTTGCCCTTAGTGAATATATATCCTCACCGTTTCCTGTCAGCTTCAATAAGGATTTAACTGCTCCGCGTGTTCTTATAACCAAGCCCTGCTCCTCCAAATAAGCGAGATCCCTTCTTATCGTCATTGTTGACACATCAGGAAATTCCTTTTCCAGAGAGCGAATCGATACTTCCCCCATATCCGTTATATATTTGCTGATTTTTTCTCTTCTGGAAACAATCAAAATACAACACCCCTGAAAATAATTATAAATCTATAAATCCCAATTGAAGTCTCAATAATCATAAATTTCTGTTTCTATAATTCTATTAACTTATTATGCTCATATCGGAATTAGCTAAACCCAAAGACTGATAATAAATTTCCGATATAGAATAATACTGATTGTATAATTTATGTGTTAATTTAATGTTAAAAACATGAGCATTTTGTTGTTTATAAATATATTATGTTACTTTGTAACATAAAAAGTGTTATTAAGTATATTTTATATGAATAAATATGGAGTGTCAATTAATACTGCAGCACAGGAAACATAATGCAAGAAGCTTCTGTATATTTCGTTAATAATCAAATATTTATTCATCTTTTACAGTAAGTTTTTTCATGTCATCACATATAACGGACTTTTTTCTACCGTCTATATATGTCCGTAAAACAATCTGGCCGTTCCATAGATCTTTTATATGCTTAAGGGTTTCATGCGCATAATTTAAATCCAGTTCCCTACCGTCATACAAATGCTCAAGAACCAGTGTATTGTCTTTTTTTATTAGTTCATATACCCGAATAATTGGTATATTCCCCATACCAACCGTTAAAGCAAGAGTGTCTCTTATTTTTTCCCATCCCTGTTCATCTGAAACTTCAGAAATAACGTATTCACCTCCTTGTTTCATATACTCAAATAAATTCATTTCTACACATAATTCCCGAGTCAGATACCTTCTTATAAATGACTGGTCCCTTTCCAGCTCTCTGACTTTAAATATGAATTCAGGATCATCAGGATGACTTCTGCTTATACCGTCAAAAATTTTTAACCCAAGGTAATATGGATTTAGATGCGTTTCATAAGGTCTAATCACCTGGTTATGCCTTATTATAAATTCAAACTTTAGTTCCTGAGATAAATCCAGACTGTTTAAAATATTATAATGCCAGTAACTTGCCCACCCTTCATTCATTATCTTTGTTTCTATCTGCGGTATGAAATAAGCTGTTTCTTTCCTCACAATATCCAGTACATCTTTTTGCCACTCTTCCAATCTACCGTATTTTGATATAAAAAGTAATATATCTTCTTCAGGTTCAAAGGGTATTCTTTCATAAACCTGAGGATCAGGTTCTTCATATACTGCGTGGACAATTGACGACCGGTTCTTCTGCCCTTTTTTAAACTTTTCCAGATATTCTTCTCTTTTTTCTTCATCACTTAATTTTCTGAAGTTGCTTTCTCTGCAAGTCTGATACCTTATTGAGTGAGCCGCATTCAACACCTTTTCCATTTCATTATACCCGATCCCTGGCGTTGATATGTAACTACGTATTCGCTCAGCATGATTTTTAAACATACTGATTGTCTCCTCAGCCCTTGTTGCGCTTTTGAATAGCCTGTTATTCTTGAAAAAATCATTATGCCCGTAAACATGCGCTATAGTCAATATCTGAAGAAGCAGTGTATTATCCTTCATTAAATAAGCAATGCAAGGATTAGAATTTATAACCATTTCATATGGCAGTCCTGCCAGATTATATCTGTTTAATGTTTTTAGCCTTTCATATGCTTTGCCGTAACTCCAGTGAGGATAGTGGGAAGGCATACCCATATAAGCTTCATAAGATATCATATCTTCATAACTTACCAGTTCAAATTCCTGTTCATAAAAATCAAGCCCTTTAGATATAGCCATTTTTTCAATAATTTCGTTCCATTCCTGAAGTTGTGCAACTGTATAGTCACTCATTTATGTACACCTGCTCCTTATCCTTTTCTAATAACTTTTTTAAGGCCGGAAAAATATCTTCCTTTTTAACCATTGTCACAAGTGCAAAATTACTGCTGTTGACTCTTTTCATCAGCTCATTCTTGATAGTATTTACAGGTGAGTAATAACCCGGTACTATCTCTCCGTATCCGAAAAGATTACACTTTTCGCATAAGCGTTGAGCCGCATCTATTGCTTTTTCATTATCTTCAGCCCAATTATCTCCGTCACTGCAATGAAATGCATATATATTCCAATTTGCCGGGTTATATCTCTCTTCTATTATTTCAAGAGCTTTTTCATATCCGCTGCTTATATATGTCCCTCCGGATTCACCTCTATGAAAAAATTCATCCTCACTTACTTCTTTTGCAACCGTTGTATGAGCAATAAACGCTATTTCCGCAGTTTCATATTTCATCCTTATAAACTGGTAAAGTAAAAAATAAAAGCTCCTGGCCATATATTTTTTTGTTTGATCCATAGAACCTGAAACATCCATTATACAAATAACTACTGCATTATGATCCTTATTTTTCCTAAGTTTCACCCTTTTATATCTAAGGTCCTCTTCTTTAAAGGGAAATCGCTCCTTATCATTATTTTTTTCATAATTTTTATCCGTTTCAGTTTCTTCATTATTAATCATCCTATAATTATTTGTTTTGTTTTCAGTACGTTTGCTTGATTGCTTTCTTTTTATTCTCTCAATAACAGAGCGCTTTTTTGCTAGTCTCGGAGGTATACCTTTTCTTTGATAGCCGATATTTCTATGCCCTTTCTGACATTCAATTTCAGCCAGCTTTTTTTTCTGCAAATCCGGAAGATCCAGATCATCAAATAAATATCCTACCAATTCTTCTATTGTAATTTCAGTTTCATATATATCTTCTCCTTCCGCGGAACCGGCACCGCCCTGGCCTAAGCCTCCGTTATTGCCTATGCTTATTCTGTCTCCCCTTTTTTCAGTTCCGTCTCCAGAAGCTACACTGTTGTATCCTTTTCTGTAAATAAACTGGTATTCCTTAATGCTGCGAATTGGCACTTTTATTTTCTTTTTTCTGTTTTGAACGATAATGCTTTCCTCGGCAATTATATCTGCTATATTATTTTTAATGGAGTCTTCCACGAGTTCTTTATGCCTTCTTCTATCTTCAGAAGAACGGTCATGTCCCCCTGTAATGTTTTCCCTGATGACTGCCATCTACGCACCTCCGTATAATAAGACATGAAGGTTAAGCACAGCTGATTAAAAATATATCAATCCTTCCATAAGTTATTTGCCGCATATTTCAATATTACATTGCAGCAATGATCGCAATATCCGTTTTTTTTCATTTCCGCAACCATTGCATTATACTTCTCGCTTTGCTCTTTGTCCCTTACTTTAGCTAGAGTAATAATGCGGCAAAGCTCGCTTACCGAAGAAGTTAGCTTTTTTTCTATTGCTTCCTTCAACGGCTCATAACTCTCATAATTTAATTTGCCGCCTGTTCTCAGCACATAAAACATATAAGCAGTAACATCAGACCTGAAACCCTTTGCAGCAGATTCCGTTATTCCTATCTGTTCTTCTATTGACCTTAAGAATTTTTCATCCGGTTCCAGTTCTTCACCGGTATTTATGTCTTTTAACTTAGTCCTGTTTACATAAGCCTCAGCATGATCCAGATAATTGTTAAACAAGCTTTCAGCCTGTTCTTTATAACCATGTATAAATGCTCTTGTAATTTCTTTGTCTAGAATTTTATTGTATTCCTTGCGTATATTATTCTGTATGTATTGGAGATACCTCGTCCTTTCTTCTTCACTGATGGAAAGTTCCTTTATAGACTTTACCAATATTTCCATGACATCTATTGGGTTTATACAATTGTTCTCCGCTTCTGACAGAGCGGTGTCCAAAACTTTCATAATAAAGCGTGTTGATATTCCTGTCATTCCTTCTCGCGGTGCTTCTTCTTTAAGCTCCATAATATCTATCTTTCTTGTCATTCCTTTTTCAATAATTTCTTCACCGTTATATATCCTTAGCTTTGTCATCGGATCTACCTTGTTTGAGGGAGAAAGCCTTGTCAGTATTGCAAACATTGAAGCTATCTCTATTGTATGAGGCGCAATATGTTCCTTAAACTTGCTTTTTTTCAGCATTTTTTCATATATCCTGATTTCTTCGTCCAGTTCCAGGCAATAAGGTATTTCTATTTTTACAATTCTGTCCAGTATGGCTTCATTGGTATGGTCAGATTTAAATTTATTCCATTCAGCTTCATTAGAATGTGCAAGAATAATGCCGTCAAAATAGATCATTGAACCTTTGCCGGGTGAAGGAATGGATTTTTCCTGAGTAGCTGTAATCATGGTGTGCAAATATTCGGTTTCATTTTTGAATACTTCTATAAATTCTACTATGCCTCTGTTTCCCACATTAAAGGCCCCGTTAAGGGATAACACTCTCGGATCATCTTCCGGATAAATATCTAATTTTGATATATCAACTGACCCAATAAGAACGGATGTATCCTGATTATTTGGATCCACAGGAGGAACAACGCCTATGCCCTTACGGGACCTTATGGAGAATTCCACTGTTTCAACAGGAAACTTTTCAAATTCTCCCTTAAATTCGTTTTTAAGCCTGTATCTGCAGAGCAGGGACATAAATCACCTTCAATTCTGACATTTAATGCATTCTCAAATTCCTTCCGCAAATGCTTCGGTACCAAATGTAAAGGCTCTTCTCTCATAGGGCAGCCTTCCAAGGCATAAATCGGCGGACTGGCCTCGAGAGCTTTTTTTAGTTTTTCCATAATCGAAGACTTTCCTGAGCCTACAGGGCCCACGAGATATAAAACCTGACGGGATTCTTCACCTTCCATAGCAGCGGAATGAAAATACCTGACTATTTTCATAAGAGCAGTATCTATGCCAAAGAATTCATCTGAAAAGAATTTATATTTTTTAATGGTCTCATTACCATATATTCTTCTTAACCTCGGGTTTTCCTCCGTTTTAATTATTTCAACTCCCTGCTGAATGATAAGATTATACATCCTTTGATGAGCCAGCATTGACAATTCGGGATTTTCAGCAAGTTTTTCGATATAGTCAAGAAAAGTGCCGGTAAAACGGGTTCTTCTGTTAGTTTCTCTATCCTTCCTAATTATTTCGGATATATGTTCCTGTGCCATGGTAATACCCCCTTATACCTAAATACAAGCAAGTTAATTAACTTGTTGTGATAGTTGGTTTTGTTCCAGGAAACCGAGCTACGATGCCAAGACCCTGTAAATTCAGCTGCTATGAATTCATACTCGCAGTATAATTTTAATTATATATACTCAAACAGTGAGTTCGCTTAACTTAGGCTCGGATTTACAGGGGATATGAGCCTCTCCACAAGGTTTCTTCCACAAAACAACCAGCACAATGGATTAATTAGTACGTTATATACAACAAATAAGCCTTAATATAGTGTATTCTCTTCGTTTATTAAACTTACATATAATTTAAAATAACCATATAATATTTATTGCAGTAACAGCTATTTATAATTAAACTAAAGATATAGCAACTTATATTTAAGTGGGTGTAAGTGTGAAGAAAAGAGTGAACAAATATATTAAGCATATATTAATATTTTTATTAGGCGCATTGGCGGTATTATCCATTACCATGATAGTCTTCAGCATAAGCATTAACATCAGTATCCTGAATGAAAAACATCATGAACGCCTATTTGATAAATATGACATATATGACCAAACTCATTCTGTAATAGACAGTGCTATCCAGAATATAGTAAAAGATCAAATAAAATATTCGCCTAATAGCTATAAAGAACATAAGGAAATTTTTGATAAAATTTTAAATTCTTCAACTCCGGAATCAGTAAGAAATAACCTAATCAGTATCAGAACAGGGCTGTTTAAATATTTTCAGGGCAAGACTTACTTTTTACCTGATATACAGTTAGGCACCGACGAAGACTATGATACTAAAAGTTCTACTACATCACAAAACTCACAGCAAGCGCTTTCTAAAATAGACAAAATAAATTTAAGCGCCATACTTATGTATATAAACAGAAATGATATAACAGAATATCTGTCCTTTATAAAATTCTTTTATTTCTTAACCCACATAATACCATCTGTTAGTCTTATAGTTTTTTTATTCTGTTTATTTATTGTATCCATTATGATAAACAAGACTCGGACGTTCTTCAGGTGGCTTAAAAATGTAACATTATTCTCTGCTGCAATTGCAATATGCGCTTCTATAGCACTTGTGTTCTACTGTCTGCTGATAATGCCTGCCAATATTGAACCAATAGTAATGTCATTCCCTTATAAAGATGGTATTGTGTCTGGTTATATTAAAAGCTGTGCTCTAATGCTGTCTCTCTTTATTGGTCTCTATGGTATTATAATTCTTGCTGTAAGGATCGGCATAAATTATATACCTTTAGTTGCAAAGCAAAAATTTTTTGTTACTATATATAAATTCTTTCATAAATATTTTGTAAGATATAAATATGCGAGAATTACAGTTAACTCTATATTGGCAATACTTTTATGCGTTCTCTTTGCCATGAACTGCAATTATATAGTTTCTGAGTTTTCTAAAAATAATTATAAATACGTACTTTCAAAAATCACTCATGCAAATACTGTTACAGAAGTAATAGCGGCAAAAGATGACACAATATATGATGTAAATCTCAAAGTAGTTGACAAAAAGAGCAATACACCGGTTTCCGGTCTAAAGGTAAATATCAGCGGTAAATCCTCAATATCAGGAAAAAGTGTTAATGAGGTTCTCACAACAGACGAGGAAGGATCATTAAAATCCTCCCTTGATAAAGGAACATATAAAATAACATTTATCTCTGAAAGCTTTCCTGAACAATATGATATACCCACACCCTTTTTCTTTGAGCTTAAGGAATCAGGCACCAAGGTTATATCTGTTGCACTTGAAGAATCCCCTGAATATAAGCAAAATCTATGGGGCATAGTAGAAATAGAAGTTATAGATGATTCCAATGAACCCGTTTCAGGATTACAGCTTGAAGTTCTGGGTGATGTCAAAGCTCCGGGTGATCCTGATAGACTCTATGCATATACTAATTCTGACGGAATTGCGGTATTTAAGCTTTATAGCGGAACATATAAAATAGGCTTTAATAAAGATTATCTGCAAAATAAATATAAATTGCCTCCTGAGCTTAATGTTGACGTACAACCTGAAGCAGTTGCAAGATACACGTACAGGCTACAAGGAATAGAATGATAAGCCATGAGTAACATATCAAGTTTTACCCACATACAATAACTATATAAATCGCTGTTTTCGGTTAAGATTAAATTAATTGTATGGAGGTAAACTTGGTATGATACGTTACAATAGATCACCTTCTAATGCTCCTAAAAGTATGAGAGCTTCAGCTTCACAGCCCTCAGAGCAGTTACCCTCATCTGCTGATGCACCTGCAGGTCCGGCAACTCCATTTTACCCTTTAACTCAGGATAGTGCTATAAGTCCATCTTCACAGCAAATGGCTCCATATTCACATGATCCTGTTGCGCAAATGCCTGTTTTTCAGCAGCAAATACCTGTATGTCCGTACACAGGCATACCTCTTATTCCGGATAGTTCGGCAGGACTTATGCCTTCATCAGGCATACAGCCGTTTTCAGGTATACAGCCAATGATGGATTACGGGATGGAGGCAGATGCAGGATTAATTCAGCAAACTACAGCTTCCGGCGATCCTCCGCCGATTCTTACTGATAACAACCCTGTTCCGACAATTACGCTGTTTAAGGAACTAAGCGGTTATCCAAACTATGGAAATCCCAGTGGAAATGCAGATATCCTGTACACTGGCAACAGAGGTACCTGGACATTCAACCTTCCGGCAATAATATTCAATCCCGGCCAGTTCAGAGCACAGCTTGTCATACGGGCTGTATTGGATGATCACAGTAATGTACCTGTCAGCAGATACTCTGCAAGAATAACAATTAACGGCACAGTTGTACACAACGGAAGGCTTGATTTAAGGCATGGCACTCCTGCAGGTTCCAGATTTACCAATTGGTCTTCCCTTACATTCAATGTCCCGAATCTGAGAAGAAATAACAGGATAGTAATAGAGAACACTTCCACTGCAGGGGCAAATGACTGGATAGCCCTCGATTGGATGGAGTTAAGGCTTCTATTGAGATAAAATCGTAAATAAAAACATCTTTATAATGTTGATTGCATGACCCCTAAATTAACAGCTGCTAATCTATTATATAGCTGTAGTGCTCCGTTTTAAAGACGATTTTCGGAGCACTAAACTTTTATATATATATTTATGTATTGTAATAGTAATAAACATGGGAATCTTAAATATATAATAAACATTGGAGAAATATTAAGCATGAACATTAATGATAAAGTATTAAAACCCATATCAGATATTATCGCACCAAATCTATATATACTCTTTGTAGGCTATAATCCAGGCATACGTTCTGCTGAAACCGGGTATCATTATGCCGGCGGCAGTAACAGGTTTTGGAAGCTGCTGTATGAATCCGGACTCACTCCATATAAGTTGAAACCTGAAGAATCCAAAAAGCTGCTGCTTTTCGGATTCGGTTCAACAAATATAGTAAGCCGTCCTACCAAATCATCTGCAGAAATTACTGCATCTGAATATAAAGAAGGTGCTTTTAGGTTAAAGAAACTAATAACTTCTATATCGCCTCGTATTGTTTGCTATGTGGGTATTGGAGTATACCGCGAATTTGCTTCGGCGGTTCTTTCAATACCTAAAAGCAAACTAGTTGTTGCCGCTGGGCGGCAAAGTATGAACATATTCGATGGAAGTATCGATTATGTATGCAGCAATCCAAGCGGACTGAATACAATACCTTATGAGAAGCAGTTGGATTGCTTCAAGCAGCTGAAAGAACTGCTTGAGCATGTGAAACAAATGGAACGTAAGTGATACAAATAAGCAGCTCCAATATTCTCAATATAGGTGATTTAATTGGAGCTGCTTTTTATGCTTACAATAACAATATAATGTTATATATATCTTACTTAAATACTATATAAAATGCAGTAATCTATCATAATAGTGTATTATAAATATCTTCTATGATTAAAGTCCTCTTTCTTATTTAGTAATATTTAATTACTATGAATTTGCCAATCTCCAGGTTTTTGATGTATAATGAGTTAGTGCCATTTTATTCTAATTTTTATTTATTCTATATGGCATAGCAATTATGGATAATAGATTTGCGGCAATATATCATACCTTCGATATAGAATATTTTATTTTCAAATCTGTACAAATACTATGAAAGGACAGTGATTCGCTTGCATAATAAAGGTTACACCAAAGACTTTGAAGTTCATTATTATGAAGTGGATAAGGAGCAAAGATGCACACCTGTTGCGCTTTTGAATTATCTTGAAGAAACAGCCATAAGTCACTCTCATGCCTCCGGTTATGGCGTAGATAAACTTAAGTCAGACAATATGGGCTGGATACTTTTAAGATGGTCCGTTGAAATAAACAAATTACCGATACTGAACGATACTATCACAGTAGAAACCTGGGCTTCAGGTTTTAACCGCTTCTATGCAACAAGAGAATACGAAGTAAGAGATGCCTCAGGCAACAGTATTATTAAGGGCACTTCATTATGGGTGCTTTTTGATATCGAAAGAAGGCGTCCTCTGCGTATACCCCTATATTTTGGCGATGCTTATGGAATCACTCCGACAAGAACCATAAACGATCCTTTTGAAAACTTAAACGGATGTGAGAATTCAATAATAAACATTGAATTTCCTATAAAACGAAGCGACATTGACACCAATAAACATGTTAATAATGCCAGGTATATAGAATGGATATTGGAAACCGTACCTGACAATATATATAACGAAAGTACGCTTAAGAAAATTGAAATATATTATAAAAAGGAAGCATCTGGCAAAATAGTAATAGCTTCTGCGGATGCAGCGCAATTGAAAGATGATGGTACATATCAGATAGTCCATGATATTAAGGGAATCGATGGTACACAGTTTTGCACAGCACGTACAACATGGAGCAAATTATAGTGTAATTAAGAATAACAGGGAGGTTTATGATTAGAGCCTAATCATAAGCCATCCCTGTTATAATTTTATTAAACTGCATTCCTTTATCATGCCATGAGCTTTTTCACTTCTCCAAACTGCTGATTAAACAGGTATTCATAAAGTCCGCTCTTTTTCAGCAGTTCTTCATGTGTTCCCATTTCTTTGATTTCTCCGTCATCTACAACCATTATTATATCGGAATTTATAATTGTAGAAAGCCTGTGTGCTATAACGAAAGTTGTACGTCCTTTCATCAGTCTGTCAAGCGCTTCCTGTATCTGATTTTCAGATTCCGAATCAAGTGCGGATGTTGCCTCATCTAATATGAGAATTTTAGGATTCTTGACAAAAACTCTTGCAATAGCAATTCTTTGCTTCTGCCCTCCTGAAAGCTTCATGCCTGATTCTCCGACCTCAGTGTCGAATTTATATGGGGACTGTATTATAAAATCATACGCATTGGCAGCTTTGGCGGCTTCAATAATTTCAGCTTTGGAAGCTCTCGGATTTCCGTACTTTATGTTTTCTTCCAATGTGCCGCTGAACAATATATTATCCTGCAAAACCATTCCTATGTTTTTACGCAGCGAAGCGAGTTTATAATCTCTGATATCTACGCCATCTATACTTATAGTTCCTTCAACAGGGTCATAAAACCTTGGCAGCAGGCTGACAAGGGTGGATTTTCCGGAACCGCTCGGTCCAACAAAAGCCACCTTCATGCCGGGTTTCACTTTAAAATTAACGTTTTTCAGAATCAGGCTGTCATTATCATATCCAAAGGATACGTTCTTAAATTCAACTTCTCCTTTCAGGTCAGCGCTGCATTCTATTGCATCTTCCTTTTCTTTCACATCAGGTTCCCTGTCAAATACTTCAAAAACTCTTTCAATTGCTGCCATAGATGTAGAAAACACAATATTAAGCTCAGAGAAACGGTTAATCGGGAAATAAAACTGTCCAAGGTATGAATAGAAGACAACCATTTCACCCACAGTGAGCCTGTTATTTATTATTAAATAACCTGAAAACCATATTACAATTATAGGTGCAAAGGCTGTTAAAAAACCTACGACAAACATATTAATACTGTTCAGCTTTGTGCTTTGAATGGAGTAATCCAGTAGCTTTCTTGCCTCTTTAAAAAATCTCAGTTTTTCATATCTTTCACGGGCAAATGATTTAACCACCGCATACCCTGATATTTTTTCCTGCAGTTCACCGGTCATTTCCGCAATTTCATCCTGAACCTGCCTGCTGTTTTTCTTAACAAGCCTGCCCAGCTTTTTTGATGCTATTATATACACAGGAAAGATGCTAATTGATACCAACGTCAGCAGAGGATCTATTTTCAGCATAACAAACAACAGAACAAAAATCACAGCCCCATCCATCCATATATTTGTAAGTGCATTGCCCACCATATTTTGCGCAAGGTTTATATCATTCATCAACCTGGACACGATAGAACCGGATTGATTTTCCTTAAAGAAAGAAGATGACATTCTCTGTATATGTAGATAAAGATCATAGCGAAGATCAAATATAACTTTGTGACCGACCTTTCCAGCATAATAATGCCTGACATATACACCGGGCACCCAAATAAACAAGTACAAGCCTATGACCAGCAGACTCCAGAAAGTCAGCTCATGAAGCTTTTCGGTATAAGACATGGTAGATTCAGAACTTAATACGTCATCTATAAAATACTGCATTACTTTTGGAAACACCATGGGCATCGTAAATTTGATAATGCCTCCAAATGCAGCAATTGCAATCATAAACCAGTAGGGTTTTATATAGGATAAAAATCTTACGAATTCGCTCTTCTTTCTTCTTTTATTTTTTCTCATGTATGTAGCTCCTTTGCATTTCTATATATAATTTATATTTATACGTATAAATTAATACTAATTCATATATCATTGATATTTGCATTATAATGATAGACTTTGGTCTTTATGTTGTCAATCTGCATTGGCCTCCGAAAACCATGTCATATTAAAAAATTAAGCAAATGCAAAGTTTTTGGCTTTTTTAATATATGTTATCAATAAAATGCACATCCCTTATTTATTATTAATTAATCTAATACTAACTACTGTATATACAATAAGATTTTGAAATGTTATAATTTTTTAATATTATAAATATTAGATAATATTTTCTATATTTATTTAAGTCAGAATTTATATTTAATAAGTGCCTCTGATATATAATAAATGTACAAGGGTGGTGAAATATGTATCAGTCTGATAATGACTTTTGCCTTAAAATGAAAGATTTCAAAGTGGACCTGCGGCACAGGACTGTTTCAGATGGTATGAAAAGTACCCATTCTCATGAAACCTATGAAATATATTATCTTTTATCAGGGGACCGTTACTTCTTTATCAAAGACAGAACATATCACGTAACAAAAGGCGATATAGTGATCATAAACCAATATGAATTGCACAGGGCCATTTCCTCCTCCACTCCCAACCATGATCGTATATTGATAACACTGAAAAAAGATTTTCTGAAATTTATAAATAATAATTTTCAGGAATTTGACCTTTTTTCATGTTTTACAAAGGGAATAAATGTTTTAAGGCTGGATATCAATGAACAGTCTCATATTGAAGCATTATTTTATAAAATCATTAAAGAGGCCAGGAATAGAACAGAATATTCTGACATTTATCTTAGATTGCTGACAGCTGAACTTATGATATTAATAAACCGAAATATAGGGAGCGTCAGCAATGACGTATTGGAGTACCCAAGTCCCTTACATAAAAAAGTTTCTGAAATAGTCGTTTATATTAACAATAATTATATGAGCAATCTTACTCTTGAGTCAGTATCTAAAAATTTCTACATAAGCCCTTTTTATTTTACCAGAATATTCAAAAAGGTTACCGGTTTCACTTTTATAGAGTATCTGAACAACATAAGAACAAAAGAAGCAATGCGCTTGCTAAGGGAAACAAAGCTCAATATCAGAGAAGTGGGCGAAATGGTTGGTTTCGGCAGCATAAGCCATTTTGGTCGCATATTTAAAAGTATAACAGGTGATTCACCTTTAAAATACAGGCAGAAAAATAAATAATCCAAGACAATAAACGGGGCAGACACAAGATCTGCCCTTATTATTCAATAATAATTTAATATAGTTTTTGTCCAGAGTCGATATTTCGTAGTTTATTTTAGTTAGTTATCTAATGAATTATGTAAAATTTTGATTGAAAATGTTTTAATCATCTTTTAAGGGGTTCCAGCCGTCATCACCTTTGAGCACATTTTCTACCGTATACTCGGCAGCTTCATCTTCCGTCAGCTGTTTTGACCATTTTACCCTTGCATCAATATTTGCTCCGGATCCTTTGCTGTTATATTCATAATATCTGGCTGTCTTTTCCCTAGCTTCATCTCCCCAGTTATGCCAGCCTGCAGGATTTATGTGTTCTCCCATGGTACAATTTATGTAAGCGACAGCCGGTGATCTCTGCCAGGGCCTTCCCAAATATGTGGATTCTTTAGGAGTATTACCATCAAGTTTGCAGTCAATAAAGACAAACCCGAATTTTTCATCTTCTGCGGTAGAAGCTGCAGTTATATATCCTCCGCTTTCCCTGTCCTTTTTGTCACTGTAAATTGTGCATTTATTAAAAACAGCTACAGAACCTCCATATATGAAATCTGTACAGCCTGAAATGTAGCAATTCTCGAAATATTGCCTATTTCCATTGACATAGAGAGTATCCTGATATCCTGTTATTCTGCAGTTTCTGTATACATTTCTGTCACCTTTGACATACAGCGCCATTGCTCTTTCTATACTTCCCGCGCTGTTCTCAAAAGTTATGTTCTCCGCGGTAAAATCATCAGCAGTTACATTTACTGTAGCAACTGCCGAATGTTCAGTTAATACTATGTTAAAAGCACCGACTTTATTTAAATAATCGTCATATGTAATAACGGTTTCTTCCTTGTCTTCCCCTATCAATGTTATAAACGGCCTGCTTTCATCAATCCTTACCTTTTCTTTATATGTACCTTTCCTGACATATATAGTGACGGGCTCTGTATTATTTTCAGGGACTGATTCTATAGCTTCTTTTACTGAAGTGAAATCACCACTTCCATCCTGAGCAACCAATATATCATACTTAATCTTGCTGATATCATACTTATCATCGCTCTTTTTTCCTGCACATCCTGAAAAGACATATATAATCAGCACTAGAATTGACAGTAAGCTGACTGATTTTACAGAGACCTTCTTTAATAAGCTTTTATTCATGACAGCACCCCTTTAAAATATTCTATATAATATAAAATAACCACTTTACTCTTTAATAAAGGAAACAAAGGTTAATTTTTTAGGAGTTATCATAAATATTTAAATACATAAATCTTCATGATAATCAGATAAAGGCCTTACAGCTTATTCAAATTTGATTACCCTTTCTTCATCGGCGGATTGCCTTGCCCTTAACGCCGCTTCAGTTACATAAAATGAATCTTCTGCCGTAACCATACATTTGCCGTTTCCCCGTACCTGTGCCATAAACTCAGTAAAAATTTCACCACCCGACTGCAAAGGCAATTCCTGTATGCCCTGAGCCGCATTGTTTATCAGATAGACCTTTCCTTCCCTTACTTCAATAACACCTTCAGTTCCTGCAATGCGTATCCTGTCATCATCATGCGTAGGTGCGGTAGCCGGACGCAGATAATCTATATTTACGGAGCCCATAACCTCATTTTCGAATGTAAAATGACAAAGAGCGGAAATTTCTAAATCTCCGTGATTATTATTATAGCTCTTTGAGTGAGTGGCATAAACGGACTTAAACTTCTCTCCGCTGAACCAGTATAACCAGTCGATAGCATGTATGCCTACCCAGGGTATAGTGCCTCCGTATGTTTTTCTTGATTTATAGAATTCCTCACGATTGCCCAGCCGGTATGACTTTTGAGCATTCATAAGGCGCACTTTACCTACCGCCCCATCCTGCACAGCCTTCCAGGCAGTAAAGAAATGGGGTGTGTATCTAATTCCCATCATAGCTGCAAGACTTATATCTGACTTTTCATAAGCATTTCTTATATCATCAAGCTCTTTCATATCAGTAGCTACCGGTTTTTCAACAAACACATTACAGTGCCTGTCAATACAATCCAGGACAACCCTGCCATGATATCCGAAATATGAAGCAACTACAGCGATATCAGGCTTGATTTCATCAAGCATATCTTTATAATTATCAAATGCTTTAACATTATAACCCTTATCATTAAGCTTTTTTATAAAGCTATCAATTTTCTCTTCCTTTGAGCCTGGGGCAATACCTTCTATATGAACATCCTTGTCCCCCTTAATACCATCAAGTACAAATCTTGTATGTCCGGTAGCTCCAATAAAACATATCTTCATAACCGCACCTCCGTTCCTTATACATACGGTCTCTTATTCAACGATTAATCTCTTTTTTACTAAATTAACCTTCAAATTTTGTATAATCTTTAAGTGAAATCTCCCTGCCTTCTTTTGCCCATGGAACATTCATCTCGCTTGGAAGCTTCCATTTATCATAACAATCTTTGAACAGATCATCCAAGCCTTCTACGTATTTAATAGTTTTCCAAGTAGCATTGTTTTCATCGAATTTATCTACAATTTTTATATATTTTTCAGGTATTGTTACTATATCAGGCATCGACTCCTGAGCCCCATTAATAGTTAAAACCTGAGGATATGCTGCTTTCAAACCGCACAGAACAGGTTTGCCTTCTCTTATGGAATCTATTGCCATCCAGAGCTTTTTTCTGGTGTTATCGGGTTTTCCATAATTTATTTCCCTGCCGTCTTTAAATTTAGCTATCATATCTCCGGGCTTTTCCTTCTCACGCGTGTAAATAACAACTGCATCTTCCGAATCATAACGGAATACGGACTCATTATTTTCTTTCGTAATTTTTGTAGGCTTTCCGTCCTTCATAACGGATTTAAGCACATCCGACAGATGCTTCATCATTATGTCCGGTTTGCCGTAATTTTTTTCTGTACCATCTTTGAATTTAACAATTATTTCTCCGGCTTTATCCTGTTGCTGTGTACATGTAATCACAGCATTCTCAAATTCATACTGGAATATTGGGCCTTCTCTGTACTGAACTGCATGTGTAGTTAAGAACAGAAGTTCTACATTTTTTTCAGTCATAATTCTAAATGCCGCCGTATCATAATTTTCTATATCATTAGCCCTGTAAAGCTCAGCTTTTATGCTGACCGGATAATCACTTGCATCCGGCTTGTCACCCAGAACATAAAACATATTATGAAGAAAATGCGCAGTAGCATTACTTGCCACACTGTCAAGAATCCAATTTCCGCTGCTGTCTTTTTTCTTTCCTGCCCATCCTCTTTCGAAATATTTGTTATCCCTTGGCCATAATACTATAGTTTTAAACCTCAGTGGTTTCCCAAACAAACCCTGATTAATATCATGCTTTAGTTTCTGTATGGTATCGCTATATGACCATTGGAAGCCTATAGCTACAAATTTTCCGTATTTTTCTTCAGCCTCAATCATTTTTCTGGCATCCTGAACAGTAGCACTTATAGGTTTTTCACAAAGGACATTGCTTCCTTTTTCAAGAGCTAGGCATACTTGCTCCCTATGGAACTGTATTGGTGATGAAATTACGGCTAAGTCTGCCCTTGACACCGCATAGAATTCTTCAAGGGTATTATATATCGGTATTCCCTTATCCTTTATTAAATCTAATTTCTTAGACTTTTCGGGAAAAGGATCAACCGCACCTACTACTTCAAATATTTTTTCTCCTTTATATTTTGCCAGCAATTTTCCCTCATAATATTTCTTCAATAATTCATCCACATATCCTTCACCATACCCACCTATTCCGACAAGTACAATTGATATTACATTATCTTTCATTTATTTCCCCTCCATCAGCTTATATATAAATATAATTCTCCGTCCACTTTGATAAATTACGAATATACCTTCTTCACTGTAGCAAATAGTAAATATTGCTGTAGAATTATAATCTATATGGAATTTATTTTATTATTTCACCCTTCATATAATCATTCCAAACATTTTCAAACCAGGTTTCAGCTTTCGGTATAGGGCGTACAGGCTTCCATTCCGTTATGCATGAGTATTCGCCGTCAGAATTTACAAGTTCTATCTCACAGATTTTATCATCAAATTCTCCCTTGTCCAGAGAAAAAACAAAATCTTCACCCAATGCATCTACAGGAACATCACCTGACGCATCCCTGACAAGATATGAACCTCTGCTTTTTCCACCGTTTTTGATATATTCATAGATCGCATATGCATATACAAGTTGAGTAATCAGTATATCCCTGTTCCTAAAAACATTCGGCAGTTCTCCCCAAGAAGCTATCCTTATTTCTGATTCCAGATTTTTTAAGTCTCTCTTTGTTTCCTCTATCACCAATAGAGCAGCTTCAGTAGAACGGATATGGGCACAATTTTTACTCATACGCTTCTGTGCTGTCTCTCTTAACTCTATTACATTACTTCTTGATGATTTGTTTTCATAGATTTTCTTTGCGAAACGAACTTTTTCATTTAAATGTGCTTCCGCCTTTTTTATAAATATGTCAGTATCCATAGGATCATAATTATAATTGCTGTATATATACTGCGCAGCCCTGAGGCTTCCTACCTGAGTGGAATTTAAAGCAGTTCCTCCGGGTCTGTATACCCCAAAGGTGCCGTTTACTTCACCAACAGGGAAAAAGTGTTTTACATTGCTTTCCCACCATATGTTGCCTTTAAGTCCTCCATTATTGTGCTGTGCACATACCGCTATTTCGAGATATTCTTTAGTTAAGTCTATACCGTTATTTTTATATAAATCTATCGCAGGCTGATTCATTTTTGCGAGCCGTTCTATAGGAGTACCGAACAGTGCATTGGAGTTTTTGAGATATTCATAGCTCTCTCTTCCCAATAACGTAAAATCCAGCTTCCCGTCCTTACATCCCGCTGAAGGATTTCTTGTAAAATCCAGATATACTTTTCTGCCCTTTATCTGCGTTTCGTAATATACAAGCAAATCAATCATGGAAGATCCGTAATTTTGAATTTTACGTGGATCAAAAGGCCACTGATAGCCCTTAAGAAATATGGCGTCAAGCATTTTACCCGGATCACTGAAATATTCATTGAGAAACTCTCTTTCATCAGTACCGTCCTGCCCAGTTGAAATATATCTCGGTAATACCTGCTGATATGTACCGGACAGGTTCCAGCGGAATTTTGTAGAAGCAATACCATATTGCGATTCAGTCACGTTAATTCCACGCGCACCCGCTTCGTAAGCGATTCCGGAAGCACCTGTCTGGCTTTTTGGATATACCGAAGTATAATATATTCCCGCAGGCCCTCCGGTTGCATAAATAATATTGGTACAGTTGAAAAGAGTGAATCCCATATTCGGAGCTTCCAAATTATTCATATCCAAAGCGATAAGGCCTATTGCTTTTTTCTCACCCTTTTGAAGTTCTTCATCTGTCAATATACCTATTACTAAAAACCTGTCGAATATCTTTATGCCTTTTTGCAAAACTTGCTGTTCAAGTTTTTCAGTCATATATTTTGAAGTCAAGGGTCCTGCTGAGGTGGCTCTCTGCCTTGGATCGTGATCTGTTTTGTATCCTATATATTCGCCGTATTTGTTATGGGGAAAAGGTACTCCGATATTAACAAGCTTATAGAAACAGGAAGTAGACAAGGCGGCCTCTACCAAAGCAATATCACCATGCATACTGCCTCCACTGAACAGGGTCTGAGCCATATCATAAACCGAATCCGGGCTGTTTCCTGCAAGCGTGAGCTTATAATATGTCTGCTTGTCTGAACCTGTATTTCGTGAAGTACCCATCTTTATGCCTTCAGTTATTATTGCGATATCTTTCTGTCCCAAATTCCACAAACTGTCTGCCGCATTAAACCCGGCAGCTCCTGTTCCTACTACCACCGTATTCAAACTGTAGACATCTATATTAATATCCTGTATTTTTACTGTCTGTTTGTTCATGCTTACAGTCTCCTTATATGGAATCCTCCGTCAACGTTTAATACCTCTCCCGTGGAAAAGTTCAGTTTATCCGAACAGAAAACAGATACCGCATCGGCCACATCTTCAGGATAGCCCCATCTCTTAATCGGAGTTAATCCATTCTCAATAAGGTTATCATATTTTTCTTTGACTTTTGAAGTCATATCCGTCATTATAATTCCAGGCCTTATTTCATAAACATTTATACCATACTCCGCAAGCCTGTCTGCAAAAAGGGTGGTTATCATTGAAATTCCTGCCTTTGATATGCAGTATTCCCCTCTTTGCGGTGATGCCGCATATGCCGAAACCGAAGAAATATTAATTATCTTCGGATTAACATCCGGCATTTTATCTTTCAGCTTGATCATCTCATTAGCCACAAGCTGGGTCATGAAATATGTCCCTTTTAGATTTATATCTATAACACGGTCAAAGCTCTCCTCCGTCGTCTCTAATATATCCATTCTGACTTTCGGAGCCACACCGGCATTATTTATGAGCATATCTATGCGTCCGTATTCACTCATAACACGGTTTACTATATTCTTTCTGTCTTCGCTTTTTGAATTATCGCCTCTTATATATATGAAGGGTTGTCCTTGCTGCTTTATCTTTTCAAGATTATCAACTATATTCTCCTCCGGCGAACTTCCCGTGCCTGCAACAGCAAAGCCATCAGCCGCAAGCCTTACAGCAATTGCATTTCCTATTCCTCTTGAAACACCTGTCACAAGGGCTACTTTTTGATTCAGCATATGTATACATCTCCTTATACCTTAATCTACTTATGTCATCTTAAAAGATTAATTTAAATCTCATAATTAAACTTCAGGATGAAAGTTGAGATTTACCTATAGCCTAAAACTATAAAACTATGCTTTTTTCAATACATACTTCTTGTAAAGGGGTACGTATACATCGGTATCACGGATAACACATCCTGTGGTTCCACCGGCTCTCATGAGCTCAGTACATTTGCTGCAAGCTATGCACACTTTTTGCTTTTTCATTCCGCCGTTTTTAAGTATATCATTAGCAAAATCAGGATATGCAAAGGATTCGCGTCCAAAGCCCACTATATCAACTTTGCCGTCTTTCACATTTGCTGCAGCTGCATATTGAGCAAAGTTTCTCAGCCAGCTGTATCCTGCACCTACAACAACAAGGCCGGGTACAGTTTCTTTTAATTGTGCCGCTCCGTTTATCAGCCTTGCAACACCTTCAAGAGGATGCTCTTCCGGAATATATCCGCCTTTATCATAGGGCCTGTTTATATGGGGATTATAATAAGGGTTGCCCATGGTTACACTGATCATATTCAAGCCCTTTTCATACAGTATCTTTGCCAGTTTTAAAGGCTCGGATAAATCCCATTTATGATAATCTTCCTTATCAACACCCCAGCCATAAGGATATGGTATTCCGTCATAAAAATTCATACGTGACGCGATTATAAAATCATTGCCCACTGCTTTTCTGACTTTTTCAACTACATTGGTTATAAACCTTGTTCTTCCTTCAAAATCTCCGCCATACCTGCCTTTTCGTTCAAAACTGGATAATAGTTCGGAGTTAAGGTATCTATGGCAAGCTTTTATATCTACTCCATGAAATCCCGCTTCTTTTGCGAGTAAAGCCGCTTCCACAAATTTATCCTCAAGCTGTTCAAGCTCTTCATCCGTAATAACAGGAAGATTCGGGTCCGTGTTGTGTGCTTTGTCCAAATAGGGATTATGGCTTCCCAGGATGGGTTCCGGTTTCCCGTTAGGCTTGCTGTAACGTCCTGCATGAGTCAGCTGCATAATGCACACGGGAGTATGGTCACTGCCGTATTCATCATGGGCACTTTCCATTATGGTATTGTAAATTTTCTTAAATTCACCTGCATTGTTTTTATGTATCCATAAATGCCTTGGATTGCCTCTGCCTTCAGGAACCACTGCAACAGCCTCGAACCATAAAAGGCCGGCTCCTCCCCTGGCAAATCTCTCATACCTGCGTATTGTCAATTCATCAGGACTTCCGTCATTTTTTCCGTCACATCCTTCCATAGGATGAACAGCCAATGAATTCGGAGCAGTCATATTACCTATTTTCACTTTGCGGGACAGTGCGGATAAGTCATCTGAAAATTTCAGTTTTAAATTCATTTTCTCACTGTCTTTCCTGAGTTCTTCCAGGCTGTTATAACTAAATTCCTTATATTCCATTATATAAACACTCCTTTTATTTTTTCCTCTGTTTTATATAATTGTCTATGCATTTGTCAAATTCAACCCGTATGCTTTCTATAGTTTTATTTGCCGAAGATTTATACAATCTGTTGTCTATACTTGCTACCGGCAGAACTTTAATTGAAGTACCTGATATAAATAAGGCATCCATTTCATCCAACTGATTTACTGATATGGGCACTTCATATAATTTGAGATTTAACCTGCTACAAACTTCAAATACATATTTACGGGTTACACCCAAAAGTACTTGTTCAGCAGGCGCGGTATATACATCTCCGCCTTTTATAAAAAACAGGTTCGAACGGCTTCCTTCCGTTATCTGCCCTTTTTCATTCACGAGCAAAACTTCAAAAGACTTTGTATCTTTTATTAGCTGCTCTACTTTTTCTTTATAACTCATATTTATTAATTTTACATTGGGCATATCCCTTTCGATGTAGGCAAGAGAAGTCTTTACACCTTCGGATATTTCTTTAGCTGAGGGATAATAACTTTTACTGATATAAATAAGTACATCAGGAAATTCTTTTTCTATTGATGAGGTGATCTTTACATTGCAATTTAAAAGTTTATTTGCTTTTAATACAGTTTCAATATGTTCCTTTATCAGGCTCTCCTGTATCTTAACATCTACTCCCAGCGCTTTGAAAGATTTTTTCATTCTTTCAAAATGGTCCTCCCAAAAGAGCGGTACTCCGTCGATAATTCTTATTACTTCATAAACTTTATCTTTTCCAAGATGCACGTTGTCAATATCCGTGTCTGAAATTAACCTTCCATTAAATATTGCTGTTTTCCCTGCGTTATCTATCATATTACAAACCTTCTTTTTTATATAATTTAGCCATGTCCACTGCGGTTTATCGTATGTTTTCCGCAATAAATAAATCATGCTGACATATATTAATGCAGTATATGATTTGCAATGCCCATAAATTAAAATAAAATGCTTATTGCAAAACATATTCTGTGTAATTTAACACTGATATAAATAATAACATATTTTAATAATGCCTTCCACCCTATTTGACTTTGGCATGTATATTCTTCCAAACAATTTATAAAGCTTCTTTACTATTACAATTATTAAATGTAAAATTAAATTACAAATTGTTATATGTTTCTCAATAATGCTTTGGTTTAGTCAAAATTTCGGAGAACGTATATCTTTTTCGACTATTACACGTATTTATATACAATTGAAGCGCCCATTATATTTTAGGAGGTAATATCATGTTAAAAATAGCTCCCAGTTTTTATTTTGAATCTGAAATTGACGGTATGGAAATACTTAAGAAAATTGAACGTATAGGAAGAACATGCTATAAAAGCGAAGACAGAATAACGGATGATTCAGCCGTTAAGTTTGTAAAAATGCTCGTTGAAAACGGTCATGAAGCCATGATAGAACATGTCCATGTGTCGGTAAGAATTATTTGCGACAGAGGTGTAAGCCATGAAATCGTACGTCACAGAATGGCTTCATACGCGCAGGAATCCACAAGATACTGCAACTACGGCAAAGACAAATTCGGAAACGAAATAACGGTTATAGAACCGAATTTTTGGAATGATAAGCCTGATTGCAAAAAGGTTTGGGAAGAAGCAATGAAACAGGCTGAAGAAGCATATATGAAACTGATAGAACTGGGAGCGACTCCACAGGAAGCCCGATCAGTTCTGCCCAACTCGCTGAAGACTGAAATTGTAGTTACAATGAATTTAAGAGAATGGAGGCATTTTTTCAAGCTAAGGACAGATAAAGCTGCGCATCCTCAAATAAGAGAGATAGCAGTACCTTTGCTGAAAGCATTTAAGGAAAAAATACCGGTAGTTTTTGATGACATTAATTGTGATAATGTTTAATTTGTTTACAAACTTAGTATTAAGTGTGGTCAAAAGATAATATCAGTCTGTTCCTGCTTTTAAGGAGGATATATGAACGTAATTGCTGCTGTTGATTTAAATTGGGGAATCGGATATAAAGGTAATCTGTTGCAACGAATACCCGAAGATATGGAGTTTTTCAGGCAGATGACCCTTGGAAAAGTAGTTGTAATGGGCAGGGAAACTTTTGAATCGCTGCCTGAAAAAAAGCCTCTGGAAGGTAGAATTAATATCGTATTAAGCAGGAACAGAGACTTTAAAAGTGATAGTATTATAGTATGCCATTCCCTTGAGGAGCTTTTTCATGAACTGAAAAAGTATGACAGCAATGATGTTTTTATAATAGGAGGAGAGTCTGTATATTCACAGCTCCTGCCTTATTGCACTGAAGCTTACATTACAAAAATAGAAAGTATTTATGATGCTGATAAATTTTTCATCAATATTGATAAAGAAAAATCCTGGAAGTTAGTATATTCCAGTGATTTAAAAGAGTATAACGGTATTCGTTTCAGCTTTCATAAGTATATAAAATCCAATAATTAGATATCTAATATTATCTTCATGCATATCTTATGTAACTGCTTATTGCTTTTTATTTACCTGTACCTGTTCCTTTAAAATATCATGCATTTTCCATTTGCCGCTTTTAAGCCTTACATAATATAAAATGCCGCGTGCAAGCCAATCAGTATACATACCAATCCATATTCCCTGAACACCCATTTTTAATATAACTCCAAACATATAACCACCTGCAACTCTAAATATCCACATACTTGCGAAGGATGTAACCAGTGTATATTTTGCATCACCTGCTCCCTTAAAGCCTGCAGGCAGTACAAATGAAGCCGGCAGTATAAACAGCGTAACCATGCAATAAACCAGCAAAATCTGAGCAGATAGATTTATAACTTCAATGTCCCTTGAGTAAAGCAATGATAAATATTTAACAAATGGAATGGATGGTATGCAAACAGCAGCCGTAAATATGGTTGCAAGCTTTACAACGTAAATCATGTCATTTTCAGCTTTTTTGGCATTGCCGCTCCCTATATTGTGTCCCACAAGTGTTGTTGCCGCAATCGCAAATGAATTTATCGGAACGCAGTATAGATTATTCATGGAACTCGTAACATAAAATACAGCTGTAGCTACAGTTCCCATTCCTACGACAAAAACCTGCGTAATAAGCTTTCCTCCGTTAAACAGCAGTGACTCTAAAGCAGCTGGGATACCTATACTGAAGATTTTTTTCTGCAAATTCCAGTCAATTTTAAGCAAATTCCCGGCATCAAGCCTGATTGTTCCTGAACCCCGTAAAAGCACATAAGTAATGGCAGCGGCTCCTAATAACCTTGCCAGGCCTATTCCTAATGCGGCGCCTTTTATTTTTAGCGCGGGTATATGTATATGAATAAACGGTATTTCAATGCCATATACCAGTACATAACTGAAGATTATGTTTGCAATATTCATCATTATGTTTACCTTCATGGGAGTTTTCATATCACCGGCTCCGCGCAATATACCTGAAGCTGCCAAAATCAAAGCAATTAACGGATAGGTAAACAGTGTTATGCTGAAATAGAGATTAGACTGTTCCAATACTACGGGTTGAGCTGAACTATATAAGGCATGCAGTATTATATGCCTTAGTATCCACATTACTATTGCCAGGAAAGAAGACAATAATACAGCTGATACAACAGCTTGTCCTGAAGCTTCATTGGCAGCTGATTTATCATCCCTTCCTTTAAATTGAGCTACTACAACTGTTCCCCCTACAGCCAAAGATGAAAACACAGATATGAAAATAATATTGATAGAATCTGCCATGCTTATTGCAGATGCAGTTTCTTTACCAATCTGGCTGGCAATAATTGCATTTATCACTCCCAGAAATACAGTAAGAAATTGCTCTGCAATAATAGGCATTGAAAGATTTATTATTTCATTATTTTTTATATTCATTTTATTCATACATCCAATCCAGTGTCTCCAAGCTTTCCTTATCCATCTCGGCATTCCTGAAATTTATTTTTTCATCTTCAGGAACAACCCCTGCAATCATATAGGCACCTGTTCCAAGATATATTTCATGGCGCCCTTTTTCATAGTATAAGGAGTGTATATTAACCTGAGGACACGAAGTTATTTTAACAGCATTTTTTAAAACCGGTGTAAGGCCTCCACGGTCATCGGCATGGGTATTGGTTTCAAGCTGAGGTACCTGAAGCCATACCGGGTACTTGCCGTTAAAATATCCAATCAGAATCCTTGAGTTTTCAAAAAGTTCTATATCTACTGATATACCCTTTCTTATGGCATCTTCCATGTTAAATCTGATGCCTGTCAGGCCGTTTAATTCATTTGCAAAATCCTGTATTATATATTCCGAATCTTTAAAAGCACTGTTTCCCTTCTTTATGGTATATGTTTCGCAATCTGCGGAATGCAATTTAAAAGGAGCCTGACGAAGAGGAGCGACATTGTTCCGTGCATCTTCAGATATCTTCGGTGTAATTCCTTTTTTCAATTCATCAAGGTGCCTTTTAAAATTCTGTAATTCATTTTCATAGAAAGGCAGGCAATCTCTCCAGTGAGAAAATTGCTTACCGTCAGGAAAGGGTATCTTTCTCTGGCGTGTCTGCATGCTGTTCGCAAACAAATATGTTTCATCAGTAAGATCAACAAGCTTTTTATACCAGTTTAGGCTTTTTTCAAAAAACGGAACGGCTTCATCAAGCAGTTCAAATCTTCCTGACATGTCCTCATTCATCGTATGTTTATAAGTTAAAATTTTTATCGCGGCTCTTACTTTATTTGTATAAAAATATACCATGTACTTTATTGCCAGCATGTCATTTGCTATTCTGTTAAATTCTTCACAGTTTTTATGAACATGGGGCTTTGCTTTTTCTATTGCATCAATTGCTTTATCAGCATAATATTCCACATCTTCGATGATATCCTGAGGTGTCTCACCAACATGCACCTGATTATTCAGCTCTTTAACCACATATTCATCCAAACGTTCACCCTGGGGTGACGCAGATTTCCACAACTCAGTATTAGGCCTGTATCGTCCCGGATTTGTAAGCTGGCTCATGGTCATGCCTAGGCTCATTGTCTGCCTGTTGCCCTCGGTAATGCCAAAACGCCTTAAAATCCTCGGAGCACATTCCCCGCTCGCTTCAAAAGCATCAAGAACAGCTTCACCTGCCTGATGGCTTCCAAAATGTTCAGATAACCTGTCAACCCAGTAGCAGCGTTCAAGCTTTTGATCCCGGTCCGGATTCCATGCGTATCTGAACCAGGATTCAAACCACAGCCAATCACGGTAAATCTGCTTAAGCCTGGGCGTACATTTGTCCGGAGAATATGGCCAGTCCCAATAAAACAAAGGATATAGGTGGATGCCGTTAGCACCCAGACGATATTTGCCTGCCAGTACACACTTTTGTATGAAACTTGGGGAACCGTAACGGAAAGGTTCAAGATCAGCCAGAATATGAACATTTATAATATGCGTACTGCTCATGGAGCTTAAGTCCGTGTGAATTTTCTGCCAATTTCCCCTGGGAAGCCAAGTTGTAAGGCCTTCCCCATTATATTTGGACATGGTATAAAGGTTGGAATAAATAGATCTGGCTTCGGCCATTACCGCCTGCGGGTCAGTATCATGCGCCCTCAATATAACAGGAGGTTCATATTTAAGGTTTGCCATTTTTATTCCGTCCTTTACTCCGGGGAGAATGACATTGGTAAACCAGTAAATCTCATTATTAGTGCCTCTGAGTACTTCTCCCAGGCAAACCATCAATCCTATATTTGGGAATGACCTGACAAACTCCGCAATAGCTTTACGTGTGTAGTCAGCAGTCAGTGGCGTAGGTTTGCTTTGATGAAGCTCAAGACCATGTTTTTGAGCAAAGGGCAACGGGATATGAATGTTATAGAACTTTAATACAACCCATATGCCCCTTTTGTCAGCTTCTTCAGTAAGCCATTTGAATAGTTCCACATTCTTTTGATATACATCTTCTTTCACCTCAAGGGCTTCAGGATAGTCCTTCAGCTTTATAAATGAAGAAAAAGGATGTCCGCTCCAGATATATATAACATTGCATCTCTGCTTCAAAATCATATCCAGGAAATCAATCCAAAGGTCTTTATCATAAAACCAAGGAAAACGGTCAGGAGTTACAGGATATTCATATGTCTGCCTTGGAGGTTCAACAGTTGTTTTCTGCAAACCAATCACAGGCCCTCTCAGTTTAAATACAGGAGCATCAGCAAATGCAATCTCTCTCGGAATACTTCTGTTTTTTTCAATCTGTTCGGCCAATTCAAGACAGCCATACAGAGTTCCTGTATCAGTTCCTCCCGATATTACTATAAGTTTTCCGGCACATGTCCCAATATAAAAGCCTTCGCCTTCCGGCTTTCTGCTATTATAAGCAAGAATTTCATCTTTTTCGAGACTGCCGATAAATTTAGATGCATCGCGCACACCGGCGTATATTTTCCACTCATTGATTTTCCTGTAATCAGCATATATAAACTCTTCCGTAGTCTCTTCAATTGCATAACCGCATTTTTCAAGACTTCGACAAAGCAGTTTAATACCAAACAGCACTCTTTTATTATTTGATTGCGGTAAAATTATATATACTTTCTTCATTATTGTATCTCCTCAATTTAAATTCTTTAATGCTTGCTTTATTTTTACTGCTTAATCATATGTTGTCTCTATATCGGACAATTTATAATCAATATTATTATAGAACACGCACATGAAGATTTCTTTTTCTTTTTCCTGATTTATTGGACATTATTTCTATCCTTAATTTTCATTTAAATACATATAATCATTAAAAAATCCAGCATATATAATTACTATTTTACTGACATAATGCCAATAAAACGCGTAATAGATATATCCCGGATCTTATAAAATTTTATAAAATTATATATATAGATTTTTACGCTTTACATGCCTTTACCTTGTTAATTCTTTTTTCTTCAATTTCTTCGACCTTGAATATTATATTGTTAAACTCAACTACAGGCTTTTCTGACTCATCAGGTATTCGTCCCAGCTGGTCCAAGATAAAACCGTTCAGAGTTTCGTATTCCCCTGTAGGAAGTTCCGCTTGCATGGTTTCACCTACAAGCTCAAGGTTAACTGAACCGTCAAACATATATGTGTTTTCATCAATTTTTTCAATGAATTTTTCTTCTTCATCATATTCGTCAAAGATATTACCGACAATTTCTTCAAGCAGATCTTCTATAGTTACTATTCCGGCAGTACCGCCATATTCATCTATTACTACTGCCATATGGGTTTTATTTTTCTGCAGTTCTTTGAAAAGCTCGTCAGTCTTTTTAGTTTCCGGTATAAAATAAGGTTTTCTTATTAAATCCTTAATATTAAAAGGATCGCCTTCCTTGTGATTTTTAAACTGCAGAAGATCTTTTACATGAAGTATGCCTATTATATTATCAATTGTTTCTTCATACACAGGCACCCTTGTGTATTTATCCCTGTTCATTACTTCAAAAACTTCATCCAGGGTTGCTTCAACCGGTAGTGCTACTATATCCGTCCTGTGGGTCATTATTTCTGAAACCGAAGTATCATCAAATTCAAAAATGTTGTCAATCATTTCTCTCTCTATATTCTGTATGGCTCCTTCTTCCTGCCCTGCATCTACCATCATTCTGATTTCTTCTTCGGTTATCTTAGTCTCACTTTGATTAGGATTTCCTCCAAATAGCCTTATAAAAAAGTTAGTAGATGCTGTAAGAAACTTAACAAATGGTAGTGCAATCTTTGAAAGTACCCTGAGCGGCCTTACCACAAATAATGATATTGATTCATATTTCTGCATGGCTATTCTTTTCGGAACCAATTCACCAAGCACCAATGTGAAATATGATAATATAATAGTTATTATTCCTACCGATAATGGTTTGGTTATAGACTCCGGTATAGGTAATTTATTCAATAATACCACAAGGTTGTCTGCAAAGCTTTCAGAAGCGGAAGCACTGGCAAGAAAACCTGCCAGAGTTATACCTATCTGTATTGTAGCAAGAAAATTGCTCGGATCCTTTAAAAATTTCTGAAGAAGTTCTGCTTTTTTATTGCCCTCTTCAGACATCTTTTTTAGCTTGTTTTCATTAAGGGATATTACTGCTATTTCTGAAGCAGCAAAAAATGCATTCAAAAATATAAGTAGCAACAAAAACAACAGCTGGGTTATCAATTTAAATTCAACCTCCATAAAAATTAAATAAAATAAACAATAAAAAAAGACATAGCAAAGCCACTCCTGACCTAGCTATAGTCTTTCATCCTATTGTAATATAATGCATTTTCTTTATATTTACTTGTGCATTTACTTAAATTATCTGTTAAATATAAGCCAACCTCATGATTAATACTATCCGGGTGGTCATCCATTAAGAAGTTCACATCCTAACAAACATATCTGTTATTTTAATTTACTATATTAAAATAAAAGTGTCAATAAAATACAAACATTATTGTATATATTCAAATTATTAATTAGAGATAATGCAAAATCAAGCAATATTTAAAATAAACAACCTCCTGTCGCCTAAAATTCGCATTAAATAAGAAATAAATCCGTTTTTATGTTTCTACATGCATTTCTATAAATTTTATTATTTTCCAAAAGTGTTTTTGTGAATATTAATTCTGTATATAAGCCGGTAAATCTAACTATCATATCATTTATACGTCATCATTTGCTATGGCTATACACTCTGCTTCAATAAGAGCATTCTTGGGAAGATTTGATACTTCTACGGCGGACCTGGCAGGATACGGCTGTGTAAAATATTCAGAATATATGCGGTTTATTGCAGCAAAATCCTCCATATTCCTGATATAAAGAGTTGTTTTTACTACTTTTTGCATGCTGCTGCCCGCAGCTTCTATCACAGCTTTTAAATTTTCAAATACGCGTCTTGCCTGATTTTCTATACCTCCGGCCACAATTTCACCTGTTGAAGGATCTGCAGGCAATTGCCCCGATGTATATACAAAACTTCCTGCTTTTGTCGCCTGAGAATAAGGTCCGATTGCTTCCGGTGCATTAAGGGTAGATACAGCATTTATTTTCATATAAAACCTCCTGAACTTATAATTACTTTCAAATAAAAATGTACTTATTAAATTAACATGTTATGCTAGTTGGTTTTGTTCCAGGAAACCGAGTTGCGATGCCAAAACCCTGTAAACTCAGCTGCTACGAATTCAAACTAGTATAATTTTAATTAATTTAGTATTAAATTATTCTGCTCAAACGGTGAATTTGCTTAACTTAGGCTCGGATTAACAGGTGATATGAGCTTCTACATAAGGTTTCTTCCACAAAACAATTAGCACTATGTATTAAATTATATTACTAAAATAGAGCAGACGAACAAGTCTGCTCTGATTTTTTCAATAATTGTTGTATTTATGACGATATTAATGCAGTTAATATTGGTATTTCAACATTGCTTTATTTGCTTTCAACAGCCTTTTTAAGTGCCTGATCCAAATCATAGATCAAGTCGTCCGCATCTTCAATGCCTATTGATAATCTTATCATATCAGGCGTTACACCCGCTATTCTCTGATCCTCTTCATTTAGCTGAGCATGTGTGGTACTTGCCGGGTGTATTACAAGTGATTTGGCATCGGCTACATTTGCAAGCAGTGAGAAGATTTCCAAACTGTCAATAAAGCGTTTTCCTGCTTCAAGGCCGCCTTTTATGCCAAAAGTAAATATTGAACCGGCACCTTTCGGCAGATACTTCTGAGCCAGATCATAGTATTTATTGCCTTTAAGGCTGGGATAATTAACCCAAGATACAAGCGGATGCTCTAATAAAAATTCAGCTATCTTCTTCGCATTGGACACATGTTTTTCAACTCTCAGCGACAGGGTCTCAAGCCCTTGGAGCAAAAGGAATGAATTAAAGGGACTTATCGCAGCTCCTGTATCTCTTAACAATTGTACACGTGCTTTAATGATGTACGCAAGTTCACCCAAGTCTTTATGATACCTTAATCCATGATAACTCGGGTCTGGTTCTGTAAATCCAGGGAACTTGCCGCTGGCCGACCAGTCAAATTTACCAGAATCAACTATGACACCTCCTATGGAAGTTCCATGTCCTCCGATAAATTTTGTTGCCGAATGAACTACTATATCTGCTCCAAATTCTATAGGCCTGATTAGATACGGAGTTCCGAAAGTATTATCTATAATAAGGGGTATACCATTTTCGTGGGCAATCTTGGCAACTTTTTCTATATCGATAATATTAATACCCGGGTTTCCTATAGTTTCAATAAAAATAGCTTTTGTTTTCTCGGTAATAGCCTTTCTGAAGTTTTCAGGATCGTCAGGATCGACAAATACAGTCTTTATTCCCAGCTTTGGCAAAGTAACGGAAAAGAGATTGTATGTACCTCCGTATAATGTACCTGCTGATACTATTTCATCTCCTGCTCCTGCTATATTGAGAATTGCATAAGTTATTGCAGCGGAACCTGAAGCAACCGCAAGGGCTCCGACTCCACCTTCCAATGCGGCAATCCTCTGTTCAAATACATCGTTTGTCGGGTTCATTATTCTGGTATAAATATTACCGCTTTCCTTTAATGAAAACAGATTAGCTGCATGTTCAACATTGTTAAATACATATGATGTTGTCTGATATATAGGTACTGCTCTTGAACCTGTAGTAGGATCCGGTTTTTGTCCTGCATGTACCTGCAATGTATCAAATTTAAGCTTTCTTTCAGTCATTGTTATATCTCCTTTCTCTTTTTAATCAATTTTGAACAGTTAAAAACTATGTTTATAATAGAATCGATATTTATCGGGAAAATTTATAAAGGGTATTTTCATGTATAAACTTCCATATAATATCCATTCTATATACAGTTCCCTGATAAACCTTCATATTAACTAAGCATGATTTGTATGATTAGATTTATTTCCTACTAAACCTATATGTTTTATATTATTTTACTCTTAAAGTTATAATTTGTCAATCTGAAAATATATTATTTTAAAAATAATATTTTTTTATACTTCGCTATTGTAATTTTTTGTGATTTTTCCTACTATCTTTATCTGATTACTTGCGATAATAATAATGTCTTAAAAATACAAAACAATTACAATATAAAATAAACTATTACCCTTAAAATAAAACTAACATAATGTTATTCACCCAGACGTACAAAAAACTAAAAAACTCATAACAGATAAGGAGAGTGTCCATAATGTCAAAGAACACCTTTAATGACGTTTTGTATACAGATTTAAATGATTTTGTTTACGGAAAAGCGGCAAAGCCGGTTGCATGCAAAAACGGACTTGTTATAGGAGGCGGTAAAATACTTCCAGAGTTGAATTTTACACTTCCTAACATGCAAATATCACAAGAAACTATGCCTGAGGTATTGAACCAATATAAAGGAATTATTGATGAAGCATGTAAAAGAGCAGTAGAACTTTATGTTCCTGGTTTTGTAGCAGAAATCGAGCTTCTTCCCCCTACTACATACAATCCGGAATGGGGTATTGAAATAACAAAGGTTGTAAAGGATGTAATGAATAATTATGAAAGCAAATATGGCCTTAAGACTGCACTAAGAATAACTCCTGTTGATATTCGCGAAGATAGGGAATCGGCCCATATGTGGAGCGGCAAGCATTGGGATTCGATAATGAAAGTCTTCGAAGGTAGCGCAAATGCAGGAGCTGATTTGCTTGCAATAGAATCTATCGGCGGCAAGGATATACACGACGACGCCATAATGTTCTGTGAAATCGAAAAATCACTTTTTGCCCTTGGTATTCTTGGAGCTAAGGATATGTCCAAATTATGGAGTTCAATTACCGATATAGCAGCAAAAACAGGAAGCATAGCATCAGGAGATACAGCCTGCGGCTTTGCAAATACAGCGATGGTTCTGGCAGACCGCGGATATGTACCAAAGGTTTTTGCATCGGTTGTAAGGGTTATGACAGCTGTAAGAAGTTTGATTGCAATAGAAGAAGGAGCAGTAGGGCCTCATAAGGATTGCGGTTATGAAGGAGTTTATGTCAAAGCAATAACAGGAACTCCCATATCAATGGAAGGCAAATCAAGCGCTTGCGCTCATCTAAGTCCTGTGGGCAATATTGCAGCTTGTGTTGCAGACCTTTGGAGCAATGAATCAATTCAGAATATAAAATTGCTCGGCGGTATGGCACCTACTGTTTGTCTTGAGCAGTTGGCATATGATTGCAGGCTTTTGAATCAAGCAACTGAAAAAGGACATGAATATGCTTTGATTATGAGAGATCTGTTGAGCGATTCAGACAGCAAATTAGATCCTCAGGCTTATGTACTGCGTCCTGATGTTGCAGTAAAATTATCTAAAGAAATACTTAAAGCAGAGGGACATTTCGCAAGAACAAAAGCAGCTGCCCTTGCAACAATCAATGAGCTTAAGAATGCATATAAAACAGGAAATGTTAATATCGAAGAACGCGAACTGGCATGGCTTGATACTATGGAAAGCCAGATTGAAGCAGTTCCTGACGATGAAGAAGAATTTACGTCAATGATGGTTGAAGAGACTGCCTCAGAAAAATTTGTTCCGGCAAAATATGACCTGTAATATTTAACTGTAGCATAAACGCCTATTGTTGTTTTTATAATAAGGATATGAAGATATTTATGCAAATCTTCATATCCTTTAATTATATTCTTCTTAATAATTCTTATACTCTTTTCTTTCTCAAACAATAATGAATAATTCTGATTATATAGATTAATTATTATTTTCAAAAAATATCCACAATTAAATTAATATGAGTTATAATTACATTAATATAATAAAATATGCATAGTTGCATTATCAAATTGGTCATATTCGGGTTTTATTTATACAAGTCAGATGATAATGAAAATTACAAACTATGCTTTTTGCCTGTATATATGAAACGGCTCTGATATTTTGGGGAGGTACGCAATATGTCTAAAAAGTTCTTTAAAACCATCAGCCTTGTATTTGCTGCATTCTTATTAACTGCAAATTTAGGTGCGTGCAAAAAGAAAGAAACTGTCAATACTCCTTCGACTACGGTAACCAAATCCGTAACTTCTTCAAATAATACCCGTAAATTATCAACATCTACGAAATCAAAAAACAGTACAACAAATAATGGTACTACTTCAGCAAATAAAAACTTGAATACGGATACAGACGAAAAAGCTAATGATATCACCTCCCAGTATTTCGGCATCACATCTTCCGAAGATATAAAGAAGCTTCTGAACATAAATCCTATGGATGAAGTCCCTATTACAAATATACCTGACAATATAGACCTTAATGGCGCAACTGTTAAAATTGTCTATGATACAAATATAAACAAGAGTCCCGGCAGTCCGCCTACAAATCTCGAATTAGCTCAAAATCCAAACCTGATAGCCAGGTATAATATCATTGAAAAAGCAAAGAAAAAATTGAATTTTGAAATAAATTGGGTATACAGAAGTCATGACAATATGATATATGAGTATATGGATGCTATAGCTGCAGGAACTAAGTATGCAGACATTCTGTTGTCATCAACAAAGCGAGTATTCCCTACTCTTGCAATAAAAAAATTGATTGTGCCTATAGACAATTTTATCGATTTTAATAATAATCCCGTCTATAATTTCGGTGCAATAGCTACCGGTACTGAATTTCTCGGCAGAAGATGGGGGCTTGTTTACAACCCTTACAGTGTCGGTTATGTCTTCTTTTATAACAGGGATATATTCGCCAAAGAAGGTTTTACTGATGTGCAGGAATTGTATGAGCAAGGTTTATGGACATGGGACACTATGGTTGAATATGCAAAATCTGCAACACATGATTTTAACGGTGACGGTAAAATAGACCAATGGGGTATACTGCTAAGTAATCTTCATATGGCAACCCAAGCTTTAATTGCTTCAAACGGCGGTGACATGGTTAGGTATGACAGCAATGCTAACACATATAAATTTGCAGCTAATGAAATAAAAGCGGCAAGAGCCCTTCAATTAGTAAATGATTTGGTAAGTTCCAAAGTAACAACACCTGACAGCAGTGTTAAATTTGATAAATTCCCTTCTGCAATGGTGCTTGGCAAAATAGTATCTGACGGTTTGGCATACAAACAGATAGGTATGAACTATGGTATTGCTCCGCTTCCTAAGGGACCTGATGTATCAGAAACACAATTTGTTAACGGAGAAGGCGTCAATGCTTATTTCATTCCTTTAAATACTGATCCGAAAATTGCAGCAGCCATAATAAAAGAGGCTTTTACCTATTGGGATACAAATGCTTCTGAATATCTGACCAAAGAAGATATAATGTATTCAAATTTGCAGCCATATCTTTCAACTGAAGAAGATGTGCAATGGACCATGCAAAACTTTGCCTCACCAAGAGTAACTGTAACTCCTGCATTTGAAACTTTATATTCCAACTTCAACAGTAATGTTGTACTGAAAGTCGCATGGAATGAGAGTACGCCTGCAGCAGCACTTCAAGCACAGGCTGATGCACTCCAAAGTGATATTGACAGTGCGCTGCGGCCATAGAATATTTTAAATTTCGATAATCAAACCGCCATATTTATCTATAAAGTGGCGGTTTCTTATTTTTTGCTGCTCATTTATATAATTGTAAACAAAAAGTTAACATTTCTGCCCTTTACCTTTTTATTCTTCTTATGCATTATTTTTTATTGTATAATATAGTATGGTTCAATTAACCGATTGACTTTCATATAGTAAAAAAACATTTATTTAAGGTTTGAGGCATGGGTTAATTTAATTGATTTACAGTGTTTAGTGTTATAATTTAGCAACATCAGTCAACTACGGTGTTATTCTGATATTTAAGATATTGTAATTCGAATACCTCATAGAAAATACTGATAATATGATATATTTTCAGGAGGTTAACAGAATGTCATTTAAGCATAATAAAGCAATAATCCTTTTTATTCCTATATTGATTATACCCATATTGTTTGGAGCCTGTAAATTTGGCAGCAAATCTACAACAAAAATAGAAAAGGGGACAGGAATAAAAGCAGTTAAGCCTAATATTCCAACTGCTACAAGAGGAGTTGCTTCTACTAATAAAACAAATACTACATCAAATAAAAACAATACAACTGCTAATCAGAATCAAAATGCTGATGACTCTTTAGATTTTACTGAATCACCTATCCATGCTTATGACTATACTACACCTTCTGAAATGGCTCAGTTACTAAATAATGAACCTATGGATGAAGTACCTATTACAAATATAGATCATAACCTGGACCTTAACGGCAGAACTATAAAAATCGTATATGATACGGACATTAACAGAAGCCCGGGGGATCCTCCTTCATTAACTGAATTAGCTCAAAATCCCAGCTCAATTATACGCTATAACATCATTGAAGATGCTAAAAAAAAGATGAATTTTAATATATATTGGATATACAGAAGCCATGATAATATAGTATATGAATACATGGAAACGATTGCAGCGGGAAAGAAATACGCAGATATTATACTTACATCAACAAAACGTGTATTTCCAATTCTTGCTACAAAAAAATTACTGGTACCTATGGATAATTTCATAAATTTTGATAATGATCCCATATACAATATAGGAACAATGGCTACCGGAACAGAATTTCTTGGGAGGAGATGGGGTTTTGCCAAAGACCCTTATAATCTGGGATATGTATTTTTCTATAACAGGGATATCTTTGCAAAAGAAGGGCTTACTGATCTGCAGATACTGTATGATCAGGGTCTTTGGACATGGGACACTATGGTAAATTATGCCAAATCAGCAACCCATGATTATAACGGTGACGGGAAAATTGACCAGTGGGGTCTTCTTATAAGCCATCCTCACTATGCCGTACAGGCACTGATACTTTCCAACGGCGGTGATATGATAAGATATGATCCCACAGAGAATACATATAAGTTCGCAGCTAACGATGAAAAAGTTGTGCGGGCGCTTCAGCTTGTTTCTGATATGATAAGTGCAAAAATCACCACTCCGGACAGCAGTGTAAAATTTGACAAATTCCCGTCCGCAATGGTTATCGGCAAAATAGCAGCTGACGGCCAGGCATATAAAAAACTGGGAATGAATTTTGGAATAGTTCCCCTTCCTAAAGGGCCGGATGTGTCCACAACTCAATTTGCAAGTGCTTCAGGCACAGACGCATATTTTATCCCTGTAAATACTGATCCTAAAGTATCAGCAGCCGTAATAATTGAAGCCTTTACATATTGGGATTATAATAAACCCCAATATATGACTAAGGAAGAAATTATGAGTGCCAATCTTCAAAAATATCTTTGTACGGATGAAGATGTAAAATGGTCCATACGCAACTTTGAATCACCAAGAATATCCCAGATCATGTCATTTGAAACTTTATATGCGAACTTCAACAAAGAAATTTTTCAGAGGATAGCATACCGGGAAATAACCGCTCCTGCAGCTCTTGAAATATTTGAGCAATCCTTGCAACAAGATATAGATAATGCATTAAATAATTAATACAGTAAAAAATCGGATGAGGATTCATCCGATTTTTTTAACTGCCATAATATTCATTAAAATACGCAGATGCTTTCCAAACCAAATGGCAGTATTGCATATTTTTCATTGTAATTTGAAGTATTAATAAAAGTAAAAGGTCCTACCAATTCATTGTTTTCAATGTTATTATAGTTATTTGGTCCCAATAGATTAAAAAGGGTATTCGATGCCCTAACTAATACCTCATTCTTCCCCTGTCTTAAGAATCCGCGTACATCAAATACATAAGGTTCCCAATATTTTAGACCTGCCGGCTTACCGTTGACAAATATTTGAACGCATGCAGCATTTACTTTGTTTAATTTTATATAATCAGCATTCCTCTTTATGTCTAATTCAAAGATGAAGTCTACGCTTCCTGCATAGAAAGGATATCCTGATGCTGCAATATTGCGATGATCCGGTTTTGCAGCAGCTCCATCAATCCAGAAATGAACAAGATCTTCATCTTCAACAGTAAAATTTCCTACTATATATACAGTTTCAATCTCGGTCGGAATATGATTTTTATAATCCTTTACGCCGATATGAGTTCCTGAGCCGGTTACATTGTTAACTTTTTTTCCTTCAATAACAAGCTCATTTATTCCATCTTTTATCAGCCCTTTTAAAGGCACTTTGGTAAAATTTAAATCCTTCCAGCTCTTTTCAGGATTAAATGCACCCATTTCACCTCGTTTTTTAAGAGGCTCTACCTCAACTCCGTTAAATATTATTCTATCAAGGTTTTCTGCCATCTCAATAACAGCAAAAGCATCAATACCTTGAGCATTTACAGCTTCAAAGCTATATACTGCTTTAAAAAGTGTTCCGTCCGGAGCTTTATAAAAATGTTTGTGCCATGCTCTTGAAAGAGGCTGCTTTTCAAGAACCATCTTACCGTCCATAAACAACGTTACTTCATTTATAGGGAGTACATTATCTTCATTAAATCTGATTTTGCATTCTCTTACTGTATCTACGTTATTGCGCATTATGCTTTTACGTGGAAATCCGAATTCGACACCGCTGTCCATAAATGCAGGAGCTTTGGCACATTTAATCCCACTCTTCGGTATATACAATAATATGCTTCCTGCCGGATAAAATTTTACATTTATTTTTGTAAATCCGTTATCCTTTTGAGAATCAACCGAATATATTTCACCTGTTGTAAGATCCAGTACATAAGGTTCCCATTCACCGCTCATTTTTATAACAGTATTGATAGCCCTTGTTTCATCAGTATTGGCACAGAATATATACCTGCCATTTTCATCTATACGCTCATGACAGATTATCTTTGCAGTACTTGCTCCGTTTACCGGATCTGAAATACTAATACGATCAGGGTACAACTTGCTTACAGAGCTGACTGTTTCCTTTAAAGATGTGGTTATTACAACGGATTCAGGCCATTCTATCTGTGTTAAAACTCCGTCAATTCTGTCCGGAATAGGCTTCATGATAATAAGGCGATTGCCTTCTATTGAGGCAAATTCTTTTAACAGCTTGTAAGTATTGCTCCTTAAGGTTATGCAAGGAGGTACGATTACTGTAGAATATGAGTGTTGACCTATAACCAGTTTTCCGTTATTAATTTTGGCGTGTTTCTCCATAATCATTTCATCACCGTAATGGTAATCCAGTTTGTTGTACATTAACGATTCGGACAACTGCATAAACGTATTATTGTAAAACTCTATTTTAGACGGTCTTGTTTCCCATCTTTCAAATGGTGAATATTCACACCATATACTGGATATAGGATGTATTATTAGTATATCAACGCACCTTTTACCCTGAGTAACCGCATAACTTAGCCTTCCGATATAGTCTGAGAACTTTTTCTCATTATCCCACCAGGGCTGCTGATAAAACAGGTTCGGAGGATAATCCCTCTTTCTCTCTCCCCTTATGGAATATAAAGAAAGATGATGATTAACAAAACTAATGCCCAATGCTGCCTGCCAGTCAACCACCCATTTGCGGTAAAAAAAGCTTACCTGCTGTCCCATGCCTCCAAAAGTCTCGCACAGCGCTCTTTCCTTACCCAGCTGGTCAACTACTGAGGTAAGCTGTTTCATAGTAATAACCTGTTTCAAATGCTTTTCCAGTTTGTCTACACCAGGCCAATGCATATACTCATAATGAGGCATTGCTGCTCCAATCCAGTCTGCCTGGCCTTTTAAATTGTCTTCACCCATAAAATGCCCTGTAAAAACAAGATTATTACTGCTGCACCAATCATAGTATTGCTTTGTAAAGCTATCCAAAAATAGCCTTGTAGCAGCATCGAAAAAATCAAACCTGGTCTTTTGATAGTCATTAATATCTAAAAACAATTCATCTACTTTATCTTCTATGGAATAACCCTTTAAGGACCTGAAATAATCAGGGAGGCGATTCGACCAGGGAACTACCGGTTCTTTATAATTCCTGATCATCATATAGCAGGCTTCATCTGTAAACATACCTTTTATCACATTACCAAAGCTTTGCCCGCAATGCTGTTTATATTTTTCATGTGTGCTGTCAAAAAAAGCTTTAACCGTATCTCTGTTCATGAGGTCAACATAGCATGCTCCATTAAACGACGGATTCCCCATGGCCGATATCCTGTTGCATATTGAATACTCTTTGCCATCCACGTTAACATTTTTTATTACGGTATCATATTCAGTAATTTTCGAACTTTCAATAAAAACCAAACCCCTGCTTCTGTTTGCCTCATCCTGAGGCACTATTCCTCCTGCAAAACCTGACGGCCATTTATCCTCATCGTACAGCCAGACAAAGGAACCATTATTGCCGGCTTCCTCAGTCAATTCCTTTATCAGATCCAGCCATTCATCTGAAAGGTATTCGGTAACCAGTCCTACCCTTGAATGCATGAAATACGAGCCCCAGCCTTTATCTATCATCTCATGAAGCTGTCTTTTAAGCTCATCTCTGTCGAGCTTGTCATTCCAGCTCCAGAAAGGCGCCGGCCTGTTTATCGGTCCGGGATTCTTAAATTCTTGAAAATCCATCATCGTTCCTCCATTAATTTATAATCTATACCTTCTCCAGCGCTTGTTTAATATCCTGTATTATATCATCCACATTCTCAATTCCCACGGAAAGTCTTATCATGTCCGGCTCAATACCGGCTTGTACAAGCTGTTCATCTGAAAGCTGCCTGTGTGTGGATGATGCCGGATGCAAAACTGCTGTTCTTGCATCGGCAACATGCACCACAATCGCAGCCAGCTTAAGACTGTCCATAAACCTTACTGCGCCTTCCCTGCCGCCTTTTATCCTAAATGATAAAACTCCGCTGCAGCCTTTTGGCAGATATTTCTTCGCAAGCTTATTGTATGGATCATCCGCAAGCATTGGATAATTGACGGAAAGTACTTTATCGCTGCTATTTAAAAACTGCGCGACTTTAAATGCGTTATCCGTATGCCTCTCCATTCTGAGATGGAGCGTCTCAAGTCCCAAGTTAGTAAGAAATGCATTCATCGGAGTCATGCAATTGCCAATATCTCTCATATACTGGAACCTTGCTTTTGCTATATATGCAGCATTACCATAAGCTTCTGTATATATAACTCCGTGATATGATTCGTCCGGTTCGGTCAGCATAGGATATCTGCCGTTTTTCCAATTGAATTTTCCTGAATCCACAACGGCTCCTCCAAGGCTGACTGCATGACCGTCCATATATTTGCTGGTAGAATGGACTACAATGTCTGCTCCGAATTCAAAAGGATTGCAAAGTATTGGAGTGGCAAAGGTGTTATCTACTATGAGAGGAACATTGTTCTTATGGGCAATTCTTGAGAATTTTTCAATATCAAGCACGCTTATTTTCGGATTGGCTATAGTCTCACCAAACATTACTTTGGTATTTGGGCTGAAAGCCTTTTGTATCTCTTCTTCTGAAGCATCCTGATCTACGAAAGTTACATCAATCCCCATTTTTTTGAATGTAACTGCAAATAAGTTATATGTACCTCCATATATAGTTGATGAAGATACTATATGATCTCCTTCTTCACAGATATTTAAAACGGCTGTCAGTATAGCCGACTGCCCTGACGAAGTACATAAAGCTCCTACGCCCCCTTCAAGGGCAGCTATTTTCTTTTCCACACATTCAACAGTAGGATTGCTTATTCTTGTATACATATGCCCTTCTGTTTCCTGGTCAAAAAGTTTCGCCACGTGCTCTGTAGAGTTGTATTTATATGTAGTGCTTTGATATATGGGTAAAACCCTGGGCTGCCCGTTTTCAGGAATATAACCTTCCTGAATACATTTCGTTTCAATTTTCCAATTATTCATATACATTACCTGCCTGTTATTAAAATATAAAACTTTATGGAATTCTATTTAGCATATAGGTATTAATAATGTACAGTATTGACTACTGTACTTCAAATTAGATAATTACAAGATCCTTTATCATAATTTGTATAAATACCCAACATGTCAAATAAATTATAAACTTCACTGCTATAAAAAGCAAGATTGGTAAAAAAGACAAAAGACAATTCTTTATCTTGCGGTAAGAAATGTCCTTTGTCTAATTTACCAATTTTTTCGCTTTTTCAATTACAGTTACGTCTTTAGTTATTAAATAGTAAATTTGACCATCAGTAGCATTACCCATCCCTGAAAAAGTTAAAGTAATTATCGCTTGACCGCTGGAATCAGTACTGATATTGGTTACTCTGTATCCGTTCTTTAACATGTTATCAAACCTTATTATATCAGTTATGTAAATTACCCCCTTTCTTATATTTGTATGATATCACAATAATAGTAAAAATAAAATACTAATAGTAAACAAATAACGGGAGTATAAATTTAAATACTTGCTGTTGTTTTTGTTTAGGAGCAATTTACATATTAATTTGCATATTTAAAA
>ENA-UPSB01000663-UPSB01000663.1-bioreactor-metagenome-genome-assembly--contig:-NODE-663-length-52215-cov-23.477128_pt1 | contig 52215 bp, 46 predicted proteins | sample MGYA00238182_ERZ773286 | MGnify/ENA primary metagenome ERZ773286 (study PRJEB29026, sample SAMN07631240) | bioreactor metagenome | isolation source: Switchgrass digestor | place: USA: Dartmouth...
ATGTGTTAGGCACGCCGCCAGCGTTCGTCCTGAGCCAGGATCAAACCCTCAAATTATATATTCGAGTGTTTGTCTTAACTTTAAGACTCTCACTTGCGTTTAGTCTCGTATTACTCAAAGTATGCTTCTTAGAGCATCTAATTAACGAGTTCCTGTCACTTAGATGTCTTACCATCTTTCATGACATTTCGTACACTGTTCAATTTTCAATGTCCATTTCGCCGTTCTCTCTTTTCCGGCTCTCTGTCTCGCTTTCAGCCTTCGTTCGCCTCAGCGGAGACAGCTTTTATATCTTATCATCGTTGCTCAGTATTGTCAAGAACTTTTTTAATTATTTTTTCTTTATTTTTTTCATATTTCGCTCTTGCGATTCGCACCGAACAACGGAATCTTAGTTTAACACCATAATAGTTGCATGTCAAGCCTATTTTCGACTTTTTTATTGTCATTTTTAAACATTTTAAATGATATATTAGAACTATTCTTTTATTGATAACTTTATAATAATAATAAAGTTGAATATTAAAACTTTTATATAACAACTGAGTATCGGCTAGACTGATTTTTTAAAAATGCACTTGAAAAATAAATATATAATAAAATATAATATTCGTTAAGTTATTAACTACCAGATTAAGTCTGGTAATTTTAAACGCATTGTTTTATAATAAGCGTATATTTTATTTTTTTTATTTAAGTTATTGATAAATATTTGTCAATTATTTACCCCCCCTAATATATAATTTTTCCTTGATTTAAGATTTAAAAGGGTATCTTGTTTTATCAAGATACCCTCTTTTTTTTATTTCATTATTAATATTAATATGATATCGTGTTCTTGCCCTGTTTAATTGTCATTTCCCTCATTATTCTTATCCTCTGCATCTTCTTCACCGTTTTCCTCAGCAGGGATCCTTGTCAATGACACTACTTTGTTATCCTCGGAAGTACGCATTAAAGTAACTCCTTGTGTAACCCGGCTCAGGACACTTATGTCGCTTACAGGCATTCTTATTATCGCACCGTCTGTTGATATAAGCAGAAGGTCATCATCCTCTGCAACGGACATTGCACCTACAAGTGGTCCGGTCTTTTCTGTAACCCGATATGTTAAAACACCTTTACCACCGCGGTTTTGCACTTTGTACTCATCCAAATCAGTTCTTTTCCCGAAACCGTTGGCAGTTACCACAAGCAGTGTAGTATTTTCAAAATAAGGAACCATTGATATGACCTTATCGTCCTCATCCAAACGTATGCCCATTACGCCCATTGATGTTCTGCCCATAGGCCTTACGTCCTTTTCACTGAAGCGTATTGCCATTCCTTTTTCGGTTACAAGAATAATATCATAGGTACCGTCGGTCAAACGCGTTCCAATAAGCTCGTCTCCCTCTTTCAAGGTTATTGCTGCAATACCACTCTTGCGTATATTCTCATACTGTTCCAGAGGGGTCTTTTTAATCATACCCTGCTTGGTGGCCATGATAAGGTACATATCCTTTTCATCGCCATGAATTTTGATCGCTGCCGTAACTTTTTCATCGCTGTCCAACTGAAGAAGGTTAACAATAGCAGTTCCCCGGGCATGCCGACCTGCCTCGGGAATTTCCCAGGCCCGCAGCTTATATACATTTCCTTTGCTTGTAAAGAACAGCAAATATCTATGGGTAGAGGTTATGAATACATCTATAGCAAAGTCATCTTCCCGGGTAGTAAGACCTGTGATACCCTTGCCCCCTCGTTTCTGGCTCTTATAAGTATCAATGGGAGTTCTCTTAATATAACCGAACCTGGTAAGAGTAACTACCACATCTTCATCCTTAATAAGATCTTCCATATCTATTTCAGTCTCATCATGCGTTATCCGGGTTCTTCTTTCATCGCCGTACTTGCTCTTGATTTCAAGAAGTTCTTCGCTGATTATTTTGTGAACAAGCTCTGGTTTTGAAAGAACATCCTTATAATATGCAATCTTCTCAAGCAGCTCCTGATATTCCTGTTCCAGTTTTTCCCGCTCAAGACCTGTCAGCCTTCCAAGCCTCATATCCACTATTGCCTGGGCTTGTTTTTCGCTGAAACCGAAACGTTCCATAAGCCTTTCTTTGGCTAAAGCTTCGGTTCTTGAGCTTCTGATAATATTAATCACTTCGTCGATATTGTCATGTGCAATCTTTAATCCCTCTAAAATGTGGGCTCTTGCTTCTGCTCTTTCAAGATCATATCTTGTTCTGCGACGGATTACATCCTCCTGATGGAGTACATAGTATTTGATACATTCTTTAAGGTTCAATACCTTTGGCTCGAATTTTCCTTCCGGAGACAGTACAAGAGCCAACATGTTGGCACTGAAGGAATCCTGGAGCTGTGTAAATTTATAGAGTTGATTTAAGATAACGCTGGCATTTGCATCTCTTTTAAGCTCTATAATTATGCGCATGCCCTCTCTGTCGGATTCATCCCTTAAATCAGAAATACCTTCTATCCTTTTTTCCTTGACCAAATCAGCTATTTTTTCAATGAGACGCGCTTTATTAACCTGATAAGGAAGCTCAGTAACCACTATTCTCTGACGATTGTTTCCATAAGGCTCAATATCGGCGACTCCACGAACTACGATTCTTCCTTTTCCGGTTTTGTAAGCGTCACGGATACCGCTTTTACCGATGATAATACCGCCCGTGGGAAAATCAGGTCCTTTAATAATTTCTGATAACTCATCAATCGTTATGTCAGGGTTTTCTATATATTTAATGATTCCGTCTATAACTTCGGAAAGGTTATGGGGTGGGATATTCGTTGCCATACCCACAGCAATACCTGAAGAACCGTTTACCAAAAGGTTCGGAAATCTTGAAGGCAATACCACCGGTTCGATTTCATGCTCATCGAAATTAGGCTTAAAATCCACCGTATCCTTGTTTATATCCCTGAGCATCTCCATCGCTATCTTAGTAAGCCTTGCTTCTGTATAACGCATAGCTGCCGGTGGATCTCCGTCTATGGAGCCGAAATTGCCATGCCCATCCACTAAAGGATATCTTAATGAGAAATCCTGTGCCAGACGCACAATGCTGTCATATACAGCTGCATCACCATGGGGATGGTACTTACCCAAAACTTCACCGACCGTAGTTGCACACTTTCTGTATGCTCTGTCCGGGGTAAAGTTCAGTTGATTCATGGCATGAAGGATTCTTCTGTGTACCGGTTTTAAGCCGTCTCTTACATCAGGAAGAGCACGGTCTACGATTACACTCATGGCGTAATCTATAAATGATTGCTTCATTTCTGTTTCAATATCAACCGGTATTATACGATTAGCGTTTGGATTTTCTCTGTTCCCGCCGTTTTCGGACATTTATTATGCTTCCTTTCATTTCCATACAATAGATATTGTATCCAATTTTTATATGCGTAACATATTTATTTTAATAAACATTTTGTTTTATGTCCATCTTAAAAAAAGACCTGCTTTTAAAGCAGGTCTGATTCGGAGATCATCATATTCTGTTATTGCTAAACTCCTTTATTGAGTTTTTATTGAAATGGGTTTTATTGAGCTTTTTTGAGATTTTCATTTTTAGGTATGCGCACTATAAATTCCAAAAAATCACCCCGGTCAATTTGGGCTGCGCGCGCATTTACTCCTGATCTTTTCATGGTATCTATTGCCTGACGAATTGTGTTTACAAAAATCCTTATATCTTTTATGGACTTAGTTACACGCCCTTTATATTCTTCTGTTTTTCCCTGATTGCAATACTTCTCCAAAGCCTTCTGAACGAGCTCTTCAGTCTTTCTTACATTCAGGCCTTTTTCACAAACTTTTTGCAGAACTTTTAATTGTATCTGCTCGTCTTCTATTTTTAGCAGAGCTCTTGCATGTCTTTCGGTAAGACCGTTATCTGTAAGTATTTTCTTTACCATTGGCGACAATCTGAGTATTCTTATCTTGTTGGCAATTGTAGATTGGCTTTTCCCTATTTTTTGCGCAAGTTCTTCTTGGGTCAGTCCGTGCTCCTTGATTAAATTCCTGTAGCCTTCAGCTTCCTCAAGATAACCTAAATCTTCCCTTTGGAGGTTTTCAATCAATGCCATGATTGCCGAATCGTCTTCACCGACATCAACAATTATAGCCGGAACCTCCTTGAAGCCCGCCATGGCAGCAGCCCTAAGTCTTCTTTCCCCCGCAACAAGTTCATAATGAGTGTTATTCACTTTTCTGACATTGATAGGTTGAATAACACCATATTGCTGTATTGATTGACACAGCTCATCCAAAGAAGAATTGTCAAACTTCTTTCTGGGTTGATAAGGATTAGGCCTGATCAAATCAATAGGAATCATGGTTATCTTTTTTTCATCTGATTTCTTTTCTTCGTATTTCTTTTCTAACCCAGGAAATCTTAATTTCGTTGCAATCATAGGGCACCTTTCCTTTCATTCTCTTTTGTGTATCAAAAAATCTTACCAATATTAAAAAGAATTCGCCCTTTGAATGCATCTTCCTTTTTTTATTCTGAAATAAATATCGCACAAAGCCTTATATAGTGAGAGTTTTGAATTCATTTGATGGGGTTTTTTGTCGGAATTCCACTTTTTCTGGGGTATTTTGTCGGAGTATGTCTACATTTTCTTACTTTTATTAAGCATCTTTCAATATTACTATAAGGAAGAGTAAAAAAGTAAGTATCTTCAATATCACCGCCTAATACATCCAGAGCTTTCCGGGATTCTTCCAGTTCCTCCCTGCCGTCAGGTCCCTTCATTGCAATAAAGATACCTCCGACTTTAACAAGGGGCAGACAATACTCCAAAAGGACCGGAAGGCCTGCTACCGCTCTGGCTACAGCAAAATCAAAGCTCTCTCTGAAGTTTGGATCGGTTCCAAAATCTTCTGCTCTGCTGTGGACAGCCAATATATCTTTTAACATTAAAGAATTGCATACTTCATTCAGGAAATTGATCCTCTTTGCCAGGGAATCCAATAAAGTAACTTTCAGGTTTTCCTTTATTATTTTCAGAGGTATCCCCGGAAAACCCGCTCCCGTTCCTACATCCACCAGCGTCTTTGTCTCATTCGGTATAAGCTCTGCAATTGACAGAGAGTCTAAAAAATGCTTAATAACAATTTCTTCGGGATCTGTGATAGCTGTAAGGTTCATCTTTTCATTCCACTCCACCAACAACCTGGCGAACTGGGAGAACTTTTCTGTTTGTTCATTCGAAAGTATTATTTTATATGTTTTTGCGCCTTCTTTCAGCAGTTCTTTATTTTTCTCACCCAACATAATTTTGCTGTCCTTTCAGATCCTGTATGTCTTCCTGAGGCCGCACAATACCTCCTAAATGTCATCCTGTGTATCATGCAGCAGAGCTGAAGTTAATGACTCACTGTCATTCTGTACGAATAAAGAGAAATGAAGAATTCTTCTGCCAACTTTAAAAATTCTTCGCTGTGCTCAGAATGACAAACCGGAAAATATTATTCTCTGCGCTCAGAACTACATATATGCTTGGCTGCGTTTCTGTTTATAGTTAGTTCTGCCGTTTCCTGCTCTCTAAATATACCAAAAGCACCGCAATATCGGCAGGTGATACTCCCGAAATCCTTGAGGCCTGACCAAGTGAAACAGGTTTTATTGCGCTGAGTTTTTGCTTTGCCTCTGAACTTAAACCGTGAATACTCGTATAATCGATATCATCAGGCAAATGTCTTTCCTCCATCCGCTTAAACTGTTCAATCTGGTTCATTTGCCGCTTCAGATACCCCTCATATTTAATACTGATTGATACCTGCTCAATTACTTCTTTCGGAAGATCCGCTCCCTGGCCGATCTCATTAAGATAATGATACTCTATTTCCGGTCTTTTTAAAAGGTCATACAGTTTTATTCCTGTAACGATCCTGGTACTGCCGTGATTTCCCAGGAAATTATTGATTCTGTCATTTGCCGGGAGTACTGTTTCCTGCAGACGTTTGATTTCTTCTTCAATCATGCGCTTTTTTATCAGAAACCGGTCATATCGTTCCTGAGATACCAGACCGACTTCATATCCTATAGGAGTCAGCCTTAAATCAGCGTTATCCTGCCTTAAATAAAGCCTGTACTCAGCACGGGACGTCATCATACGATAAGGTTCATTAGTGCCTTTTGTAACCAAATCATCGATCAAAACACCTATATAGGCTTGCGAACGGTCCAATACCAGGGGTTGCCGGTTTTGTAGTTTCAATGCCGCGTTGATCCCTGCCATAAGACCCTGAGCCGCAGCTTCCTCGTAACCGGAACTGCCGTTAATCTGCCCGGCAAAAAACAAACCTTCTATTCCCTTTATCTCCAAAGATAATTTCAATTGGGTAGGATTTATGCAATCGTACTCTATCGCATAGGCCGGTCTCATGATCTGGGCATTTTCCAATCCCGGCAAAGATCTTACCATTTTTATCTGCACATCTTCGGGCATGCTGGTACTCATTCCCTGAAGATAAACTTCCTTTGTTCCCAGTCCCATAGGTTCAACAAAAACCTGATGGCTTTCTTTATCAGCAAAACGCACCACCTTATCTTCAATGGACGGGCAATACCTGGGCCCTATTCCTTTAATTTCGCCGCTATACAAAGGTGATCTGTGAAGATTCTCCCGGATGATCCTATGAGTTTCAGCCGTAGTATGGGTCATATAACAGGGTACCTGTTCCTTATTAAGTTCTCCTGTCATAAAGGAGAAGGGAACTATTTCTTCATCTCCCGGCTGCTCGATCAGTTTTGAATAGTCTATGCTGCGCTCATTAATTCGGGGAGGTGTCCCGGTTTTAAAGCGCATCAGTTCAATACCCAGTTCTTTTAAACTATCCGACAGCTTGTTTGCAGGCAGAAGACCGTCAGGCCCGCTGCTTATTTTACTTTCTCCTATGATGATGCTTCCTTTCAGATAAGTGCCGGTAGTTAAAATAAGAGCCCGGCAATAGTATACAGTACCTGTATGAATACGGATTCCCTTTATTTTTCCTGCTTCACACAAAACGTCAGTTACTTCTGCCTGTTTTATTTCCAGGTTTTCCTGCCTCTCCAGAACATGCTTCATATAAGTGCTGTAGGAACGCCTGTCAATCTGCGCTCTTAAAGAATATACAGCAGGGCCTTTTCCCCTGTTGAGGATTTTTGACTGAATGAAATTCGCATCTGCCGAAATACCCATTTGGCCGCCTAATGCATCCACTTCTCTGACCAGCTGTCCCTTCGCTGTTCCTCCAATGTTGGGATTGCAAGGCATATTCGCAATATTGTCAAGATTCAGAGTAAATATTGCCGTTCTGAATCCCATCCGGGCAGTGGCCAAAGCCGCCTCACAGCCTGCATGACCCGCCCCGACAACAATAACATCGTATTCTCCTCCGATAAAATCACTCATATATATCACCTTAACTAACCGTCTCTATGTCTGTGTAAAAATGTGTATAACGTATAATCTATTTCCCAAGGCAGAATCTTGAGAAAATCGCGTTTATAACATCTTCATCAGCATGGTGGCCTGTTATTTTCCCTAATTCCTCGAGCCCTGCCTTAAGATCCAGGGCCACCATATCCAATGTCATCTTTGATACGCTTGCCCTATAAGCTGATTCTAAATATTCTTTCGCTTTTTTCAGCTGACTTTCATGTCTTGCGTTTGTTATGAGAACCTGATTATCAATATCCTGTCTGTTTTCAGTTGCATATCTGAAAATACGCTCCTCCAGCTCATCTACTCCTTTACCTTCGGAAACGGACATCAGGATAGCATCAGGATATAGATTAACTGTTTCATCAATCAGCTGCTTGTCCTTTACCAAATCAGTTTTGTTAAAGCACAATAAATAGGGCTTGTGCTCAAATAAAACTTTATTAAGCAATTCATGATCCTCAGCGGTAAAACCTTGGGAAATGTCTATCAAAAGTATTACCAAATCAGCATCTGAAATGGCTTTTATGCTTCTTTCCACTCCCTGCTGTTCAACCTGGTCAAAAGTTTCCCTTACCCCTGCAGTATCCACAAGTTTAACAGGTAAACCCTTTATATTCACATATTCTTCAACAGTATCCCGCGTTGTACCCGGAATATCGGTTACAATTGAACGATTCTTCCTGGTAAGCCTGTTCATCAAAGATGATTTGCCTACGTTGGGTCTGCCGGCAATGACTATTTCCATGCCTTCCCTCAAAAGTTTCCCATAGTGGAAACTTTTTATCAAATCATCAATTTCAATTATTATTGATGCGGTCTCTTTTCCGGCCTGGGCCAGAGTGATTTCCTCGACATCATACTCGGGATAGTCAAGATTAACCTCTATATCTGAGAGCAGAGTTATAATTCTTTCTCTTATTTCATTGAGTTTATGGGATACTGACCCCTCAAGCTGTTTTACCGCAACTTTTGATACTCTTTGGGTCCTCGCCTGAATAATATCCATTACGGCTTCAGCCTGGGACAAATCTATCCTGCCATTTAGAAAGGCTCTTTTTGTAAATTCACCCGGCTCTGCCGGCCTGGCGCCGTTATAGTAAAGCAGGCTCAATAATGCTGACGCAATGGTATATCCGCCATGGCTGGATATCTCCACTACATCCTCACGGGTATAAGTGCGGGGAGCCTCCATCTTAATTAGAAGCACCTCGTCAATAACTTCACCGGTCTGGTTTGATATAATTTTTCCGTATTGGATTGTGTGAGATTTCTGTTCCAGTACCGTTTGCTTACCCCTAAAAATTTTATCCGCTATTGAAAAAGCCTCCGGTCCGCTTAACCGGATTACCGAAATACCTGCATTTCCAACAGCTGTAGAAACTCCTGCTATAGTATCGTTAATCATATTTTTCTGCCTTTTCCCGCTCCTGTAATATCAAATTTGCTTATAAAATAAATGAATTATTAAAGGGCTGCCTCAAACATATTGTTATTCTGAGTGCACCAATAACAATCTTATGGCACAAGAATAACGTTTATTTTTCTTCGAGACAACCCCTTTATTCTCACTGATTAAGTTCTGCTGTTTCCCGGCTTGTAACGGACAACCACCTTACGATTAGGTTCTTCTCCGGTACTCTGTGTTTCTACATTTTTATGGTTTTGCAATGTTGAATGTATTATTCTTCTTTCATACGGATTCATGGGCTCAAGCGTAACGTTCTTACGATATTTTGTTACTTTATCCGCAACTCTTTTTGCAAGCCTTACCAGAGTCTCCTCCCTCTTTTTCCTGTAGTCGGCTACATCCATGATTACACGAATATATTCTTCTGATCTGCGATTTACTACAAGGCTTAAAAGATATTGCAGGGCGTCCAGGGTTTCTCCTCTCCTGCCGATAACAATACCAATGTCATCACCCGTCAGACGTACAGTTATACTATCTTCTTCATGCGTAATCTCAAGGTTCGCCGTAATGTCCATTTTCTCAAAAATAGGCTTTAAAAAATCAACAATAACATCATCGACAGTAACCTTTTGTGTAACTTTGACAATGGCATTTTTATTGCCTATTATCCCCAGTATCCCCTTGTTTCCTTCACTAATGATTTCAACATCTACGTTATCGATATCCGTATCAAGTGCTTCGCATGCAAGCCTGATTGCCTCATCAACTGTCTTTGCCTCTTTTGTTACTGACTTTTGCAACATCGCTCTCCTCCTTTTTGGCTTTGTCATCCTTCTTGCTTAACTTGTTAACAAGTTTTTGCTGACCAAAGCTTAATATATTGTTCAATGTCCAATAAAACGATAAGCCGCTTGGAGTACCTAATCCTATCCATAAAGTCATTATTGGACTCATCCAAAGCATACTTTGGTTCGCACATCCATTGTTTGCGTTTTTCTTGCCTTTTTCTTTAGATTCAGGTTGTTTGGGCATCATTTGTAATGTCGTTAATAATGTTGTGCCAACCGCAATTACCAAAAGGATCAGTGCAGGAAGATATACACCGGGATCGGCGGCTATTTCCTTCGGATTAATTGTCGGTTTTATTCCAAGGTTAAAGAAATTGAATAATTTTAGATCAAAATCCACCAAGACTTGCTTTTGATCCTGAGAAAGATAAGGATTTTCTTTAACAAGCGCTTCTTTTCGGGCTATTATATCCAATATTTTAATTTCCAAATAAGGGTCTTTAGATGTTAAATCCTTGAATGTCTGCTGCAGATAAGCATCATCGATATTATCTCCGTAAGGATCCCGTAAATCCAGATTATATCTGCTGTTATCAAACTTTAAATCACCTGACTGTATGGAAACAAGAGCCATATGGCTTACAGCTCTGGCCGGTGTTTCCAGCATATATGACATGGGCATCCTTATAACATAAAAGAGCGCAATAATAATGGGTAACTGTATCAACATAGGCAAGCAGCCGGAAGCGGGATTATAATTCTTTTCCTGATAAAACTTCATTTGTTCTTCCTGAAGCTTTTCCCTGTCATGTTTATAGCGTTCCTGGATCCTTTGCAGCTCCGGCTGAAGTTCCTGCATCAATTGAGCTGACTTCATTTGTTTAATGGATAGCGGCAATAGAATCAACTTATAAACTATTGTAAAAAAAACCAGTGAAAGTGCATAATTATGGAGGCCGATAGTATTATAAATAAAATACATCAGCATACCAAATAATTTGCCTATCGCACTTAAAATTCCCATAAAAAATTTCCTCCAAGTATCTATTTTACAGGGTCATATCCTCCTGGATGGAAGGGATGACACTTTAATATCCTGATTATCGATAAATAAGTACCCTTTAACGCCCCGTATTTAGATACGGCTTCCAGGGCATATTGTGAGCATGTGGGATAAAATCTGCATGTAGGTTTTCTTTTCAGGGGCGACAAATAACGTCTGTAAAATTTAATAACGCCTATTAATATACTTTTTAACATTTGCTTTCCCCATCTATAAGATCCAGTTTATAGAGAAGATATCTTAACTCTTTCCCTATAATCTCCTTGTTTGCGTATTTTTCACTTTTCCTTGCCACTATAACTATATTAAAGCCCTTGTTAAGTTTATCATATAATTCTCTTATATTTTCTTTTATCAGCCTGCGCATCCTGTTCCTTTTCACGGAATTTCCAACCTTTTTACTGGTGGTGATCCCGATCTTTGTTGTTTCTGTGTTGCTCTTAAGACCATAAACAACTAAAAAGGAGGACGCAGCATATTTTCCTCGCCTGTATACCTTTTGAAAATCTCTGTTGTTTACTAATACATAAAGTTTTTTCATTCTGCTTTCTTATTCCGCTTTCAAGATTTCTATCTTGTTAGCATTGGATATTATTCAACGTGTTAATCATTTTATATATGATATTTTTATTAACCAGTTGAATAAAAACAAGCAACATAGTCATTCGCATATAACCCATCATAATAAAGAATCTGTCTCAATAAAAGATCCTTTATTCTGCGCGTCAAGGTTTAAACTTATCTCTGTTAAAACATCCTAATCGAACATTTCAAAGAGACAAAAGAAAAATCAACAATATCCTGCGATAACTGAATGTGAAAGATATCATAAATTCTTTATGCATACAGCAAAGCAGGATAACCAAATCAAAATACAACTATTTCCATATTGAGAACCATGTTGTATTCAGAATAGAAGAAAAGACCAATAAAATGGTCTTTATGCAGTTAATTTTTTTCTGCCTTTTAATCTTCTTCTTCTTAAAACTTTTCTTCCGTTTGCAGTCTTCATTCTTTTTCTGAAGCCATGTTCCTTTTTGCGTTGCCTTTTCTTAGGCTGATAGGTACGGATCATTTATTGCACCTCCGTTCAGTCCGTCATATATGTATATCAATATATGTATATTAAAAGTATTTACTAAGTAAAAAGGACACCAGCAAATATTATATAACCAAATACGTTTAAAAGTCAATAAAAAAGAAGTCAGCTGATTATTGTCAAAAACATTGTTCCATACCCAACAGGTTTTTATTCACCGAAAACTTCGGCAATAACCTCCGCCACATGCAAATATTCTGCTGAATAAGGTATTCAGCAGAATTTGACGTATCTATCTCTCCTGTTGGTATGAAATATTAGCATGACCGAACCAGTCTGCAGCATTAAAAAGAACCATATTGCTGCATTGCAGCTACAGCCGACATCCCGTTCTCAACAGCCTCACGGATGCTGCGTTCTCCCCTGACCTTTTCAAGGGTAATAGTTATCGCCTTTTCCTCAATCTCCTTCGGGATCACCACAACACCGTCAATATCCCCAAAAATCAGATCTCCGGGATTAATTCTTATATTTCCTATTTCCACCGGAACCCTGTATGCAATCACCTTGTTTCTGTATCCCGAACCCTGCGCATCTCGCCCCATGCAGAAGACGGGAAAGTTCTGTTCCAACACCTGCCTGGTGTCACGTATATAACCATCTATTACAGCGCCTGCTGCTTTTCGCGCACGAATAGTCGCAGTCATGATCTCACCGAAATAGCTGCACCTTCTGTCGCCTCCGGTAACAATATAAATTTCGTCTTCCTGAATGTTATCCACTGCCTCCGGAAGCAGTCCAAGCGGGTTTTCCTGTTCGCCGTATACATCGCAGATAATAGTCGGATAAGCTCTTCCCACCATAACGTCTGTAAGGCGAAGAGGTTGAATCTCTCTGGGCAGGTATTGGTGGCTGTATCCCAAGGTATCCAGCATATCACACAATACACCTGTGTAAATTTCTTTCTTCATTATCTCGAACAGTTCTTTATCATTCTTCCATTCAGACATGCTCACATCCCCTTAAATTAATTTAAATTGAATATCAAGTCTAAAGCTTTATAATGCCCGGATTAGTAATTCTGTTGTACAAGCGCCCAAGCACATCGCTTCCTACTGCTGCCGGGATTTGTTCTCTGGCCGTTCTGATAAATTCTCCATACTCTTTACCCCGTCCGTTTATGGACACTGACTCATTGGCTGCCATGAATGTCACCCTCAGCAACATCGGTGTAGTCTTTACTTCCGTCACCGATTTCCATGAAAATTCTCTTTTATAGCCAAACATAGTTATAACAACAAATCTGTCCGGGTAAGCTATGGCTTTCTTGACAAATGTCGAAAGGAGGGTTTGGCTGCCGCTGATACCACAAATTAACGCAAGTACAGCGACAAAATTATATGAAGACGGATCCGTCCCGGCAACAGAAGGGTCATAGTATTTGGACAAAAGAAGGGCATAACCGACGATAACAAGCATACAGCCAAAAAACATTGTTTCAGGGATTTCCGAAACTATTGCCAGCTCCCTGTTGTCCTTCCGGTACCTGTTTTTTATAATCATGATGATTGAAATGACAAGAACCAGAGTAATTGCAATAAACGATAAAATCAGCTGTATCATAGGTTTTCTCCTTCGGTTATTCTTAATATTTTTTCATACTGCTGCTTACCGCGCTGAGGATTCCTCGCGTACAGCATCAGAACATCATATATATACGGGGAGCACGGCAGTCCTGTAAGTGTTTTGGCAAAATGCATAGCAGCAATTTCCGACAGACAGATTATCCTGCTCCGGTGCTCAAATCTCCAGATCTTCAACAATAAAACATGTTTTTTGTTAATATATAGGTCCGGCATGTTATTTTCATAATAGTGAAACAACTCATGGGCCAGAAGAAGATCCTCAGTTCTGATGTTTCCTGTTATGGCTGACAAATCGTTCTGGACTATCAGCTTGTCGGTCGCTCTGGCGTTATTAAGATAGATAGTAATATCGTTAGGACAGACAAATTTGGAAAACATCGTATATATACTGTCATACTCAATATCATCGAGGTGAACGTTTACATTCGCCTTTTCAGCATATTCCGAGACCGAAAGCTCTCCGAACTTGTCTTTAATTGTCATGGCCAGAGAGGAGCCGCATTCAGCTGCTTTTTGGTAATATTCAAGACGCTGATCAGGTAAGAATTTATCGGATAAAGGCTCATTGCAAAAAGCATATCGGCACCAGTCGGACTCTGTTAAGTTATTAAGCTTTTCAACATATTCCTTAATCATAGTATTTCCGTTTTTGAGCTTATCAGTATAATATCCTCATTCTCGTCTGCTTCAAGAAATTCGCTCCGCATAATAGTAACACATTGTTCAAATCCGACCGTATTTGAAAAGTCAAGTACTTTACCGCCAATGCACAAGAAAATATCTGGAGTATGCAGCATCTGGTTTTCATATCCTAACTTAGCGTCCCAAAGCTTCTTTAAGACCTCTTGCCATTCCGAAGCCTTGCAGGTGGCGGCTACCGCATCGCCACACTGTACCTTTACGAATCCTCTGATATCAACTACTCTTATCTGCTGTTTCCCTGTGCCGGTTTTTCTTCCAAATACATAGAAGACATCACTTTTGGCAAGCAGCTCGACTTCTTCCGGCTCAGCCCTCATGGAAGACGCTGCGATTTTTCTTGCATCATCTACATTACATCTCAATGACAGGTCGGTAGCCTGTACTTCATTAGACCCGAGAGCTATCGCAGTGACACGGGAGGTCTGGGGATCGATCTCAATCTGTACCTCTACTGTGTCAGGAACGGCGCCGTTCTTTATAGCGAGGGCTTTTGCCTCCCGTTTTATCCGGGCAATGTCCTCGGTTGTCGGGTTGGGAATTATGCGTTCTACTACATCACGTATCATTGCCAATGCGACACCTATCGATGATATGACCTCGGCATATTTGGGAATACTGTAGGATATATTCATCGCATTTGCAGAATAGGGCAACAGAGCCGCTGCGCCGCCGCCTACACCCACGAGCGTTGTCTGATCCTTTTCAAGGCGATATTTAGTTGTAAATTCATCTATGACAGGTTTAATTTTTTCGTATGACTTGTTCAATATTTGCCTTGCAGCTTCCTCTACCGAAACACCCAAATAGTCAGCAAGAGGCTTCATGCAACGTCTGGCCGATTCAACGATGCCATAGGAATAATGCTCAGGTGTGCATAATCCGAGCACATTCGCCGCACAACTGTTCGTCAGAGTCACACGCTTGCCGCTTGCCAACCTGATACAAACATAATCCGGTGGATCACCGGGCCTAGGGGAGAAGAATTCCAGCTTAGGATCGACAATCTCCTCAAGAGGGGTATATACAGCATATTTAAGTCCTGCAATATGGGCTGATCTTGGGCCAACATCGACAATTTGTCCGTTGGAAGCGCGCACCATGCTTCCACCGGCCACTCCCAATACCCTTACATCGAGAGAATTAATATATGTTCTGTGTCCGCCCACAATGGAATACTCCACCGCAGGGCGTCCATTCTTGATTACGCCTATATTAGTCGAAGTTCCGCCGACTTCAAAGTAAATCCCGTTTGAAGCCCGCAGATACATAAGTGCTCCCATTATGCTGGCAGCAGGCCCGGAAAGCATGGTCAAAACAGGCCTTTTCTTCATCTCGGAGATATCCATAACACCGCCATCTCCGCGCATTATCATCAAGGGAACTGTGATTCCCGCCTGACGAACACTTTGTTCTGTGCTATTGGCTGTATTCATCATTTTTGGAAGAATACTCCCATTTATAGCTGCCGTTCTTGTACGACGAGTAAGCCCGTAAAGCTTGCTGATGTCAGACGCAACACTCACCAGAAGACCTTTTTCTTCTGCAACTTCCTGCACAAGGAACTCATCCTGTATACTGTCAACGCCAAATGCCCTGGATGCAACGATTACCTGCGCACCCTGTTTTATAAGATCGTCAATAGAATTGCTTATTGTTTCTTTATTAAGGTTTTTGACCTTAAGGAAAGTATGACAAGTAGGAATATAACGTCCTGTACCCAAATCTATATCAGGAATTTTGGACTGTCTCTTTGCCAACCAACCTTCAATGCCTCCGGAAGACATGCCCAATATTCCAACTTTCGCCACATCACCCTCCAGAAGCGCATTGGTTGCCTGCGTAGTGCTGTGTGCAATAAACACCACATCATCAGGGGATATGTTGTTCTTTGTGAGACAGTTTTCAAAGCATTCTATTACACCTGCAGCAACGCCCATCGGATGGTCATGAGTGGTCATTACCACTGATTCCCCGACTATCTCATGGGTATCATTGTCCAGCGCGACTGCTTTGGTATGGGTTCCTCCAACATCTATACCTACACGGATACTTCTTTTTTTCTTTTCCATAAGCAAACATCCCTTATATCTCTATAATTATTATAATTGATTTATTTTCAATATTTTAGCATACAAGAGGGCAGGTACACCCTCTTGTATGCGGGGGGAAAGTTCAGCAAATTTGGCCAGTTGTGGGTAGCATTGATTCCCTGTTAAAGTGCGGTGGCAAATATAAAATACGCGATTATTTCCAAAACGAGAACAAGTACAAGCGAATACGGTAAAACACGTTTAAGGTGGTCCTTGATACTTACCTTATTATAACCGACTGCCCAGGATACCCATGACTGTGTCGGGCAAATCGAGGTATTGATTGCAACACATGGTATGTAGAACAGCGGATACAGGATACCCAAAGGATATAATCCTGTACCTGCAATAATAGCGAATGTGGCAGTTCCTGCGCCCCAAATCGTCATTGGGCCTCTGAACAGTGCAAGTATGCCTAAAAGTCCGAATACCAGGAACAGAAGGAAAACATTCTTAGGTAGGATCGGACTAACTATCGGAGCCAGCAGCGCTTTACATGCTCCGGCGGCCTTTGCGAACATCTGCATGAACAGAAGGAATGCAAGAACCAGGCCAACGTCTGATGTACCATCGTGGAATGTTTTCTCAATCATACTGCCGATGCCGTTCCAGCTCTTGAAATTGCCTGTCATGATAAGAGCCCATGCAACAGAAACGACTATAGCTGCGATTGAAGAGAGTTTAAATACTATTGCAAAGAATACCGGGAGAATTGGGGTAAGGCAAGCCAGGAAATTAACATTCTTGAGCTCAGGACTGGTGTCTACTTCCATTGCCGCCCAGGCCTGGACCTTCTTTTCCCTGCGTAACTGTATAATGACCAGTAATATTGTGAAAAGCAACTGGAGACCCATAGCAATTGCAGCGAAAGTATACCAGGTTGGATTTGCAAAATCGTACTTCTCCTCATTAATAAGCATTGTACCGGCTGCCTGGCTTAAAAGTGAGCTGTTGAAATAAAGGCCTGCGCTGACCGCCATACAGAAGGAACCTGTTGCAAGAGGTTTGCTGACACCAAGAGACAGCATGATCGGAAATACTATAACACCGATTGCAACAACTGCACCTGCACCATATGCTGTTGTGAAAATACCGGCAACAACTATACACAACAGAACAGTTGTAAGAGAAGGTCTGTCTCCGCCTAACTCAACTGCTTTCCGGATTATAGTGCGGGCTATGCCTGTTTCGATCAGGACTCGTCCGAACCAACTACCGAACATGATGTTAACAGCAGTTGGGCCAAAGCCTTCAGGTCCGCCCTGGATAACTGTATTGTTGATTGTCGCCCAATCAACAACTCCACCGATTGCACCAAGCGCTGACCATATCATCGCCATGCTGAACAAGCCTAACAGCATGTTTCCGCCTTTGGCTGCGTAATAAATAAAGGCGAAAAATGAGATTAAAAGAATAATGCCTATTACTGTTTCCATTGATTTTCCTCCCGTTTTTTATTTGATGGTACCACCCACCATATAATAATGCCTGACCGGCTTTGCCGACTTTATTGACTGTTTTGTAATGAATTACGCAAAACCAAGAGAGAATCAGATATTCTTTTCCTGCAATCGGCTGCCTGTTCTGAAGCCGGAAGCTCAAGGCATGCCCAGCCATCAAACAGCCTAAATAATGTTTTCCAGTCAAAGTCTCCGTCCGGAACAAATGTATCCTTCAGGACACTGTCTTTTGTAGATTTAATATGTACATATGGGATTGATTGTTGATATTTCTTGTAAAACTGCATTACATAATCCGGACTTGATATTTTTTTCTGCTGTTCGCAGTTAAGGAAATTTGCTGGATCAAACGTCATGAACATTCCGGGATTTTTCTCAAGAATATCTGTAAAACCCCAGACTGATTCAAAGGAATTTTCATAGGCAAGTACAATTTCTTTTTCATTTGCCATCCTGTTCACATTAATCAAACGCTCATGAATAATATCCATTTCTTCGATTGTATAATCAATTGGTGTTTCTCTGTTTCTGATAAGATGTGGATCTATAACGACTCTGCATATAGTGTCGGACCCGAAAATATTGGCGTTATCAAGATGATGACTGTAAACTTCAACATAGTCATCATCCAACAGGCTTCCGCCGTCCCAGGCATATTCGATTGCAATATGAAGATTTTCTGCATGTTCTTTTATCTGCATGAGCCGAGTTCTATCCAGATACTTATTTTTGTTCCTGATCTCAACAAAATCTAATCCCAGCTCTGATGCAAATGTTATAATTTCCACCTCATCAGCAGTTCCCGTTTCCAGAGTTCTCATAAATGTCTGCATAGTTATACCCAGTTTCATTTATTTGAACCTCCTGATCACATTCTCCGCAGCTGCAATGTCCATTTTGATGAAGACTTCGCGTGTAAATGAACCGATATGCGGCGTAAGTATTACATTGTCCATTCCCTTAAAAATGCTTTCTGTTTGTGGTTCAATATCAAATACATCCAAGGCGGCTCCGCTGATGAGTTTCTCATCTAATGCCTTTTTTAAGTCCTGTTCGTTTATTATCGCCCCTCTGGCTGTATTGATAAAATATGCACTCTGTTTCATTTTGGAGAAAGCTGTATAATCAAACAATCCACGAGTTTCCTCGGTTAATGCCATGTTGACGGATATAAAATCCGAGGCTGAAAGTAATTCATCAAAGGATGCCTTTTTTGCACCGTATTCTTTTTCAGCAACTTCATTTCTTGATCTGCTGTAATATAAGATTTTCATTCCAAATGCAGCCGCGCGTTTTGCCACCTGGATGCCGATATTGCCCATTCCGGCAATACCCAGAGTTTTACCTTCCACGCTTAACGACATCAGTTTCTGCCATATTCCCTGATGCATCATTGTATTCATTTGACTTACATTTCGGGAAAAATGAAGAATATACGCCATAACCAATTCAGCGACAGGAGCTTCGACTATACCAAGCGTTCTGGCAACTTCAATACCCTTGGAATCTGCGTACCTGCAATCCACATTGTCGACACCCACACCACGGCGTGAGATAATTTTCAGTTTTGGAGCTGCATCGATAACTTCTTTTGTGATTTTCTCAAGATCGCATATAAACGCATCAGAATCCCTGGCATATGGGATAATCTCCTCAGGAGACAAAAACTTATGACCATACGGATTGTCAATAACTTTATGTCCTGCGTTGACAAGCATTTTTCTTGCAGCATCATCAAACTTGCCAAAAAATTCACTGGTTATCAAGACTGTTGCCACACCATCAGCTCCTTTAATAAAAATATGTTTACTTCATTCCGGTCTCCTGTCTCAGAATATTTAACACGTTTTTCGAGCCTTCAGATACAAATACGGTATCCATACCTATAGCCAGAAAATTATATCCCTGTTTTACAGCCAATGAGATGCACTCTCTGTCAGGCTTTACAATATGCTGACCAGCCAGCTTTTTGTGTCTATTGCATGCAGCAAGTACTTTATTTTTAGCTTCGGTAACGAGATGATGAGATATTTGCCCGGGTACACCAAATGAACCGCTCAAATCGTATAGACCTATCAATATTCCATTAATTCCTTCTGTTTCAAGTATCGAGTCAATATTTTCTACCGCTTCACGGGTTTCGACCATTGCGATCACTATGATGGAATCATTGGCTGTTTTCACATATTCATCAAATTCCTCGCCCCATTCATTTGCATGACAGAAAGCGAAACCTCTGATTCCTTCGGGCGGATATTTTGCCGCCTTAACAGCTTTTTGGGCTTCTTCCGCATTGTTTATCATGGGTACTATTACTCCCATAGCGCCGCAATCGAGAGATTTTCGTATAGCAATAACATCATTATTACAAACACGTACCATTGGTATGGCACCATTTCTTTTGACGGCTCTCACAAGATTCGTGAGGTTATTCCAGTCGATATCAGAATGCTCCATATCAGCACAGACCCAATCGAATCCGGCATAAGCCAATATTTCACCTATTGTCGGACTGCCTGACTGTATCCATGTACCATAACTAATATTAGTTAAAATTTTTGAAATTTTCGGTACCATGCGTCACCTGAATAAATGAATAATTTTATGCATTATTTACATATTTTTTAAATACAACTTGGTTTATTATTAGTTATTATATCTAAACTTAAGTCAAACTGTCAAGTAATATTAGTAATTCAAATTATCAAAGTTCAATATGAAACTAATTTCATTAACTAAATATTAGAGTTAAAACTATTGATATACATATTGATTTATGTATATCACAACACTATATGATGAGCTTTATAAGAACATTTCAAAATGTTCTGAAGGCAGTATTTGTCCGATATAAAGCAAGACTGATTTTTTACTTCTGTCGTATGCTTCGTATTTTTAAAATCATGATAATTTAGCTTCATAAAAGATTTGTTGAAAATAACGTTGATTATTTATATAATATTAGTAATAAATATTTTACGGCAGGAAAATATGAAAAAACCAACAATGAATGATGTGGCGAAACTTGCAGGAGTTTCCCAGTCTACAGTATCTTTTGTTTTAAATAACGCGCCTATCGCAATTTCTACCGAAGTCAGACAAAGAATTCTTGATGCGGTTAAGACTTTAGGTTATACTCCGAGAGCCAAAACCAAAAACTCTCAAAGCATAGGCGATAAACTTATAGTTTTGATCATTCCAAATGCATCGAATGCTTTCTATATGGAACTGATCAGGCATGTCAATTACTTTGTTCTTCAAAAAGGTTATAAACTTCTTATTGTAAATACTAACAGAAGCGCTTCAGATGAACAGGAATATTTGAAGCATCTGTGTTCAAATAAGGAAAAAATAGCAGGTATTATATACGGATTTACACCTTCTGTCTCCGATTTTTCACAGCTCGTTGAAAATGGCTTGCCTTTGGTAGTCGTCGGCGAAATGGAGGAACATCCTGATATTAGCCTTGTCACACTTGACAGCCTCAAAAGCGGAGAAATGGTTGCAAATCATTTGCTCAACCTTGGGCATAGAGATATTGTATATATTACTAGCCCTATGGGCCTGATCTCTCTTTCACGGGAACGCAGGCTTAATGGCATACAGCGCACTGTTGAAGGTAAAGGAAATCTAACTGTACTTTCGGGTGGGAATGAAAAAGAATTTGAAACAGAAAACTATGAGGTGGAAATTGGGTATCAACTGACAAAAGAATATTTTAATAAGCCAAATTCATCCGCTACGGCTTTCATAGGTGCTAATGATATGATAGCGTTTGGTATAATAAAGGCACTAAACGAAATGTCTGTCAAAATACCGAAAGAGGTTTCCGTATGTGGTTTTGACAATATACTGTTCAGCAGTCTTACCAACCCTTCTCTTACTACTGTTGACCATTGTACTTATTGGCGCTGCAGTATGGCAGTCGACATATTGGTAAATAAAAGACACAAAAAACTTGAAGTACCATCAAAAATCAACTATGATCCGGTTCTTATCGTCAGAAATTCCAGCGGGCCGGCTCCAAAAGCATAAAACTAGCAGAATTTTAAGAATAGTTATATACCTGCCTGTGTCAGGTTCTGGTATCATGATCCTGTAAAAATGCTGAGTCATTTCAACTATTGCAGTAATATTGTATCAAAAACTTTAGACTATTGAAATAAACATGTTTTAATTGTGCATCACAGTAATAATAAAATAATGTACCAAGCATGTCTCATATAATTGAGGCTAAAAAACAAAATTACATATTTTTGAATCAATAAGATTGATTTTACGTCATTTACATAAGATTATTCTACATTTCCCCAATTGAGTTTCTGTTGAAACGAAGAATGAAGTTTGATATATTTAAAGGTACGGTCAGGAAAACAAATGGGGGAATTTCTAATGTCAGCTGGTTTAAATGAAACATGGTATCAAGTCACAAAACTGCTTGAGGAGGAATTAACTAGTGTAAGCTTCTCAACATGGATTGAGACCATTGTTCCAGTTTCAATAGATAATAACAGTATTATCCTTGAGGTTCCTTCGGAATTTAATTTAGGTATAATAAAATCGAGATATAAAGACCTCATACATAATGCAGTAAAAATAGTAACCAACAGAGATTTGGATATAGAATTCTATATTAAAGGTTCGGAAGGATCGCCGAAAACAAAAGATAACAAAGAGACATCGGAGGAAATATCTCCGGCTCTTTCTATCTTAAATCCTAAATATACTTTTGATACCTTTGTAAAAGGAAGCGGCAATCAGCTGGCACACGCAGCTGCGCTGGCAGTAGCCGAAGCTCCTGCCACGGCCTATAACCCTCTTTTTATCTATGGAGGGGTAGGTCTTGGTAAAACTCACCTGATGCATGCGATAGGTCATTATGTTATTGAACAGAACAAAGACGCAAAAGTTCTGTATACATCATCAGAAAAATTTACAAATGATCTGATAAACGCAATCAAAGATGACAGGAATGAAGAGTTCCGCAATAAATACAGAAGTATAGATGTTCTGCTCATAGACGATATACAGTTTATAGGCGGAAAAGAGCGCACCCAGGAGGAATTTTTCCATACTTTTAATGCGCTTTATGAATTAAACAAGCAAATCGTAATTTCCAGCGATAAACCTCCAAAGGAAATCCTTACTTTGGAAGAACGTCTGCGTTCAAGATTCGAATGGGGATTAATCGCTGATATACAGGCCCCCGATACAGAAACACGTATCGCTATTCTTCGTAAAAAATCACAATTGGAAAAATATGATATACCAAATGATGTTCTGGTATATATTGCGAATAATATCGAATCCAATATCAGAGAACTTGAAGGAGCATTGAACCGTGTAATTGCTTATGCTTCCTTAACCGGAAGCCCAATAACATTAGAGCTTGCTCAGGAATGTTTGAAACAAATTCTGGCAAATATATCTGTTGCTAATGTTAATTATAATACGGTGATTAAAGTTGTTTCCAGGTACTATGATATACCTCCTGATCAAATGTTGACACAAAAAAGATCCCGTGATATTTCATTCCCCAGGCAGGTTGCAATGTATCTTTGCAGGGAATTGACGGGAATGTCTCTTCCAAAGATAGGTCAGGTATTTGGAGGCAGAGATCATACAACTGTTATGCATGCATGTGACAAAATTGCCAGTGAAATAGAACAAAGCGCAGAATTAAGACGCGCCATTACCGAATTAAAAAGAAATATTACAGGGAAACAATAGTTTCCTATATTTTATCCTCAAAAAAATGTGGATATGTGGAAGGAAATTATGTTGAAAATCTTGTCGAAATAAAAAGCAAAAAGTTATACAATTAAAAATGATAAATTATCAACAGGGTTTTATACAATTAAAATCGTTTTATTTTAAGACTTTGAGTTGATTATCAACATTATTAACAATACTTACTACTATTACGACTAATCAAATAAATAAAATAAGGAGAAAAAGCGATGAAAGTCATTATCCTTAAACAAAATTTGATGGAAGCAATAAATATCGTTCAGAAAGCAATTATGTCAAAAGCTACGCTGCCTATTCTGGAAGGAATATTTATAGAGGCCGATGAAAAGCTCAAACTTATTGGAAATAATTATGATTTAGCAATTGAATATAATCTTGATGCAGATATTATGGAAAAAGGATCAATAGTTATAAATGCAAGGATTTTTGGAGAAATAATAAGAAAATTGCCTGATGCGCCTGTGTCGATTGAAGTATTTGATAACAGTAAAGTAAAAATAGAATGCTTGAATTCATATTTTGAAATAAAAGGAATGGACGGAGCTTCTTATCCATTGCCTCCGGAATACAAAAATGACTTGTCTTTTAGCATAAGCCAGGCTTCTATGAAGGAATTGATAAAACAGACGATTTTCGCAGTCGGTACAGATGAAAACAGGAAAATCATGACCGGGGCACTTATAGAAGCAGAAAACGGTGAAATCAGAATAGTTGCCCTGGACGGATTCAGGATGGCTGTAAGTAATTCATTAATTAAAGAGGATGTAAGTTTTAAAGTAGTAGTTCCTGGTAAGAATATGAATGAGATATTGAGGATACTTGAAACCAGTGACGAAGATCTTACGGTATCATTATCAGGAAATTTAATTTCCTTTGAATTTAAAGAATGCAGGATTTCTTCAAATGTTTTAGACGGCGAATTTATGAATTATAAAAGTTATATACCGTCAAAATTTGAAACTGTTGTAAAGGTCAATACAAAGGAACTGATTGACAGCCTTGAAAGGGCATCATTAATAACCAGTGATGATAAAAGATATCCTGTAAAATTTACAATAAATGACGATGATATGCTAATTTCTTCGACAGCTGACGTAGGGATATCAAAAGAACAGATTAAAATAGAAAATGAGGGTTCACCTCTTCAGATAGGTTTTAATCCGAGATATTTTATAGATGCCCTCAAAGTTATTAATGATGAAAATATTAAAATATCATTTACATCTTCGGTAGGGCCATGTATTATAACAGCTTTAGATCATGACAGATATCTATATTTGATATTGCCGGTTAGAATAAGAAATAACTGAAAGGCGCAAGTATGAAAGATATTTTGATTAACACTGATTATATAAAACTGGATCAATTTTTAAAACTGGCCAATATTATCGGCACAGGAGGAGAGGCGCGCTTTTTTATTCAGGAAAACAGTATTTTAATAAATAATGTACCAGAAGACAGGCGGGGAAGAAAACTTCGCAACGGTGATATTATAAAGATAAACGATAAAGAATACAGAATCGTACAAATGGTGAAATAAAGTGACCATACAGGAATTAGAATTAAACAGGTTCAGAAACTACAAAAAAGAAAGCCTGACTTTTGGTGAAGGAATTAATATTCTGTACGGGCAAAATGCCCAGGGTAAAACAAATATATTGGAAGCTTTGTATATATCATCGACCGGAAAATCTCACAGAACAAATAATTATAATGATTTAATACAAAAAGGACAAACAGGATTTGAGATAAAGCTCCGAGCAAAAATAAATAACAGGGATAACTCCATTATAATAAGATATTCTAATGACAAAAAAAAGAATGCGGAGATTAACGGAATAAAAAGAGAAAAGCTTTCTGATATACTTGGAACATTGAATATGATTCTGTTTTCACCGGAAACCCTTGAAGTTGTAAAAGGTTCTCCCGCCATAAGAAGAAAATTTCTGGACATATTATTATGTCAGACTAACAGGCAATATCTTCATTTATTAAAAAGATACAATTCTCTTATTAAAAACAAGTCAATAGCATTGAAAAAAGGACAATCAGACAAAAAATACGAAGAGATAATACCGGTATGGAATGAACATATTTCTGTCTACGGGGGAAAAATTGTATATTTACGAAACAGTGCCGTAAATAAGCTGAAAAAATATATGAAGAATGAAATACATAAAATAACAGATGGCGCTGAGAGTTCTGAGTTGATATATAAAACATTTTGCGAAACAAATGAAGAAAATGACGAGAAATACTATGAAAACCAGCTGTTGAAAAGATTGAATGAAGGAATGCAAAAGGAAATAAGTATTTCACAATGTATTTTTGGTCCACACAGAGATGACTTTGAAATACTACTGAATGGAATGAATTCAAGACAGTATTGTTCGCAGGGGCAGCAAAGAACACTTGCACTATCTTTAATTTTGGCAGAACTGTTTTACATTGAAGAAATCAAGGGAGAGAAGCCTGTTCTATTATTGGATGATGTTTTGTCAGAACTTGATTTGAAAAGGCAGGAATATTTATTGAAAGGTTTGTCAAATGTACAGACAATTATTACAGCGACTGACGAAACACGGTTTATCAGTAAGGATCAGCGAACAATAAAAAAATTTCATATAGAAAACGGCAAAGTAATACCTGAAGTTGAAAAAAGAATTAATATAGACTAGAATTTAAAGGTGATATTTGTGTTTTTGCATATTGGAGAAGAAAAAGTTGTATTTATGAATGATATAATAGCGATTATGGATATAGAAAAAACAACTACATCCAATAATACGAGAGAATTTTTAAAAAACTGCCAGGAAAAAGGGATGGTTGAAACAATAGGCACAGATATTCCAAAATCATTTATTGTAACAATGCGAGAAGGAAAACAGACAGTTTATTTATCTCCGATATCCACAGCGACGCTGAATAAAAGAATATGTAAAGATACCGATGATATTAGGAGGATATTCTTAGATGAATGAAAATAAAAATAATAATATAGAATACAATGAAGAACAAATCCAAGTATTGGAAGGATTGGAAGCAGTCAGAAAAAGACCTGGAATGTATATAGGTAGTACATCATCAAGAGGTTTACATCATCTTGTTTATGAAATTGTTGATAACAGTATCGACGAATCATTGGCAGGGTTCTGTGATCAGATACATGTTATTCTAAATAAAGATAACAGTGTAACTGTATATGATAATGGGCGTGGGATCCCGACAGGTATTCATCCGAAATTAAAAATACCAACAATGCAGGTAGTTCATACCGTTCTACACGCCGGGGGAAAATTCGGCGGAAATGGTTATAAAGTTTCCGGCGGTTTGCACGGTGTAGGGGCTTCGGTTGTTAATGCCCTGTCTGAATGGATGGAAGTAGAGGTTGCCCGTGAAGGTAAGATTTTTAAACAGCGTTATGAAAGAGGTGTACCGGTTACAGGAGTTGAAATTGTAGGCGAATGTGAAGAAACCCATACAGGTACAAAAACTACTTTTAAACCGGATGAGGAGATATTCGAAGAAACGGTGTTTGACTTTGATGTTCTGGTTAAACGTTTCAGAGAAATGGCTTTCCTCAATAAAATGATAACCATTACTTTAATTGATGACAGGCATGATGAAAAGAACGAGATCGTACTGCATTATGAAGGCGGAATTAGTTCATTTGTTGAATATATAAACAAAAACAAAGAAGCAATTCATCCTGAAATCATTTATTTTGAAGCAAAAAAAGATGATATGGAACTGGAAGTTGCAATGCAGTATACAGATTCATTCAATGAGAATGTATACAGCTATGCGAACAATATTGCTACTACTGAAGGCGGGACACATATTACAGGTTTCAGAACCGCTATTACAAAAGTAGTGAATGATTATGCAAGAAAAATAAATCAACTTAAAGAGAATGATAAAAATCTTTCCGGCGAAGATGTGAGGGAAGGTTTAACAGCTATAGTCAGTGTTAAGCTTCATGATCCTCAATTTGAAGGACAGACAAAAACTAAACTTGGAAATGCTGAAATAAGATCATTCACAGAAAATGTAGTTACAGAAAAACTAACATATATTTTCGAGGAAAATCCGAAGATTGCAAGGATAATTGTTGAGAAAACCTTATTGTCATTCAGGGCGCGGGAGGCAGCCAGGAAAGCAAGAGAGTTAACAAAAAGAAAATCAGCGCTTGAGAGCACATCATTGCCGGGAAAACTCGCTGATTGTTCTGATAAAGATCCTTCAAAGTGTGAACTATTTATTGTTGAGGGTGATTCAGCAGGCGGCAGCGCAAAACAGGGAAGGGACAGAAGATTCCAGGCCATACTTCCTCTTTGGGGGAAAATGCTCAATGTTGAAAAAGCAAGAGAAGATAAAGTGTTTGGCAATGATAAGTTAAGTCCTGTAATAACAGCGCTGGGAGCAGGTTTTGGTGATGAACTTGACCTATCGAAACTACGCTATCACAAAGTAATTATAATGGCTGATGCGGACGTTGACGGATCACACATTAGAACACTACTGTTGACTTTCTTTTATAGATATATGAAACCTCTGGTGGATAACGGACATATATATATTGCTCAGCCGCCTTTGTATAAAGTAAAGAAAGGTAAGGAAGAAATCTATGTGTATAATGACCGTGAGCTTGCAAAGCTTATGAAAGAAAGAAATTGGAGCAGGGATGACGGCAGTATAACATTGCAGCGGTTTAAAGGTCTTGGCGAAATGAACTCAGAACAGCTCTGGGAAACAACCATGAATCCGGAAACCAGGCAACTTTTAAAAGTTGATGTAGAGAATCCCGTATTGACTGATGAGATATTCACAATACTTATGGGTGAAAAAGTTGAGCCTAGAAAAGAATTTATTCAAAAACACGCAAAATTAGTCAATAACCTGGATATCTGACAATAGAGGTAAAAATGACATTTAGAAATGCTGAAATTTCAGATATAGATAAAATTATGAATATCATAAAGCAAGCACAAGAATATTTAAAAGAAAAAGGGGTAGACCAATGGCAGGATAACTACCCCAATTTTGATGTTATAAAGGATGATATAGAGAAAAGAAAAAGCTATGTTTTGGAAACTGACGGTAAAGTTGTAGCAACGGTGGCAGTATCATATAATGATGAAAAAACATACGAAAAAATATATGACGGTAATTGGATCACAGAAAGTGATTATGCGGTAATACACAGGATAGCTGTAGACAATAAATATAAAGGTAAAAGATTATCTTCGATAATACTTTCAGAAATTGAAAAAATGTGTTTATATAAAAATATACACAGTATAAAAGTAGATACTCACAAACAAAATGAATCTATGAAAAAGATGCTGAGCAACAACGGCTTTAAATACTGTGGTATTATATACCTTGAAAACGGCAAAGAAAGAGTTGCATATGAAAAGATAATATAGAAATGTTTCACGTGAAACATTTCTATTTATTAAATTCAATTAAAACATCGAATGATGTTTCACCTTTTGTCTCATTAACTCCTCTGATAATGGTTTTGTTATCTATATTTGTTCTTTGAACAGAAAAAATATCTTTGTCTCTTAATTCTGATAAAAAGAAAACATCATAACGTCTCATTTTGTGTAGATTTTCTTTTTCTTCTTCGGTGAAGGCATCATAGGCAAATTCTCCGTAACGAGTGTTATTTACGTGTCCTAGACAATCAAGAAAACTATTATATACTTTCCTTTTGTCTATTTCTTTTAAATCGAAGACAAACTTAATTGATGGACTTGCCTCTATAGTGAATTCCTGAATAGGAGATCCAACATAAAAGGGGGTTTCCTTCTTTCTGAATATTGTTCTTGTTTCCAAGTCAAGTAGTACAGAAAACGTTGAACCATGAAACATAAGATTTCCCTTTTCATCTTTAAAAACAAGTTCACGTCGGAAGAAAGGGCCTTTTTTTTGAGAATGCCATGTCTGAGCGAATAATTTAATACAACCCTTAACCGGTTTGACTATCTCCAGTGAGATAGAAATCAGGACCCAAGACAGACCATATTTCATTGTAGTATCTACATTAAGATTTATTCTGTTTAAATGACTTTCCGCAATTTTACCAAAGAGGCTTTGATATGCATAAGGCTTCAAATAGCCATACTCATTCAATTCAGAAAAATCAGGTTCGATCTCGTATACAAAGTCTTTTTCATTAATCATAATTACCTCACAAATTCATTTGTCTTAATTCACTCAACAAATAGTATATAAAAAATATAACAACATTAGCAACCTGAAAGGAAAAAAGAATGTAAAACGCTTATTCAATTTATATCATCCTTTATCCTGCTTTACTTTATTAAAAAAATTGATCCTTTGTCGTTATCTTACAAATGCAATAATGAGTGCCAGTGAAGAATATTATTATGAAAAGTCATTCATTTATCATAGAAAAAAATAAGGCGTTTATGTAAAGGTCAAATTTTTAATTACTTCTTACGTTTTTGTCAGTTATGCTATAAAATAATATAATGTTATATGTTCAATATAAATAGTACTAAATAAAAATAGAAATATAAAAATGTTTCACGTGAAACAATACAACTTTTTATTGTTTTTTATATTGTATAGTATTTTCTGTGGTATAATTGTTAAGAAACAGGCCCATCCCGGGTAAGTAATAATGTGTGAGGTGCTGTATGGCTAAAATAATTGCTATTGCCAATCAAAAAGGTGGAGTTGGAAAAACAACAACGGCAGTTAATTTAAGTGCCTGCCTGGGTGTAAAGGGCAAGAAGGTCCTTGTTATCGATATAGATCCACAGGGAAATACAACAAGTGGTTTCGGAATTGATAAAAATTCAGTGAAAAGATCCATATATGATACTATTATTAATGAAATACCAATTGAAGATACATTGCTGGAAACGCAAATCAAGGGACTATTCCTTTCTCCTTCCAATATCAATTTAGCTGGTGCGGAGGTTGAGCTAGTATCTGTATTATCCAGAGAAACAAGATTAAAATATGCACTTGAAGATGTAAAAGATAAGTTTGATTTCATTGTGATAGACTGTCCGCCTTCTCTTGGATTATTGACGGTAAATTCTCTGACAGCCGCGGACACTATTCTGGTGCCTATTCAGTGTGAATATTACGCTCTTGAGGGGCTCAGCCAATTGATGAATACGGTAAAAATAGTACAGAAACACTTAAACAGGACCCTCAGAGTCGAGGGCGTTGTGTTGACAATGTTTGATGCAAGAACTAATCTTTCGATCCAGGTAGTGGAAGAAGTTAAAAAGTATTTCGGCAATAAGGTATATCGTACAATAATACCTCGCAATGTACGTTTGAGCGAGGCTCCAAGCTATGGCCTCCCTATTATCCTATATGATGCAAAATCCAAAGGCGCTGAGTGCTATATGGAGTTAGCTGAAGAAGTAATATTAAGTTCGGAGGAAATATAGAGGATGAAGAAAGGTTTAGGTAAAGGACTTGAGGCGCTGATCAGCTCAACAAACGCTCTTGAGGATGCAAAAAACAGTGTTACGGAAATAAGGATTAACCAGGTTGAACCCAACAGCGAACAACCCAGGAAAGTCTTTGATCAGGAAAAACTGGAAGCATTGGCTGAATCAATAAAAAATCATGGCGTTGTTCAGCCCATCATCGTTCGGCGCGAAGGATCTTATTACAAAATAGTTGCCGGAGAGCGAAGATGGCGGGCGGCTAAGCTTGCCGGACTAAAAACTATACCTGTAATAATCAAGGACATAACCTCCAGGGAGGTTATGGAGATAGCTCTTATAGAAAATCTTCAAAGAGAGGACTTAAATCCGATTGAGGAGGCAGAAGCTTATCAAAAGCTCATTGAAGAATATTCAATCACTCAGGAAGAGGTAGCTAAAATTGTTGGGAAAAGCAGGGCAGCCATTGCCAACTCAGTAAGATTGCTTACATTGACTGATGAAATAAAAGAAATGCTTACAGACGGCAGATTGACCAGTGGTCATGCCAGAACATTAGTTACGATTTCTGACCCTCAAAGGCAAAACCAACTGGCTAAAATTATTGTTGAAAAGAACCTTACTGTAAGAGAGAGTGAAAAACTTGCGGCATCGGAGAGCAAACCAAAAAGTAAAACAGAAAAAAGTAAAGTAATGTCAAAAGAATCAATAGAGATGACAGAATTGGAAGAAAAATTAATGGCGGTTTATGGAACAAAAATTAATCTTGTAAAAAACAATGATAAAGGAAAAATAGTCTTTGAATTTTATTCAAAGGACGAACTGGATAGAATTATTGAAATGTTGTTAAATAATGTAAAATAGACCATAGGTTTATTTTACCTTGTAATTAATTTTTTTTGATGCGGTAATATAATATCACTTAAAAAAGGTAAAATGCTTTAAAACGTAAATAAAAAAGTTTTAACTCTAATCACACTTTTGGAGGGACTATGGACGATTATTATTTTTATTTATTTGCAGGTCTGATTGCATTTTTATTTATTCTTATTATAATTGCCTATTTCAGGCTGGGGAGTTTGTCAAAAAAATATAAACTGTTGATTAAAGGCCTCAGTGATAATAATGTTGAAGATTTAATGATTTCTTATTCAAATGAATTATCTAAAGTAAAAAATGAAATTGATGGCAATATTATAAAAAGGCTTTCAGTTTTAGAGAAACAAATGCCTACTTGCCTGCGGCACTTTGGGATGGTTTCCTATAATGCTTTTGAAAATGTTTCAAACAATATGAGTTTTTCGTTCGCTGCCCTTAATGATAATTACGATGGAATTATTATAACGGGAATATATACCAGGGAGAATTCTTATGTATACTCTAAAGAAATAGTAAACGGAGAATCTGTGAAGGTTCTTTCAAAAGAAGAGAAAGAAGCGCTAAATAAGGCTTTGGCCTCAATTAATAATAAATAAAAGTATGTACAATACATATAAAAGAGAGGAGAAAACTCTATGCTGGATATTCAAAAAATAAGAAATAACCCCGAAGAAGTCAGATTGGCTCTTCAGAAAAGACTATACGAGGTGGACTTTACTGAGCTTTTGTCCTGGGATAAAAAAAGAAGAAATATCATATCTCAATCCGAGGAATTAAAAGCCAGAAGAAATAAAGTATCTTCTGAAATACCGGTTTTGATTAAACAGGGAACGGATGTAAATCCTTTAAAGGCAGAGATGAAAGAGATTTCCGATCGTATTAAGGTAATGGATGATGAGTTGAGAGAAATTGAAGCGAAAATCAATGACTTTTTGGCGGCTCTGCCCAATATCCCTGCTGATGATGTTGTTCCCGGCGGAAAAGAAAATAATCAGGTCGTTCGAATATTTGGCGAAAAGCCTGAATTCAGTTTTGAGCCTAAGAATCATGTGGATTTGGTTACTTCTTTGGGTTTAATAGACTATGAACGGGGAGTCAAGATAGGCGGAAACGGATTCTGGGTTTATACAGGCGATGGCGCTCTTTTAGAGTGGGCGCTTCTGAATTATTTTATTGAAGAGCATTTAAAAGATGGATATCAATTTATGCTTCCTCCGCATATATTAACCTATCAATGCGGTTATACTGCAGGACAATTCCCAAAATTCGCAGAGGATGTATTTAAAGTGGAGACCGGCGAGGTCAATGACAGAATGCAGTTCATTCTTCCTACTGCCGAAACAGCGCTTATAAATTATCACAGGGATGAAATCCTTAATGAAGACGATCTTCCTAAAAAATATTTTGCCTACACTCCTTGTTACCGTAAGGAAGCCGGGAGTTACCGCGCCGAGGAAAGAGGAATGATCAGAGGGCATCAATTCAATAAGGTTGAGATGTTCCAATATACTTTACCTGAACAGTCTGAAGCCGCTCTGGATGAACTGGTAAATAAAGCCGAGCGTCTTGTACAGGGACTCGGACTACATCATCGGGTTTCCAAGCTCGCCGCTCAGGACTGCAGCGCCAGCATGGGAAAAACCTATGATATTGAAATTTGGATCCCAAGCATGAATGATTATAAAGAAGTCAGTTCCTGTTCAAACGCATATGATTACCAGGCCAGAAGAGGGAACATCAGATTCCGTCGCAAGGAGACCAAAAAGACCGAATTAGTGCATACTCTTAATGCGTCTGGTCTTGCTACCAGCAGATTGCTTCCGGCAATAGTTGAACAATATCAACAGGAAGACGGAAGTGTTATTATCCCTGAAGTATTGAGAAAATGGATGGGTGGAAGAGACCGTCTTTATCCGAAAAAATAAAGTTAACATGATTACTGCGTTCCGCTCATAATACAGTTAGATGTCTTTCTGAGCGGAGCGCAGCGCAGCGGAGCCGTAGGATCTATTATGTTAAACCAATAAAGAATTTTTGTTGTTCTACGGAATAATTAATTTTTTAAAGATACTATAAATGATTTCAAATGGCGTCAGAAAAAAGAAAGTTTAAAAAAGATAAGCTATTGAAAAGGCTTATCTTTTTTTCTTAATGATTTTTTTGTTCCATCCGGTTCTACGATAACAACATTTTCAAGGGTATACATCATACTTTGTCTGAAATAGGCAATATATTCTTTTCTAAGCGCTTGCTGCTCCATTTTTTCTTCCTCGGTGAGCCCTTCGCACTTAGATTTTCGTGCCAATTCATTTATCCTGTCGATTTTGTATTTATCCACAAAACTCCTCCAATAATAAAGACATTACAAGTATTATAGCCTATTTTAATAAGATTAGGCAATTTATAAAAACAACTATATAAAGAAGAAAAATAAATCGGGCGAGGGATCATCACCACGCCCTGTGTGAAAGCTGATATTACACTATTTAGAAGCATTGGAAAAATCGTATTTCTCTTAAGTCTATGCCAAAGTAATTCCACCTGAATCCATTCCATCGATAACCGGCAACAGATCTTGGACCGACGAAAGTTGGATAAAACCAAAACGAACTCAATCGATATGGCCAGATATATGTAAATCTAAAGAGACAGTTGGCAATAGCGCCAGGGTCAACTGCAAAAGTACCAATGGGCGGCATTTGAGGTATAAAGGCAGGTGGTGGGCCGGAGGGAGGGCCACTGGAGGGACGCTGCGGAGAAATTGGGGTAAATGGAGTAAACGGAGTAAAAGGAATTAAAAATCTGAATATATCAAATGGGGTTCCACGTCTGAAATCCCGCCTGTCTCTATTCCTGTCTCTATCCCTGTCCCGATCTCTGTCCCTGTCTCTGTCTCTATCTCTGATTCTGTCAAACTGTTGAAACATCATCTAACCTCCTTTCATGTGGCGTTAATACAATATATGGCCAAGCCTGTAAAAGGTTACAGCGCTGAAATTTGGATTTTTTTTCTTAATACCGGTTTAATCCATGTAAATAAAAGTTAGTATTGAAAATTACGCTGAAATAAGGGTATGATTAATTCTGACAATAAAAACTACTGGATTCGCCTATCATTATATTTAGTTGATTTATTATTCAATTTTTATGTGAAAGGAAGAGCATAACAATGTTAACCGATATCGAAATTGCTCAAAATGCGAAGTTATTACCTATTGAAGAAATAGGAATGAAATTGGGAATCCGGCGCGAGGACCTGGAACTCTATGGTGATTATAAAGCAAAAATAAAAGACAGTGTTTATGAAAGACTGAAGGATAAAAAAAATGGAAAACTTGTGTTGGTTACAGCTATTAATCCAACTCCGGCCGGAGAAGGAAAGACTACTGTAACTGTTGGCCTTGGACAAGCCCTTGAGAAAATAGGTAAGAAAGCCATCATAGCCCTGAGGGAACCTTCCCTTGGCCCTGTCATGGGCATAAAAGGCGGAGCCGCCGGCGGTGGTTATTCCCAGGTTCTGCCCATGGAAGATATAAATTTGCATTTCACCGGTGATATGCATGCAATAACAGCAGCCAATAATTTGCTTTCAGCCCTTTTGGACAATCATATACATCAGGGTAACAGGTTGAGGATAGATCCAAGAAGGATTCTGTGGAAGCGCTGCATGGACATGAATGATCGTGCCCTTCGCCAGATTGTAGTTGGCTTGGGGGGAAAGGTTAACGGTTTTCCCCGGGAAGACGGTTTTAATATAACCGTAGCATCAGAAGTGATGGCTATTTTATGCCTTGCGACAGATATAACAGACTTAAAGGAGCGACTGGGAAGAATTATCGTAGCCTATGATTATGACGGAAAACCTGTTACAGCAAAGGATCTGGAAGCTCATGGCGCCATGACACTTCTTTTAAAGGATGCCATAAAACCAAATCTTGTCCAGACACTTGAAAATACGCCATGCCTTATGCACGGGGGACCCTTTGCAAACATTGCCCATGGATGCAACAGTATAAGGGCAACGCGGCTGGCTCTGAAGCTTTCGGATTATGTTATAACTGAGGCAGGATTCGGCGCTGAGCTGGGAGCTGAAAAATTCTTCGATATAAAATGCAGGTATGGGAATTTAGTTCCTGATGCAGCTGTTTTGGTTGCTACGGTGCGGGCATTGAAATACAATGGCGGAGTTAAAAAGGAAGAACTGTCGCAGGAAGATGTAAACGCTCTTGGCCGCGGGATAGTAAACCTTCAGAAGCATATTGAGAATATAAGAAAATTCGGAGTACCGGTATTGGTTGTTTTAAATCGTTTTTCTACCGACAGCGATGCAGAATTGGCTTTTATAAAGAATAAATGCCGGGAATGGGGCGTGGAGGTTGCCCTTGCGGAAGTATTCGCAAAAGGCGGAGAAGGCGGAACAGAAGCAGCCCAAAAGCTGTGTGAAATGATAGAACAAAAACCGTCATCTTTTAAAATGCTTTATGAAATTAATCTGCCCATAAAAGAAAAAATAGAGATTATTAACAGAGAGTTGTATGGAGGAAAGAATGTAGAATATACCTCCAAAGCTCTCAATGAAATAAAAGCGATTGAAGAAATGGGCTTTTCCAATCTTCCTATCTGCATAGCGAAAACGCAATACTCCCTTTCGGATAATCCGTCCCTCTTAGGGCGGCCGGAAGGCTTCACGCTGAATGTAAAAGAAGTAAGACTTTCTGCGGGAGCAGGGTTTGTTGTGGTTTTGACAGGGGATATCATGACAATGCCGGGACTGCCTAAAGTTCCAAGCGCAAATAAAATTGATATTGACCCTAGCGGAAAAATAACCGGACTGTTTTAGAACATGTCACTCTGAGCATCCCCTTTGTCATTCTGAGCGCCAGAGAAGAATCTTACCCTAACATGTCATTCTGAGCGAAGCGAAGAGTCTTATACGTTAAAAGATCCTTCAGCTCTGCTACGCTCCGCTCAGGATGACACCAGAGTATTTCATTCTGAGTGCCAACGAGAGTCTCACGGACATGTCATTCTGAGCGTTAGCGAAGAATCTTAAGAGGAGTATATCATGTATTATGTTTATATTCTGACTAATTGGTCCAACAAGGTTTTGTATATCGGAGTTACAAATAATCTTGAAAGACGTTGTTATGAACATAAACATAAGATTATTAAAGGATTTACAGAAAAGTACAATTTAAACAAACTAGTATATTTTGATGTCACAAGCGACATTAAAGAAGCAATAAAGCGGGAAAAACAACTTAAAGGATGGACTAGAATAAAAAAAATAAAATTGATTGAAAGCGTTAATCCTATGTGGAATGATTTATCTGAAAGTTTTGAGAAATAAGATCCTTCGACTCCGCTGCGCTCCGCTCAGGATGACACTAGAGTATTTCATTCTGAGTGCCAACGAAGAGTGTCACGGACATGTCATTCTGAGCGAAGCGAAGAATCTTCACATGATATAAAGATTCTTCACTTCGCTTTGTTTGTTCAGAATGGTAGCCATTAAAACAACTTATTAAACTGCTTCATGAAGCGGACATGATCGTCATATTCTGCTATTACTTCCTCCAGCATACCGGTAAAGTTTTTTTGTGCCCAGCTTCTTCTGGAATTGTAATACTTATTTGCCACCCGCCAGAATTTTTGAGGAAACAGGAGCATTGCCGTCATAACCGCTATTTCGTCCTTAGAAATGGGCGCGATTGCCTGGTAGGTATCCAGTAAAATTGAGGCTTTTTGTATGTCCCAGTTACATTTCCTCATTTTCCTGCGCAAAAGATTTACCAAATCATAAATCCGTAGCTCCTCGCAGCAGCATTCAAAGCCGACAATATAGGTTGTACTCCCTTTTATAAGGATATTCTGATATGAATAATCATGATGGCAAATTACGCCTTCATTAAGGGTTTTCTTAACCAGACGGGGATATTCGGCACCGTTTAACAGTGTAAGGCTTTCTTCGGCGAGTTCAATAAATTTGTCTACGCAACCAAGGTAAATATAATCGAAGGCGCCGCGTTCCCGTTCAGCCTTTCTTCTCATTCTTAATATTTCATCGTAACGTTTTCCCAGGTTTTCAGGTAGCTTTCCCAAATCGCTTGGAACCGCCTCATTTTCATATTTAAAGCCTTTTCCTAACTTGTGCATATGCGCAAGGGCGCTTGCGGCTTTTATGGTGTCTGCGTCATCGCTGAACTCGCATTCCCTGGCATCATAATAAGGAGTTATAACATAATTCTGTTCGTCTATTTCAATAAACGGTTTATTGTTTAAAGTAACAAGATATGTATCTATGTTTTTAAAACCTTTATTATAAAGGTATTCTTTTGCGGCATGTACGTACAATACCCGATTTTCCGAACACTGGCACTGGCGAAGATGTTTCTTTCCTAAATTAGTGTCTATAATATAACCGCCCCTGCAAGGTTTTATGGATGTAATCGTTATGCCATACGTTTCTTCAATCAAACCTTTAGATTCAATCATTCTTATTCATACCCCGCTTAGAAATTATGATAATAGTTCAAAGTTTGTCTTAACATTATATGTTTTACAGAAATTCAATATGTTTTTACAACGCTATAAAAGAAATTTCAAAATGACAAGCAGTATTATTCCCGGAAGTCCCAGAATACCTGCGACAAGCGCGGAAATAAGGTTAAGGGAAATAGTAAATCCAAGAGGCGTTCCTATAAGGTTAATAATTACAATTGCCAGACCTCCTAAAATACCGTTTATTACCAGGCGAAAGATTATTTTGAGAGGTAAAAGCATGGCTTTGCCAAAAGCAAAGACAATTAAAACACCAATTATCCAGGCTAATATTATTAGGCCCCTATCCATGTTAATCCCTCCTTTCTGCAGGGCCAAAGCAACCCTACAAACAGCGCAAGTAAAAGAAAACGGTTATCCCCTGTCATATTTGATAGCTGTGAGGGATAGCCGTATCCATATAGTTAAAAGGTCTATACCCTATTTAATTTATATACGGCAGCGGACGAAAAAATTCGTCCGAATTGGAGGGTGAATGTAAGTTTTATTGTACCCGGCTTTCCTTAGCTTTTCTTAAAAGGTAATCATAGCGGATTTCTGAAGCCTTGATTTTATAGGCATAATAATCCACCATTTCCTTACTTTCGGCCGTCTCGAAGTTAGCCATGGCATTTTTCCATTCATTATAGGCTTCCTGTATATTTTCTAAAAGTTCTCTCATCATTTCTTCTTTTTCGGCAAGCCGGGCAGCCTCCCGACGCTTCATACCGGTTAATCTTCTAAAGAAGCTAAATGCTTGAGACTTATTATTGATGGCTTCATCTGTCATAAAAATCTCCCCGTTTTGCCTAATCTATTTAATATATAATATGTAAAGGCATATAAACAAATTTATATCAGAAGAAGAAATACAATATATTGCCATCCTATTGAAAGTATAGGTCAAAAAGGGGAAATTTATACCTTTATTTTTTTGTCGCGGCAACTACTCTGATGATACTGGCCAGATCTTTTAAAAGAAGTGTTGAAAAACCTCCGTCGGAGAATATTTTACTTACTTTTTGCCCCTGATTGTATCCGCATTCAACCAAAATGATTCCTGAATTTGAGAGCAAAGCCGGAGCCCTTTTAGCTATCTCACGATAGAAAATCAATCCATCACTTCCTGCTGCCAGGGCAACAGCAGGCTCATAGTTTCTTACAGATTCCATGAGATACGGCATTTCATTTAAAGGTATATATGGAGGATTTGATACTATAAGATCATAATTGCCGGATAAAGCAATGCTCTTATCCAAAAAATCAGCATTAATAAAAGTTATCCTGTCTTCAACGCCGTAACGCTTTGCGTTTTTAAGAGCAATATTCATAGCATTTTCAGAAATATCAACAGCATCTACAAACACAGAATCAAGACCTTTTGCTATACTGACAGCCAGGCATCCGGAACCGGTGCCGATATCCAATACTCTGTATGAACTTTTATTTTTAAGCCTGAACATTTCCTGGGTAAAGAATTCCGGATTCTGTCCGAGGGCAAATAAGGCGCTTTGGGCTAAAAGCTCTGTATCGCCTCTGGGAATAAGGACATTGGGATCGACATAAAAAGTGTAATCCAGAAAACCGCACTCCCCGGTAATATAGGCGTAAGGTTCATGGCGGCCTCTTCTTTCCACTATCGAAAAATACTTTTTCTCATTTTCATCATCTAAAACAATTTCGGGATTAGCATAAATATAACTAATATCTTTCTTAATAAGCCAGGATAAAAGAAGACCTGCCTCTAATGAGGGGTCTTCCACATTTCTTTCAGCTAAATATTTACTTGCTTTCTTTAAAAGGTTCCCCAACGTCATAGGACACCCTCGGAAGCAGCAACAGTTTTTTCTTCGGTTTTTGGGGCTTCCTCCAATATTGCTTTCATTGAGGCGATAGCCACCTCCAGCATCGAATCGTCCGGCTCTTGGGTAGTGATCTTTTGCAGCATCAGTCCTGGTATACTGATTAAGCGGACAAATTTGCTGCTTGATTTGGCAGACAACTTAAATGCTTCGTAGGAGATGCCGGCAATAACCGGAAGTAAAGCCAGTCGCAGCAGGACATTGATCAGAGGATGATGCCATCCGGCAAAGGAAAACACAATAATACTGATTATTATTACTATAAACATAAAGGTTGTCCCGCATCTGGGATGCAGTGTGGTATGTTTTCTGACATTTTCAACGGTAAGCTCTTCCTCATTTTCATATGCATAAATAGTTTTATGCTCGGCTCCATGATATTGGAAAACCCTCTTGATTTCCTTGTTCTTAGAAACCAAGTAAACATATGAAATGAAAATAGTGATGCGTATTAGCCCTTCAATCAGATTAGCCAGTAATGCTCCGCCTGATGTCTGTTTATCAAATCGAAAAAGGCTAACAATCAAATTGGGAAGAAGCATAAAAAGGCCTATGCTTATAGCCAAAGCAACAACTACCGAAAAATAGATCATATAATTAAAATACTTTTCGCCAAGCCATTTCTTTGCCCATTTATCAAACTTACTCTCATTTTCTTCTTCTTCAAATTCTACCTGTTCGGCTGATTCCATAAGGGCATTTATGCCTACAACCATAGAATCTATTAAAGATACGCTGCCCCGTATAAAAGGAAGACCTAAGATTTTATTTCTCTTAGTTATCGGAATAGATGGCTTAACTTCCGTATATATTTCGCCCGAGGCTTTCCTTACTGACATGGCGACCTTGTTGTTTCCACGCATCATAACTCCTTCAATGAGGGCTTCGCCGCCGATATTGCTGCAAACTTTTGGTTTGTTCCAAATCTCTTTATTCATGATTATACCTGCTTCTTATATATTTTTATGTCATCCCAAAAGATTCTTCGCTGTGCTCAGAATGACATAGTGTGTATTATCCTGAACGGAGCGTAGCGGAGTCGAAGGATCTATTTTATCATTCTTAAAAGATTCTTCGCTGCGCTCAGAATGACTGAATGCATATTTAATAGTATACCTTATGTACATTAACTTTTCTATTCACTATTATACCGGAGGAATAGTATAATAACAAATTAATTTCAAATTTTTGAATAATATTTAATTTTTCTGTAAATACTCTAAATGACCTCACAATACATTTTGACCCCCTTTACTTGCCGGTGTCACTGCCGGCTCTTTTTTTGCCGATATATTCTGTGATAGACTGTTTTTGGGGGTTGAGGAATTGAAAAAATTTACAAAATATATAATTGCGATGTTATTGATTATAATTACGTCTTGTCCGGGCTTTTTCCATACATATAAAGGATTTGCTCTTAGTATTCTGGAACCGAAAAATTTCAGTGTACAGGTAAATCAGAACTATAATGAATTGATATGGAAAAACAGTGATAATCCTAATATTACAACCTATATCATCATTGAAAGATCTGTGGATAAGGGAGAATTCAGTCAGCTTACACTTCTTAGCGGCAGCAGGGAGAGTTATAAAGACTATTCTGTATCCAACGGCCATGTTTATACATACAGATTGCAGACAGTATACTCACAAACACAATCTATTAAAAGCCCCTATACTCGGGAAGTGGAAGCGGTAACTCTGTATCCCACAAATTTCAGGATAGCCAACTCATTTTCTGACCATGTGGATCTTGAGTGGGAATACCCTATTCTGCCTGTTAGAAGAGAACCAAATTATAAACTGCTGATAGAAAGGCGCGAAATGAATCATAACTCCTGGGATGATATAGCTGAGCTTCTCATCACGGAAACTACTTTCCGGGATAATACCGTCAAGCCGGATACCCGGTATTACTACCGTGCAAGAGTTCGGTATGACAATGAAAAATATTCAATTTATATACCTTCATCTTCAGGAGTAAGTACTTATACCGGATATCCTTTAACCACTCCTCTCTGGGGTTATGGTGAATCGGAAAGAACAATCAGGCTGATGTGGGAAATTCCTGATTCGTTTGAGGGAAATATAATATTGGAGCGAAAAGATTCTTCCGGAGATTTCATTACTTTGTACAGCGGACGGGGAACAAGCTATCAGGATACCGGACGCACTCCCGGGGAGACTTATACATACAGACTTTGCATGCGATCAAAGAACGGACAAAAGTCCGAATATACTGAAGAAGTTAAGATAACCGCTGAAACAGTGCCACCGCCATCTGATTTATCAGTCAAAGCGATTGCATCAGATAAGATAATTGTTTCATGGACCCATCAATACGATAATGAGACCGGATTTGAAATATGGAGAAAGGGTGGAGGGGCCTGGGAACTTTTATCTACCGTTCCCAAAAACAGCGAAATCTTCACAGACGGCAGCGCCTCATACGGACAGAGCTATACCTATATGGTACGTGCAAAAAGAGGCGACTATTGCTATTCGAGGTTTACTCAAAGCAAGACGTTTATAAATGAATATCCTGAGGAACCCGGCCAGGTTCATGCATATATAATTGAAGGGCTTTTATATTTATTAAGCGATAAAGCCCCTGAAGGCATTACTTATACTCTGGAATTTCGAACAGGCATAAACAGCCCCTGGAGCGAAATCAAATCAGTAAAAAACGAAGCACTCTTTACTAATATCGGCTTTAATAAAGACTCTGAATATCATTTCAGAATTCGCGCAAGTTCAGGAACTCTCAGCAGTTTAGGCCCGGAATTTCATTTTTTCGGCTCGGTACCCGATGCGCCGTTAAACCTGGAGGCTGTGACAGCAGGTTATAACCGTGTAACGTTAAAATGGCTGGATCAAACTGATAAAGAGGAACGATACGATATTTACCGAACAATAAGAGGAGTTAGGAAACTTATAGGAAGTGTTGATAAAGATACTGAAACCTTTATCGACAACAATCCTGTAACGGGAGAAAATACTTATTATGAGGTTGTGGCATGCAATACTGCAGGTGCATCTCCGGCTGCGGGAATATTTGTAAAGATCCCAAAAATAATTATTTTCCGGGATATGGAGCAGTATGAATGGGCTTATGATGCCATTTATACCCTTCAAGGCCGGGGAGTTTTCGATAATATTCAAAATGAATACTTTTATCCTCTCAATACCGTTACAAGAGGACAAATGGTCAATATGGTACTGAAAAGCTTCAATATAAGTCATGATTACACCGGACTGTTCCCGCCGGCCGATATTACACCTAATCACAAATATTATAAGGATATGGCAACCGCCATCAATCTGGGATTGATACATCCGGATCCGGAAGGCAGAGTATATCCTGATAAAGCTGTTACAAGGAAAGATATAATACTGTTGCTCAGCAGTACACTGGGATATCTCGGCTACCCGTTGAATCAATACGGTACGGATCATATTATGAGCTTTAATGATTATTGGCAGCTTTCGCAGGAGGACATTGAGATCGTGGCATCCTTTGTCGGAGACGGAATAATCAGCGGAAAGGCCGGAAAAGTACTGGACTTGAATTCAAGTACCTCAAGAGTGGAAGCGGCGGTATTTATATACAGAACTCTATTAAAATATAAAATCAATTGATGACACAATGTTTTTAAAGATATAAAAACATAGGTATTGCCACGCATATAATAAGAGAAACGAACAAGGATATTATAACAGAGGTTTTGATTTTGTCATCCCTGCGCTTAAGCCGTTTTGAATTTAAAAACAACAATATAACGCTTATTACTAGCTGTACAATGGACAATTTCAGAGGGATCCGCAAAAGATCCTCGTCCCAGTAATCCCGGACTTTAATTGAGAATAAGCGGTCAAAAAAGGTCTCGTCTACCGGCTTGGCAGATATGATCATTAATAGGTTAACAATAATAAAACCCCAAAGAATAACGCTGGAGATGTCAAGCATCCTTAAGATAAGATCAGGGCCTTTTCTTGAATCTATGATCCTGGATTCATTATCCAAGATATGTACCCCCTTTTGTTAATCTTTATGCTATTCTTTTAATTAGAGATTACCATATTAAGGGTAAAAATAAAAGTGAGTTGTAAAGATACAGAAAATGGATTAGTATATTCGTAACCCACACATATTAAACGGAGGTAAAATATGTATTCGGAAATCAACAGCCGGATCAATGATTTAATAAACGGCAACAGCAAAGACCCTCATGCTTTGCTGGGCATGCACACAGAAAACAATAAAATCGTTGTGAGGGCATACAATGTTCATTCAAAGAGTATTGTCGTCAAAGACATACATGCCGGAAAAACTTACGAAATGAATCGCATAAACGATGAGGGATTATTTGAGTGTGTTATAACCCACAGGGATACCCCGTTTAAATATGAGCTTATTCATACAACAAAAGAAGGACACACATATTCGGTTATCGACCCGTATTGCTTTTGGCCCACTATTTCTGATTATGATCTTTATCTGTTCAATCAGGGAAATAACCACCGCATCTATGAAAAGATGGGATGCCACCTTTGTGAGGTAGAAGGAGTCAAAGGCGCGTCTTTCTGTGTTTGGGCACCGTCGGCAAAAAGAGTAAGCGTAGTTGGCTCTTTCAATAACTGGGACGGAAGGATCCATCCCATGCGGATGATGGGAAGCTCAGGGGTTTGGGAACTGTTTATTCCCGGCCTTACAAAAGGAGACTTATATAAATATGAAATAAAAACTCCCACTGATGAAATATATATAAAGTCGGACCCCTATGCTTTTTATGCTGAAACGCCGCCACATACGGCATCTGTAGTCTATGACCTTGACAACTATGAATGGCAGGATTCTGACTGGATGAAGAAAAGAGCAAAGGAGAGCGTCTTTGATAAACCTGTAAATATTTACGAGGTCCATTTGGGATCCTGGAGACAGGAGCCTGACGATGACCCCGAATCAGAAACCGGATACAAGCCATATTCCTACAGACGGCTTGCGGAAACCCTTGTCCCCTACGCTAAAAAAATGGGGTACACTCATTTGGAGCTTCTGCCGGTTATGGAACACCCCTATGACGGATCATGGGGTTATCAGATCACGGGATACTATGCCCCCACAAGCCGATACGGCACACCTGAGGATTTTAAGTATTTTATAGACACTTGCCATAAAAACGGATTAGGGGTAATTTTGGACTGGGTTCCGGCTCATTTTCCAAAGGATGGACACGGGCTGGCCAGATTTGACGGAACGGCCCTCTACGAATATGAAGATAAGCGTATAGGTGAACATTTGGAATGGGGGACTCATGTTTTTAACTACGGCCGGAACGAAGTTAAAAACTTTTTGGTGGCAAACGCAGTTTATTGGCTCGATAAATTCCATGTTGACGGTTTGCGGGTCGATGCTGTGGCATCAATGCTTTATCTTGATTACTGCCGCAAGCCGGGTGAGTGGATACCTAATAAATACGGCGGCAGAGAGAATCTGGAAGCTATAGAATTGATAAAAAACCTCAACTATGTGGTGTATCAATATTATCCCAATGTAATGATGATCGCGGAGGAATCAACCGCCTGGCCGATGGTAACCAAGCCGGTTCACGATGGAGGACTGGGATTTTCTCATAAATGGAACATGGGCTGGATGAACGATTTTTTAAAATTTGTCAGCCTGGACCCCATATACCGTAAATACCATATGAATCTTCTGACTTTCTCCTTTATGTATGCATGGAGCGAGAACTTCATACTGGTATTGTCCCATGACGAGGTAGTGCACGGAAAAGCGTCAATGATTGGCAAGATGCCAGGAGACTACTGGCAGAAATTTGCCGGATTAAGATGCGCTTATGGATACTTTTTTGCTCATCCCGGAAAAAAACTTCTGTTTATGGGAAGCGAGTTTGCTCAGTTTATTGAGTGGAGGTACAAGGAGAGTCTGGAGTGGCATTTGTTAAACTATCCGATGCACGAGAAAATGAGCCAGTATGTATCCGATTTAAATCATTTATATAAAACCGAAACGGCTTTCTATGAGCTTGATAAAAGCCATGAGGGTTTTGAGCTTATTGACTGTAAGGATACGGATAATTCCATCATCTCGTTTATAAGAAAAGGCAAAGACTGGCATGACATGCTGATCTTTGTGTTTAATTTCACACCCGTGACTCATGAGAATTACCGTATGGGAGCTCCTCTTAAAACGAAATATATTGAAATTTTTAATTCGGATTCAGAGAAATATGGTGGAAGTAATGTACTTAATACTGAGCTGATCATTTCAGAGGATATACCCATGCATGAGAAACCATACTCCATGACATTGCGGATCCCGCCATTAGCAGCTGTTATCCTCCGTCCCGTATTTGAAAAAGAAAAGGATAAGGAAGAAGATATTCTTCGGAAATAATATTATTATTTCCCGTCTGTATTCGAAAAAACTGGATACCGCTTGCTAATATTCCGGAGCATCAGAAAAGAAAAAATGTACAAAAATAGCTCCCAGACTACCATCTCACATATTTTGGTCTTGACAAATCAAAGGGGTCCTATGTATAATATATGACTTCATTGACAAGGGGCGACAATTTGTGATATAATTTTCCTCAGTGAGTTTTGAGGTGGTAGTATGGATAGAAATGCTATTTCACAGATTCGTAAAGAATTAGAAAGTTGTGTTGGTAAAAGAATACAACTGAAGGCTAACAAAGGCCGAAAAAAGACTTTTGTTAAAGAAGGCATCATAGAAAACGCTTATCCAAGTATTTTCACAGTTTCTTTCCAGAACGAATACAATTCGTCCCGAACAGCCTCTTACAGTTACACTGATGTTCTAACACGCACAATTGAGGTCAAAGTAATGTCACAGAACATGAATAATATAGCTCTTTAATTGAAATCTGTGAACAAAGTATGAACAGCCATTATTTAATGGCTGTTTTTTCATGCCTTTCGTCATACATTAAACATGGACAGCATATCATTAGAACTGAAGGGATAAGGGTGCAAAGAGGAGGTCCTTAAAATGCAAATGGAGCTAATAAAAAAGCCTATAAGATCCTACAGGACTATTGAAATAAGGGAAACTGAGGAAATGCTAGAAAACAGCATTATTGTGCCTGACAGCAAACCTGATATTAAAAATATAATTCTGGCAGACGCGGAATGCTTCGTTACAAATGTTGAAAAATCGGGGCGCATGATGGAAGTAAGCGGAGATATAAGGTATCGGATATTGTATGTTTCGGATACTCCCGAACAAAAGATTGAAAGTATCGTTACCCAATTCCCATGGTCATTTTCATTGCAAAAGCCAAAAGCTGAGGAAGAGGTAGGAGTGTTTGCCAGGAGTTACAGCCAGCATACTGACGCGAATATCGTTAACGGAAGAAAAATCACAGCCCGTACCGTTTGTTCAATAATAAGCCGCTTTTATGAAATCAGAACAGATGAAATCGGCAGAGAAATCCTGGGCGAAAATGTATATTTAAAGACAACACCGGTAAATATTATTTCCTTAAAGGACAGTGGAGACATAATGGCCAAAGTCTCGAATGTCTTGTCTCTTCCGCATGGAAGCCCCGCAATTAAGGAAATACTGTTTTCACGTATCAATGTCGGTTCAACTGAGCTCACCTATAATGAAGATGAACCGGCTATCGAAGCAAAAGGCACGGCCTACATATTATATCGCAGTGATACAATTGACGAGAGCATAGAATCGGCAGTGCTGGAGTTTCCTATCAAAACGGTCACAGGCATTGTAACGGTACCAAATGAGACTGTTTTGGCAACAAGTGTTTTGAAACACTGGGAGTTAGAGCCTATAGAGGATGCCGACGGGCTGCTCACACAGGTAGCGGTCAACCTTGAGTTTCAGGTAGATGCCCAGGCTCTGGTACCAGAGGAGCAGATCGTAATAGAAGACGCCTATTCCACTGATTACAGATTGGATCTTAAAAAGTCCAAAATAAATGTAGCGACCGATGAGCGTGAGATAAGCGAATCCCTGGAACTTAAACAGAAAATAAGAATAGAAGATCCTGACAATCAAATGGCCGAGGTGCTTTTGGTATGTGCCGGTGAGCGCAGCATGGCTTCAAAATTGGATGAAAAGGGTATCAGTGCGCAGGGAACACTGGGAGCGGACATAGTATACATGACCCAAAACGGTGAAATGAAAAGCTATTTCGTAGAACTGTCCTTCAGCCAGAATGTGGATTTGCCCGGGGAAGGTCAGTGGCAGCTGGTTCAATCCTTCTTCAATATTAATGATGTAGAATTTGATATATCAGGAACCGATACTGTTGAATTAAAAATCACTATCGATTCCAAGTTCCGGATAGCAAGATATGAGGAAATAGTATGCACCGAAGCCTTAACCGCTGTCAAAGAGGAAAGCCGTAAAAAAGCCCCGATAATTCTCTATTTCACACATCCTGGGGACACCATGTGGAGTGTAGCCAAACGCTATAGGATACCACTGTCCCGGCTGGCCCTGGATAACGGCCTGGATGCTTCAGAAACCCTGCAGGTAGGCCAAAAGCTGTTTATAATGTGATAAAAGATAAACCGAAAGGGGCTGTCTCAAAATAAAATTAGAGATAAGCCCCTTATGTGGCTACTGTTCGCTGTGGATTCCTCTTGATGAGTTTTGGACATACATCAACAAATTACACAACAAAATACAAAGTGGTCGATATGGCTGTTTTCTTCATAGAAAAGAAATAACTTGATCAAAAAAAAGCTGCTAGACCGGTAAAGCGGGTCTATTAGCCATGCTCAAAACAACCAGGCAGCTTCAAAATTCTAAGTTATTCATGTGTATTTTCAGAAACTCTTATGGATTTGCCCGAAAAGCCGGACACAAAAAAGGGAACTGTCCCAAAATTTTTACTCATTTTGAGACAGCCCCTTTAACTATGGCTACTAAAAATGGAATATGTAATCCTGACATCATATAGTGTCCGATGAATCTTCAAAATGCCTGTTCGTTCAAAGACCAGCCTTCATACCCATCGAGAAGCGCTTCAATTTTTGGATTAATATTATTCTCGATTCTTACAATGTCGGTTTTATCTGCTTTTTTATCTAGTTTACGATTTATTTCTTTAAACTGGATAGTCATTTCAGAGTACATCTTTTCCATCAAAACAAAAACTTTATCTTCCATGTTTTCTTCACCTTTTTTATTGTATCATGTTAGCTGGTTCTTTGAGTACATTATTCGATCAATGCGTGCCTGTGCCCATAAAATCATCAGTGGCGCGTCTGTCTGCGTAATACGCAACTACATCTCCGGTTATCAGCTGCCATCCGCCCTGATTGATGTTATAGCCTTCCAACGCCCAGCCGTCCCCAGTCTTGCCCGTGTACATCAGGCTGGGATTATCAAAGTCTCCTCCGTTAATCACGGCTATATCCCTGAAATTAACTATTATATACCCATCCTTCAAAAATACCGGAGAATTTCTTGTAAGATTCTTTTCCTTTGAAAGATCTGTTCCTTTGGGCACCACCAGGATATCGGACGGAAGTCTGTATTCTCCATACCATTTCTGGGCTGATGCAAAGGCTTTGTCCGGGTTTACTCCCGAAGGTATATTCTGTGTCGGCCCTATAAAAGTCCTGACCGGCTCGCTTAAAAGTACTTTTGTATTGGTATAGGTCAGGGTTCCGGACTGCGCCAGCTTCGGGAATTCTTCAGCCCATTTTTCAATAGTAAATGCTCCCATTCCGCCTCTTAACCGATAAATTGCCTCAGCTGTATTCTTAAAATCATTGAGATTTATCCCCCTGTATTTAAAGTCCAGCTTCAAAATGCTAGTCAGTGTATCCTTCAGACCTCCCACCTTCACCAACGGATCAGTAGGGGTTGAGTAGTAAAGATCTACCTCCTGTCGGTTCTTGCCGTTCTTGTCCACAAATGCAAAGGTAGGCGTTATGCGCACATAATCGTCCTGGTCATAGTAATTGCCGATGGTCTTTATCTCAAACTTAATGGAATAACCTAATTTAACCGCCCTGTCCTTATATCCGTTCACATCATTCTTTCCGGGCATGACGGGCATAAAATAATTCTTTCTGCGGTCCAAGTCTCCGTTTATGTTGTTGGGGCCGGTGTAAAATACTTTTCTGGTTGCTTCCGAACTTCCGGGAGCTTTTCTGAAAAACATTTCCCAGGAAATATCGTCTATATCAGTTATTGCAAAATCATATACACGGCCTGATACCTCCACTTTCACACTTGCAGCCGCAACAGTATTGTTGTGGTTCAGATTGGCTCTGTTTTCGGTACTCATTACGGTATCGTTATACGCGATATTCCGTATATCAACATCGTATAGTCCTTCGTCCACCCATGAGGGAGTATAGAAGGTTATATTCGTTACCGAATTTGAAATACCAAGGCTTTTGAGAGAATGCCAGGTGCCGGCTTTTAGATATGTTCCCGACCTGTCATTTCCTAAGTATGTATCAAAACCGAAGCGTATCTCTCTGTCCTTAACATATTTAGTGTAATCTTTGGTTTGGTAGCCTTTAATATTTCTATGGGTACCGCTGTTTGAAATATTTACTGTAAAAGGTCTTCCAAGAATAAGGCTGCTTGCGTTTTCTGCCGGATCAGGTTTCTGGTTGTGAGGGGCATCATCCGATACATTTAAACTTACACAAACCGGTGTATGAACGAAAACAGGGTTTATATCGCCTAAATCAAAGGTCAATATGTCCGGATTATGAGGATTGAAAGAATATACCTTCTGGTAGGTTATAATGCCGGAGCTTGTATATAACCCATTTTTAACGTCTTCGGGTATTTTAAGACTGGAAACATAAAGTACGTCCCGGCCAGTTTTGGTTGGAGCGAGATTAGAGGATATGAGGCCGATTTCAGGATCCATTATTACCCTGCCATTGATAATCAGTTTATCATGCCTTACTGTAGGAGCCGAGCCGGGTGCGGTCCCCACCACATGATAACTGTAATGGTCATTGGGATCATGGGTTATTTCGGCCTTAGGCATGCTGTAGGAGGAAGAAGGAGTTAAAATTATTTCTCCACCATTAAAAACATCGTTTTTAACTTTTGCATCCTTTATTCCGTAAAGCTCAAAGCTTTTTATTTCATAGTAAGTATAAGGGTAGGTATAAGTAACTTGCTGATCCGTCGGATTTCCTTCGTCATCAAGAACCTGCACAGTTGTGCTGGTAGTGTATGTACCGCTTACAGGCTCTATATTAAGCCTGTACAGAAAGCTATCGGCAATAATCTGGACATACAGGCTTTCCCCTGAGGGCATTCCGTCGGTAACCTCAAAAGGCTCATTATCCCTTGGAGCCGCTTTAATAACTGTACTGCTGTTGATAGTGTTTATGTGTTCCACAGGATCTATATGAAGATTTTTCAGTGTAACGTGATGTATGACGTATTTATCTTTATATGTCTGACCTGAACTGTCAGGATATACCGTCCCGTCCTTAAAATATATCTTCATTCCAATGGTAACCTTTTATATCCTTACGGGCAAAGGCTTCTTCCCATCGGATCAGATCCCGCAATGTCATTGCCATGCATACTCCGTCTACAATGGGATAAATCACTGGTTCAAAGAAAATTTTGTATACGCCTGTTTTTTTGTATCCGAAAATATCAAGCTCACCTTTTTTGAACTGCTCTGAAGATATCTCTGCTCCGCAAAGACGCGCAATCTCAGGAATATTTTCAAATCCTTTTTCTTTTGTTATTTTATCGATAGGTCCCTCAAACCAGTTGTCCCACTCTTTTTTGGTTCCAGTCCAGACATCGGGCATTTTGTCTAATATACTCTTTGCTTCGGCTCCGTCACCATCTCCAATCCATATGTAGGGCTCAACATCAGATAATTTAGATTTATATTTTGACCCATATGCTGAATTTCCTTGATTCATATACCAATATATCGAAAATCCCGTATACATATCTACCTTGTACCAAGGTCCTTTTATTGAGACATCAGTTGTTTTACCAAGCTGAATAACGCCTTCTCCTGTTAAAAAGGCATTAGTATTTGGAGCCCAGTATATGGATATTCTCATGCCGGA
>ENA-UPSB01000672-UPSB01000672.1-bioreactor-metagenome-genome-assembly--contig:-NODE-672-length-51648-cov-19.902991_pt1 | contig 51648 bp, 47 predicted proteins | sample MGYA00238182_ERZ773286 | MGnify/ENA primary metagenome ERZ773286 (study PRJEB29026, sample SAMN07631240) | bioreactor metagenome | isolation source: Switchgrass digestor | place: USA: Dartmouth...
GGTTGCTTGACTTTTTCTCTTTTATATTTGTCTAACTTTTTGGGGTCACTTCACTTCCATGCCGGCGCGGTTATTTTGTTGTATAATAATGCTGGACTTGCCAGCTATCCTGCGCAAAACGCAGATATTTTTTATGCCGAGGCTTCAAAAGACGCTTTAAATATCACGGGATGGCAGAACAAGCAAGACAACTTATGCAAGGAGCAGGGAAAATGATAAGCCTGCTTGGCCTTGATAATCTGCCCTCTGAGGTAATTAAGCAGATAAACAGCGTCGTACGCATATGGCAAATAGCTTTAAACAATCGGCTTATCGGGATATACCTTCACGGCTCAATTGGAATGTGGAGCCAACTTATCATCAGGAGGGTTATCGGAATGAGAGAGAAAGTGTTCAATACCGAAAAGGGGGCAGTTCACTACTGGACAGGCGCTGTCTCCGGCGAAAGGCCCTGGCTCGTTTTTCTTCCGGGACTCACGGCGGACCATCGACTGTTTGAAAGGCAGATTGAAGAATTCAAAGACGAATTCAATCTGTTTGTATGGGACGCGCCGGGGCACGGTTCGTCAAGGCCGTTTGAACTTAGTTTTTCGCTTGCGGACACGGCGGAATGGCTTTACAGCATCCTGACTCACGAGGAAATAACCAGGCCCGTAATTATAGGGCAGTCGTTTGGCGGTTATATCGCCCAGGCATTGATGGAGAAATACCCGGATTGTCCTTCGGGTTTCGTTTCCATCGATTCTGCGCCGCTCAAAAGGAAATACGTGAAAAGCTGGGAGCTGTATGCGCTTAAAAACACCAAATACATCTACGGCGCATACCCATGGTCCCTTTTAAAGAAATACGGCGCGAAGGGATGCGCTGAAACCGGGTACGGGCGCAAGCTTATGTACGCCATGATGGACAGCTATACAAAAAGAGAGTATTGCGAGCTTGCGTCTTATGGATTCAAAATCCTGGCGGATGCAATCGAGGCGGACCTGGAGTATGAAATCCCCTGCCCTGCATTGCTGATATGCGGCGAGAAGGATAAGGCCGGATATACAAAACGCTACAATAAAGCATGGGCAAAACAGTCGGGCCTGCCGGTTAAATGGATTCCCAGAGCCGGGCACAATTCCAATACCGACAAGCCCGAACTGGTCAACAGCGCAATCCGTGAATTTATAAGGGCTCTGCAGTAGCAATCTCCGATATGACAGACATCGGTTTCATCGGCTCGGGCTCTAATACGATTTAACCGATGGCAGAAGTCTTCTGAAATATCGTTAAAATGAAATTTTGACGCAGCCGGCGATTCTTGCAAAAAACCGCCGGTTTTTTATTTTAGTATTGACTAAATTAAATAAGCATTGTAAAATTAATTTAGCAAACGCTAAATTAATCCTAAAAGGAAGGTGTTGCCTAATGGAGCGCATGCTGGTGCTAAAAGCTGTCGCGGACGAGACCAGGATGAAGATACTGTCCCTGCTGCTCCGGCACAATTACTGCGTCCGGGCGCTGTCCAGAAAGCTGGAGCTCTCCGAAGGGGCGGTGTCGCAGCATCTGAAGGTGCTGCGGGACGCCGGGCTCCTTAGCGGCGAGAAAAGGGGATATTTCATGCACTACGACGTAAACCGGGAGGTCCTCCACGCTCTTGCCGCCGATATCGAGGCTTTGGCCCGCATAGAGAGGGAAGCCTGCCGTCCCGAGGAGGGCGGGTGCTCTTCCGCGGAGAGTGAGCGCTGCCGTATGAGAAAGCAAAGCTGCAGCGAGGAAGTCAAAGAATTCTGCCACGGCAGAGATTTTGCAAAGGAAGAGTGCGGACATGGACGCCACGGACATTGTCACCGTCATAAATCTGAGTAAACGCTACGGAGAATTTACTGCGGTAAACGGCATCAGCTTTTCCATACGCCGCGGAGAGATATTCGGTTTCCTCGGACCAAACGGCGCGGGCAAAACGACCACCATCAATATGATGATTGGCCTGGCCAGGCCTTCCGGCGGTTCCATAGTTATCAACGGGCTTGACGCGGTAAAATACCGGAAAAAGGCCCAATCTCTCATGGGAATCGTTCCGGACGAGAGCAATCTTTACGACGAAATGGACGGCTTTGACAACCTTTGCTTCTGCGGCGCCCTCTACGGCATGCGAAAAGCCGCGCGCGAGAAGCGGGCCAGGGAGCTAATAGAACAGTTTGATTTGACAAAAGCCGGAGGGCGTCCATTTAAAGCATATTCCAAGGGCATGCGCCGCAAGCTGACCATCGCGGCGGCTATCATGCATAAGCCGGAAATTCTTTTTCTGGACGAGCCCACCACGGGAATCGACGTGGAAAGCGCGCGGCAGATACGCCGGCTCCTGCTTAAGCTCAGGCAGGACGGCACCACAATATTCATTACCACGCATTACATTGAGGAAGCCGAGCGCATCTGCGACCGCATCGCCTTTATTGTGGACGGAAATATCGTGGCGAGCGGAACGGTGTCCGAGCTGATGGAAAGCGTTTCCCATGGGCACGCCATCCGGCTCGCGGCCGATAAGGATTTGGCGCCGCTTGCAGGAAAACTGCAGGAGCGTTTTGGCAATTGCAGCGTAAAAACCGGAGACGGCCATACGCTAACCCTTTTTTCCAGGGAGCCCATTGCGCTCTCGCCCGTCCTTCAATACCTTGACGGACTTGGAATCTCTGTCTTCGAAGCCAGGGAAATGCGCCCCTCCCTGGAGGACGTTTTTGTCAGGCTAACCGGAATCGAGGCCGCAAGGCTCAAAAAAGAAAAGGAAAAAGGCGGTATGTCGAAATGAAGGTATGGATTGCTTTCTGGAACATATTAAAAAAGGATATTCAGAACTACTATTTAAAACCGCCTAACATAAGCTGGGGCATTATATTTCCCCTTTCATGGACACTGATGCAGATAATCCGCTCCTCCGGCGGGATGAATCTGTCAGAGATACGCGGACTTCTCCCGGGGCTTATGGCAATGAGCGTGCTGTTCGGCACCACGTCAATGCTGGCTGTCACCGTTACCTTCGAGCGAAAAGGGCGCTCCTTCGACAGGCTTTTGCTGGCTCCTATTCCCTTGAGCGCGATGGTGGCCGCAAAACTTTCCGGAGCAATACTATTCGGGATGCTCAACGCCTTTGTCCCGGTGCTGTTTTCGGCCTTTTTCGTGAGCCTCGCCGGCATTAGCTGGGGAACCGTACTGGCGGCAGTGTTCCTTATCGCCGTGACTTCCGCGCTTTTGGGCCTGACGATTGCCGTATCTGCAAAGGAAGTGTTCGAAGCGCAGACCTTATCCAATTTCTTTCGCTTCCCGATGCTGTTTCTGTGCGGTTTGTTCCTCCCCATAAGCAGCCTGCCCGTTTTTCTGCGCCCGCTTCCCTATATTCTCCCCCTGACCTATGGAACCGACCTGCTCGGCAGAGCAATTCTCGGTTCGGGGATGATGCCGTCAATACTCTGCATTCTGATGCTGCTAGTCTTTGCCGTGATTTTGTTTGCCCTCTGCCAGCAGGGTATCCGCAGGAAATGGATACTATAGGTGATGATTCTATAAGAAGAAAACAGCTTTCTATGATTTTCGTCATAGAAAGCTGTTTAACTTTACACTGACTGCCGGGTTTTACGCCGGCAGCTTGGGAGCTACGAGTATTATCCGAATACGATAACGGCCTCTTTGTTCTTAATCCTCAGAAGGACCGTCTCCAGGATGCGGAAGTAATGGTTCAGGTTCCTGGTTTCAAGATAGGAGGTAATCATATCCTGGCCGATTACCAAATCCATATTCTGCGGCTCCGGGCAGGCCAGAACGGCTGTGTCGCCCTTTAATACCGGGGTCTTGAAGATATTGCCGTCCACAAGCCTGCTTACGCGCTCATACTCGGTGGTGCCGGTGCCCGGCTGTATCCTCTGCAGCTCGGCGTAAAGCTTGGTGCTTACGACAAGAGCGTATCTGCCGACGATTCCGCTCTCGACGAACCTGGCTATTCCCGCCGATACATCCTTGAACGGGTTTTCTCCCTCGCCCCAGTTTGAAATCGGGAGCCTCACAACCCCGTCCTCGGTCAGCAGGCCCTTGTAGCCGAGCTCCTCGTTGCCGTAAAAAATCAGCTCGTCCTCTTTAAGGGCGCACTGAGAAGCCGCCTGGATGGCCGGAGACAGGTCGACGGGCAGGCCAGTCTGCTCGGCAAGCTCAAGGTCTCTCCACAGAAGCGGGAAATCATGGCTGAGCAGAGGAATCTGTATGTAGGTCCTTCCTTTGATTACGGAAACGCAGCCCTCGCTCTCGTCCAGCTCCGATATATTGTCGACGTTGATGCTCTGGACGCCGGCGCCTAAGGGGCCGTAAATGCTGATGAATCTTCTGCCCGTGAGGTATTTCTTCGCCGTCGATACGACGGCATCGTCAATTTTCTCCCAAAGCTCAGCGGGAATCGGAGAACCATCTCTCGACAGGAAGTCCATATTTTCCCTCCTCAATTAAAAAAATAGTATCTGTTATTTCCCTATCAGGCTTCCTACGGTGCCCTCAGCTTTGCCCGAAGGAGTGATGTTCAGCTGCTCGAGCATCTCCTTGACCTCCTGCTCGCCTTCGGCGAAGTGTTCCGCCTCTTCGGGGTCCAGGTGGCGAAGCAGCGTCATAAGCTCTCCAATATGCGCCTTTTCCTCATCCCTTATGTCAGCAAGCACTTTTTTAGCCAGAGGGTCGTCTGTCGCCTGAACATGGGCGTCGTAGAGGAAAATAGCCTCAAGTTCCCCGACGATATCAACCCTTATCGCCTGTATCAGTTCTTCCTTGGTCAGCTTTCTCGGTACATTGCCCGCAAATGGATTAGCAAGACTAGCCATACTTTATCCACTCCTTTTCTTTTGTATTTGCTTGACCGATAGCCATATTATATCACTCTTTCACGATGAATGTAATAATTTATAAAAATTTAAAAATTTAACCGGCATTTTTCCGAAAGTTCAATAGGTAGCTATGCAATCCGTTCTCTCCGTATTTCACGCCGTTTGCGCGGTTTTTTACTTTTCGCAGGCTATCCCAAAACAGTTCGATGTATAAGAATTATCTGCCAGCTCAGGAGCCCCAAAACCAAATCCCTCCCCTTAGCTTAAGCTGCGTAACTTAAATCAGCCTTCGATGATTTTCATATAGAACTCCCTGTTTCTGGGTCCGTCGAATTCGCAGAAGTAAATCCCCTGCCAGGTGCCCAGCAGAAGCTTTCCGTCCTGAATTATAACGGTGCAGGAAGAGCCCATGAGGGAAGCCTTTATATGCGCGTGGGAGTTCCCCTCGGCGTGGAGATAATCTGCCTTTATCGGATAAGTTTTGTCCAGCGCGGAAATCAGGTCCCTCACGACGCTGGGGTCGGCGTTTTCGTTTATCGTGACCCCGGCCGTCGTATGCGGCACATACACGACCGCAATTCCCTCGCGAACATTGCTGTTTTTGACTTCGCTTGCAACCATATTTGTTATGTCGATAAACTGCTGCGGTTTTGTGGTCTGTATTCTAATTCTACGGAACATGGCAAACTCCTCTTTTCCGGCGTATTTCTCGGTTGAAAGCCTCTTTTTGCGTTTATGGAACTGTTATACATATTATACCATAAAGCCCCGGCGCCCGACAAAAGCGCCAGGCAGCCTCCCCATGCGATATTATTTCACTTTTGCCTGATAATGGTGTATTATTAGAAATATAGTAAAATGCGAACCTTAGATTGCAAGCGGACTAATGAATCAATGTGGAGGTCGGCGTAAGTTTTATTGACCTCAGGAACGCGGATGAGAGTATATCAAAGCTTTTAACGGAGGTGTGCCGATGCCTTTCAACATAGTCAGGCAGGACATTACGAAGATGAAGGTCGACGCAATCGTCAACGCCGCGAACACCGCGCTGCAGATGGGCGGCGGGGTCTGCGGGGCGATTTTCAAAGCCGCGGGAGCGCTGGAGCTGCAAAGGGCCTGCGACAAGCTCGCGCCAATCAAGACCGGCGAGGCGGTGATTACGCCGGGCTTTAACCTGCCCGCAAGGTACGTCATACACGCGGCCGGCCCCGTCTACAGCCAGTACAGCCCCGAGCAGAGCGAAAAGCTGCTGCGCTCAGCCTACATAAGCTCCCTTGAGCTTGCAGTCAGGAACAGCTGCGAGAGCATCGCCTTTCCCCTCATTTCAAGCGGGATTTACGGCTATCCCAAGGAAGAGGCGCTGAAAGTCGCCGTGTCGGCGATCAGGGACTTCCTTGAGGAGCACGAGCTCGATGTGTACCTCACGGTGTTCGACAAGGCCTCCTTCGTCCTCAGCGAGAAGCTGCTCGGAGAGGTTAAAAGCTACATCGACGAGCGCTATGTCGAGGAGCGCCTGGAAAGGCGCCGCGGGCTTTTGGACGGGGAGCGCCCGGCCGCCGAAGAGGCGGAACTTATAAGATACAATGTCCCGAAGCATGCGGCGGCGCGGGCCCCCGCCGCGGGGCTGGACGAGCTGGTGGAAAATCTCGACGAGCCCTTCTCCGCCGCCCTCCTGCGGCTCATCGACTTGAAGGGCAAAACGGACGTCGAGGTCTACAAGCGCGCGAACATCGACCGCAGGCTGTTCTCAAAAATCAGAACAGGCAAGGGATACATGCCGGGCAAGCGCACGGTCCTCGCCCTCGCAATAGCGCTGGAGCTCAGCCTCGAGGAGACGGAGGACCTCCTGAGGCGGGCGGGATACGCGCTCTCCCGCAGCCAGATATTCGACGTGATTGTCGAGTACTTCATAATCAAGCGCAGGTACGACATCTTCGAGATTAACGAGGTGCTGTTCAAATACGACCAGCCGCTGCTTGGAGGCTAAGCCATGGACATTTTCGAGATATTCAGAAAGGCGGCGAATCCCGAAAGAGCCGCGCCGATGAGCGCATATATGCGCGAGCAGTTTCCCTTTCTCGGAATATCCACCGCCGAGCGGAAGAGGCTGAGCGGGGATTTTCTCAAGTCCAAGCGCAGGGGTCCCGTCGACTGGGAGTTTGTGTTCAGGTGCTGGGAGCAGCCCGAGCGCGAGTTTCAGTACCTTGCGATAGATTACCTTGAAAAAGCGGCGCCCGCCCTGACCCCGCGGGACGTCCCGAAGCTCCGGGAATTAATCGTCACAAAGTCCTGGTGGGACACCGTCGACGGGCTGGATAAGATTGTCGGCGGCATAGCCCTGCGCTACCCCGAGGTGAACGAGACGCTTCTTGCCTGGAGCACCGACGAAAATATCTGGCTGCGCCGCGCTGCAATCGACCATCAGCGCCACAGGAAGGACAAGACCGACACCGCCCTGCTCGAAAAAATCCTCGTAAACAACCTCGGTCAGACGGAATTTTTCATAAACAAGGCCATCGGCTGGGCTCTGCGGGACTACAGCAAGACAAACCCAGACTGGGTGCGCGCGTTTATCGACAGGTACGGGGAGCGGATGGCGCCGCTCAGCATTAGGGAGGCGAGCAAGTACATCTGATTTGTCGCTTTTTAAGCGACCCATCGCTCCCCGCAAAGTGCTACTCTTAGGTCAAGCAAAACTTAAGGGGGCACATGGATGAAAAAAGGACTCAGCGAACTTGTATTCATTCTGGACAAGAGCGGCTCGATGGGCGGGCTCGAGGCCGACACAATCGGCGGCTACAACGCCATGCTTGAAAGGCAAAGGGCCCTCGACGGCGAATGCCTCATCACGACGGTGCTGTTCGATAGCGGCTACGAAATACTCCACGACCGCGCCGACATAAGGGCAGTCGGCCCGATTTCGGAGGCGGAGTATAAGGTCGGCGGGACGACGGCGCTTCTCGACGCAATCGGAAGGACAATCCTCAGAATCGACAGGGCGCAGGAGCGCAGCGCCGGAGACAGCCGCGCGGAGAAGGTGCTGTTCGTAATCATCACCGACGGCGAGGAAAACGCAAGCCGCGAGTATTCGGCGGAGAAGGTAAGAGCCCTGATTGAGCGGCAGAAAGCGCAGCGCGGCTGGGAGTTTGTATTCCTCGGCGCGAACATCGACGCTGTCAGGACCGCGGGGCGCTTCGGCATCTCCGCGGACCGCGCCCAGAACTACCATGCGGACGGCAAGGGCATAAACCTAAATTTCCGCGCGATGAGCCGGGCCGTCGCCGCCTTCAGAGAACACTCCGCAATCCCCGAGGACTGGAACGCCGAGATACAAGAGGACTATAAAAGCAGAGGCGGGCGAAGATAATGCTTGGCGCTATAATCGGCGACATCGTAGGCTCCGTCTACGAGTGGAACAACATAAAGACGAAGGATTTTCCGCTGTTCAGGGAAGACTGCTTCTTCACCGACGACACGGTGATGACCGTCGCAACCGCCGAGGCCGTAATGAGGGGCGGCAGAACCGACGACTTCATAGACGCCTACAAAAAATGGGGACGGATGTATCCCGACGCAGGCTACGGCGGCAGATTCCTTGGCTGGATATTCTCCGGCGAGCGCGGGCCATATGACAGCTGGGGCAACGGCTCCGCGATGCGCGTCTCCCCCTGCGCTTGGGTCATGGACTGTAAATCTTACGCCAAAACCCGCAGCTTCCCGCCGCACGGCTGGGAGATTGCGGCCCGCTCGGCCGAGGTTACCCACAACCATCCCGAGGGAGTAAGGGGCGCGCAGGCCGTGGCCGCGGCGATATTCCTCTGCCGCTTCTACTCCGAAGGGCATGCCGGTCCCTGGACGATTGAGGAGCTGAAAGCCGGTGTAAAAAAGCTTGTTGAAGGACGCTTCGGCTACGACCTGTCCTTTTCACTCGACGAGATTCGCCCGGGCTACCGCTTCGACGTTGGCTGCGAAGGCTCCGTGCCGCAGGCCATAAGAGCCTTTCTCGAGAGCACGGACTTTGAGGACACCGTCCGGAACGCCGTTTCCATCGGCGGCGACAGCGACACGCTCGCCGCGATAAGCGGGAGCATCGCCGAGGCGGCCTACGGCATCCCGGAATGGATAAGGAAAAAGGCGCTGTCGTACCTCGACGGGCCGATTCTCGAGCTCTGCCGCCGCTGGGACGAGTTTTTATCCAGGCTGCGGGCCACATGAAAAAAATCTGAACTAAACAGAACAATGCGCCGATAAAAAGGCGACAAAAAAGGCTCTGCCGGCCGCGGCTCCGGCAGAGTTTTTCTTTCAAGATTTCCTGCTTGCAAAAAAGGCGGCGGAGAAGTCGCCGCCGCTATAAACTTCCTCTAAAAAACCTGCCCCTCCCGTTGCAGAATGCCCTTCTTCGCAGCCAGAGCAGAGAGCGAAAATCGGAGGAAAAATAAGCCTGCCTTACTCTCGCGCCCCTCCCCGTCGAACCTGTTTTCGCATATGCGTTTTTTTCCGCCCCCCGCGGGGAATGATATCAGAGACACCTTAATATATTTGAGCGGCAGGAGGACTTCCGCTTTCAGCCGCTCCTGCGGCGGGTCAAGCCGGCCCATATCTCCGACAAAATCCGCTGCGGCGACAAGGCGCGAGCTTTTCCGGCAATTATTATATACATTTTCTTCCACTATGTCGCTTATTATTATATTATATACAAAATAGTCTTACGAAACATAGGGTCAGGCTATTGACTATTGACAAATTTAATTGTATCTGAGAGTATATAGAATATATTTGCGCTGGAGGGTACTATGGGTACGAAAATTGTGATAATCGGCGCAGGATACGCTGGAATCCTGACAGCAAAGAAGCTGGCCAAGAGATTCAAAAAGGACGAGAGCGTCTCCATAACGCTTATTGACAAAAATCCCTTCCATACAATGCTGACCGAGCTCCACGAGGTCGCGGCATCGCGGGTCGACGAGGAGAGCATCCGCGTCAGCCTGAAGAAAGTTTTTTCGGGCCGCAAGGTTGATGTGCGGCTCGACACCATCACCTCTATTGAATTTGACAGCAAGCGGGCCGTCGGCGAGCAAGGCGCCTACGACTACGACTATCTGGTGCTCTGCGCCGGTTCAAAGCCGACCTTCTTCGGCATACCGGGCGCAAAGGAGCATGCCTACACGCTCTGGTCGTACGACGACGCCCTTAAGATTCGCCACCGCCTGACCGACATCTTCAGCCTTGCCTGCCGCGTTAAGGATGCGGAGGAAAGGCGGAAGCTTCTGTCCTTCTACATCGTAGGCGCGGGATTCACCGGAGTCGAGATGGCGGGCGAGCTTGCGGAATACATGCCGATTCTCTGCGAAAAGTACGAGATTGACCGCCGCGAGGTCGACATCTGCCTTGTCGACACTCTGGAGCGCACGATTACAAATCTCCCTCCGGAGCTCTCCGCCAAGGCGGAAAGGCGCCTTAGAAAGATGGGCGTAAATATCCTGCTTAGCACAAGCGTGGTCGGCATCGGCCCGGATTATATCGAAACGAAGAGCTGCGGCGGAGACGAAGTCCAGCGCAGGGACGCCTCTATGGTAATCTGGTGCGCCGGAATCGAAAGCGCCGACATTACGGAAAAGGCGGCAGGGTCGCTTGAGTCCGCAGGCCGCGGCCGAATCAAGGTCGACGGCAGCCTGCGCTCTGTGGATTACAAGGATGTCTTCGTGATTGGCGACAACATGTTCTATATCCCGCCGGGCGAGAAGACCCCTGTGCCTCAGGTGGTTGAAAACTGCGAGCACAGCGCCGAGGTCTGCGCCCATAACCTGACCTGCCTGATTAAGGGAGAAGGCGAGCTTAGAGAGTACAATCCCAAATTCCACGGATTCATGGTGAGCATCGGCGGGCGCTACGGCGTCGCCCGCGTGGGCTTCCCGAACCGCATGTTCAACCTGCCCTCCTTCCTCGCCATGCTCGCCAAGCACTTCATCAACATCGTCTACTTCGTTCAGGTCCTCGGCTGGAACAAGGTCTGGAGCTACTGCAAGCACGAATTCTTCACGATTCGCAACTGCAGGAGCTTCGTGGGCGGCCACTTCTCCAACCGCACGCCGAGCTTCCTGCTCGTGCCTCTACGAATCTGGCTCGGCGCCGTCTGGGTCTTCGAGGGGGTAATGAAGATAGTCGAGGGCTGGCTCAAGTCCCCGAAGCTCGAGGCCTTCTTCGGCGGAGCCACGGCCTGGTATAACAGCATTCTGGGCATAGGCACGGACGGCGCAACGCACGCCACCGGCGCTATGGCGGACGCTGTCACCTCAGCTTCGGGCGCTGTCGCCGACGCTGTGACCTCTGCTTCGGGTGCTGTCGCCGACGCGGTAACTTCCGCCTCCGGAGCTATCGCCGACGCGGTTACCTCGGCTACGGGCGCTGTTGCAGACGCGGTGGGAAAGGTGATTATAAACTGGGATATCCTGGGGCTCTTTAAAATCCTCTTTGTGAGCGGCAAGGACCTTGCCCACTCTACCATCTCGGACTACGCCTTCAAGCTGGATATCCCCCTCTTAAACCGCTTCATCGACTCCGTAGTGCTCTCAAGCGACGGCATGCAGCTTTTCATGCAGGGCTTCATCGTAATCGCCGAGATACTCATCGGCCTTGCGCTTATCGGCGGACTGCTTACGACTCCCGCAGCCGCTTTCTCGCTGATTCTGCAGTTTATGTTCGTCTGCACCACGGGACTGTACCTGAGCACCTTCTGGATGGTTTTTGCGGCCATCGCCGTTCTGATTGCTGCAGGCAGAATCTTCGGACTTGACTACTACGCCATGCCTGCCCTGAAGGATGGATGGAAAAGACTACCACTTATAAGAAAGTTGTATCTATATAATGACTAGGACAAAGGAACTTACAGCCGGAAACAGACAGAGTATGCGTATAGGCTATTCTCAGGCCTTCGAGCTTGTCAAGGAAGAAGTGAACAAAATCCTTCGCTCCTCTCCCCTGGTTGTCCGCGAATACATGCGGCACCTGGCGCTCACGACCGGAAAGTTTATCCGCGCAGCCTCGGTGCTGACCTGCGCGCTGGACAGCGAGGACCTGATTCACAGGGACGCCGTCAGGCTAGCCTCCGCGGTCGAGCTTCTGCACCTTGCCACCCTGGTGCACGACGACATCATCGACGAGGCGGAGACGCGCCGAGGCCAGCTTTCTCTGCAGAGGAAGTACGGAAAGCGGACCGCGGTAATCTGCGGGGACTATCTGCTCTGCGTGGCGCTGAAAACCGCAGCGGGCGTCGAGGGGAAGGATGAGTATATCAAGCTTTCCATCCCCGACTATATAAGCAGGGTCTGTCTGGGGGAACTGAGCCAGCATATCAACAACGGAAACTTCGACCTTTCGGTCTATCAGTACCTGAAAATCATCGCCGGCAAGACCGCGGCGCTCTTCGAGGCCTGCTTCCACGGCGGAGCCGTCCTTTCCGCAGGCGACGAGGCCGCGGTGCGAAAGTACGTCAAGCTCGGCAGGTATATCGGCATGATATTCCAGCTCACCGACGACTGCATGGACTACGAATCCACCCAGCAGGAGGCTAAAAAGCCGGTCAGGGCCGATTTCACGCAGAATGTGATAACCCTGCCGCTCATACACGCCTTCAGGGAGGACGAGGGCCTCAAGGAACGGGCGAGGTCCGGCGGCGCGACCTCGGTGGAGATTGTCGAGGCCGTGCGGAAATCCGGCGGGCTGAACTACACCCGTCTTCTTGCAAAGCGCTATTACAACAAGGCCATGCGCATAATCGAGGAGCTGGAACTGACCCCCTTTAAGCGGGAGATGCTGCTCAGCCTGCTGAATAAATCCTATCGGATAATCTAGGAGGAAGCCGTGGTTTCCGGATTCCTGAACTATGTGGAAATCAGGACGAAGATAACGAGCGTCTTCGCCTTTTTGATGGCGCTGAGCTACCTGTTCTATATAGGGCAGCCCATAAGGGCCCTTCCCACCCTGGTATTCTTCGCCTCGATGTTCCTCTTCGACCTCACCACCACAGCCATCAACAACTACATCGACACGAAGACGAACGACCAGAAGCTGCCCTTTGAAAGGCGCGCAGCCCTTGTCATCATCTATGTCCTTCTGGCCCTCAGCACCGCGCTGGGGCTCTTGCTGGTCGTCCTCACCGACATCGTGGTGCTTCTGGTCGGGGGCCTCTGCTTTCTCTGCGGCATCTTCTACACCTACGGCCCCGTCCCCTTCTCCAGACAGCCCTGGGGCGAGGTTCTCTCCGGCATCTTCTACGGTCTTTTAATCCCCTTTCTCCTGCTCTACATCAATATGCCGCAGGGCTATTTCCTCCGGCTGAACATAAGCCCCGAGGCCGTCAGCGGCGAGCTGCGCCTGTTCCCCATGCTGAGCCTGCTGCTGCTCTCGGTTAACCCCGTCTGCTGCACGGCAAACATCATGCTCGCCAACAACATCTGCGATTTGGAGAAGGACATTAAGGTAAGGCGCCATACCCTTCCCTATTACCTCGGAAACCGCGCGCTTAAGCTCTTTGCCTTGCTGTACTACGCAACCTACCTTTCTACCATCCTGATGGTAGCGTTGAGGATTCTGCACCCTTTTTGCCTGCTCTCGCTGCTTACCTTCATCCCTGTCCGGAGAAACATAAAGCTCTTTCTTGCCAAGCAGGAAAAGTCCACGACATTTTTCGTCTCAATCAAAAACTACATAATGATTATGTCGGGCTTTACTCTGACAATTTTCATCAGCGGACTGCTGGTATAGTGATATGTAAAAACACAGCAGGCAGCTAAATATTTCCTTGCTTTTAATCATAACATTTCCGCTTGCCGGCCCCGGAGCCCAAATCAGAAGCCGGGTTCTTTCAGCCATATAACCTATTAATTCGATATATTTAATATATTCGATATAATTAATATATTATTTAGCTTTTTAAGTCTATACAAACGGTCTGTATAAAACTGGCTGTATGTACAAAACTATAAATAACAAAAGGAGGAGAAAAATGAAAAAGATACTTGCACTTGTAATTGCAACGATACTCATCGTCGCTGCCTTTTCCGCCTGCGGCGGGAAAACGACCCCGTCTCCCACAACGCCGCCCGCAACTTCGGCTCCGACAAGCGCCCCGACTCAGGCGCCGGCCGCAGGCGCGGTGAAGACCGGCCTTGCCGTCATCACCTCGGCCGGGAAGTCGGCCGACGCCGGAGACTCCGACGGCGTTGCGCAGGTCGACTCCACGGTAGTCGCTGTTACGGTCGATGACCAGGGCGTCATCAAAAACTGCGTAATCGACCAGGCGCAGACCAAGATGAGCTTCTCGAAGGACGGCAGGTTCCTCACCCCGCTCGACACGGTTTTCGTCGGAAAGCAGGAGCTGGGCGAGGACTACGGCATGAAGAAGGCCTCCAAGATTGGCAAGGAGTGGAACGAGCAGGCCGACGCCTTCGCCAAATATGTAATCGGCAAGACGGTTGAGCAGGTAAAGGGCATCGCGGTGACCGAAGCCGGCGCGCCCAAGGACGCTGACCTTGCCGCATCCGTAACTGTCAGCATCGGCGACTTTGTCGCTGCCATAGAAAAGGCCGTGGCGAACGCCAGGCATCTCGGCGCTTCCGCAGGCGACCGTCTCGGTCTCGGCCTTGTGACCACAGTCGACAAATCCAAGGATGCAGGCGAGGCAGAGGGCGTTGCCCAGGCCTATACCAACTACGCCGCCGTCACATTCGACGACAAGGGCGTCATCACAAGCTGCATAATCGACGCCTCCCAGACCGACATCAAGTTCTCCAAGGAAGGCAAGATAACCACTAACCTCAGCGGCGAGTTCAAGACCAAGAACGAGCTCGGCGATGACTACGGCATGAAGAAGGCCTCCAGCATAGGCAAGGAATGGTACGAGCAGGCCGCCGCTTTTGCAAGTTATGTCGTCGGAAAGACTGTTGACCAGGTAAAGGGCATCGCCCTCACCGAGGGAGGAGAGCCCTCCGGCGCCGACCTCAAGGCCTCCGTCACAATCTCAGTCGGACCCTTCATCGAGAACGTGGTAAGGGCCTACGAAAACGCGAAATAAGGATAAACCTAAAATAATGAAAAGCGGAAGGCAGCCGTTGCTGCCTTCCCGATTTTCATTGCGGGAGTCTGCGGTGAGTAGAAAGAAAATTCTATTGTCGATTGCCCTGCTTGCGCTGCTTATCCTTCCTGCCTGCGGAAAACGGGCCCCCGCTAAAGTACGGTACGAGGGCCAGTTTCTAGGCCTCTTCGACACCGTCACCCAGATTGTCGGCTATGCTTCAAACAAGGAAGAATTCGGCGGGTATGTGCAGAAAATCCGCGACGAGCTTGAGGCCTATCATAAGCTCTACGACATCTACAACGAATACGAGGGCATGAACAATCTCAAGACCGTCAACGACATGGCCGGCATAGCGCCGGTGAAGGTGGACCGGAGGATTATCGACCTGCTGCTCAAGGCTAGGGAGGCCTGCGAGCTGTCCGGGGGCAGGGTGAACGTGGCCATGGGTTCCGTGCTCCGAATCTGGCACGAGTACAGGGAAGCCGGCGTCAGCGACCCGGAGCGGGCGAAGCTGCCGCCCATGGAGCTTCTCAGGGAAGCGGCAGATCATACGGACATAAGCCGGATGCTCATCGACGAGGAGGCGGGCACGGTATTCCTCGCTGACCCGGAGATGAGCCTTGACGTCGGCGCAATCGCAAAGGGCTATGCGGTCGAGCAGGCCGCAAGGTACATCATGGCCGAGGGCTTTACCGACGGGATGATTAGCGTCGGCGGAAACATCCGCGCCTTCGGCTACAAGGGCGATAATCGCGAGCCCTGGACTATCGGGATTGAAAACCCCGAAGGCGGCGGCGAGTTCCTTTACACATTGAGGCTGACGGACCGCTCTGTTGTGAGCAGCGGCGACTATATGCGGTATTACACGGTGGACGGAAAGCGCTACCACCACATCATCGACCCCGAGACGCTGATGCCGGCCGAGTACTTCTCTCAGGTGACCGTAATCTGCGAGGACTCGGGAATGGGGGACCTTCTGTCCACCGCTCTATACGCCATGCCCTTCGAGCAGGGGCTCGCGCTTGTGGAGTCCCTGCCCGGGACAGAGGCGGTATGGGTCTTAAAAGGCGGAGAGGTCAGATGCAGCGGCGGCTTTACGGCTCTGCTGAAAAAATGAAACACGGACAATATAAGCCGCGGCGGACATTTCCGCCGCGGCTGTTGCATTAATGACACGATGGGGAAAAGTAACATGCCGGCCGCGTGCCTATTTGGATTACGGCTCATGCCTTTTTCGCCTCGCCGAGGATTCCCTTCCGATAGGCCGTGTTGTATCTCCTGCAGAAGGGGTCCCTCGCGAGCAGGGCTTCCGTCGCGTATATCGTCGCTATCAGCTCCCTGTCCAGCGGGTCGGCTATCACCGAATCGAGGCCCGCCTGCATGCAGAGCGTGAGGAAGTTTGTATTGATGATTTTCCGCAGCGGCATGCCGAAGGAAATGTTCGACAGGGCCGCGGTGACCTTTACGCCCGGGCATCTCGCCTTTATCCGCCGTACCGCCTCGAGGAAATTCACCGCGGAGTCGCCCACCGCGGACAGCGCCAGAACCAGAGGGTCGATATGGATTCTCCCCGGCTCTATGCCGAAGCCCTCCGCTCTTTCAATGAGCCTGAACGCAATCTCGGCCTTCTCCCCGGCCTTGCTTTTTATCCCGGAATTATCGCAGCACAGTGCGATAATTCCCCACTCGGGATTTTCCTTTAGCAGCGGGAGCAGGACCTCGCACTTATCGCCTTCAAGGGAGATTGAATTTATAAGCCCGGGCCTCCTGAGCAGCGGAAACACCTTGACAAGCATGCGCGGGTCGGGACTGTCGATGCAGATTGGCGTGTCGACTGCGCTCTGTACGACGTCTATAAGCCATGCCAGAGCCTCGTACTCTTCCTCGGGGCTTGTTCCGGCGCATACGTCCAGATAATCCGCCCCGGCCTTAGCCTGCCTGACGGCAAGGCTTTCGATAAACTTATAGTCGCGCTCTGCAATCGCTTTCTTTACGGAGGGTATCGCGCCGTTTATTTTTTCTCCGATGATAATCATGTTCTCTCCATGTGGGCCGCGAAGCTTTCGCAGGCCGCAGGCGTCTTTTTCGGCAGGCGCCGGCCGAAGTGCATTTATCGTCAGGAGAGCCCGGACAAAGAGGTCCGGACTCTCCGGGGCGAGGATTTATTAGTTTCAGGCGGTTTTAAGCGTAGAAAAGAATGGTGCAGAAATTGATGAGATAGCCGATTCTTACGGCGGGGTCCTCCGGCAGGAAGCTCAGGGATTTCAGAACCTCGTTAAAGCCCTCGGGATATGTAGTCAGGTCGATTTTCTTCTCATTATCCATTTTCTTCTCCTTGTCCATAGCCACGCCTCCTGATTTTTCAACTCCGGTACTCCAGCACGAACTCGCAGACTGCCTTCAGATTCTCGGGATTGGCGTCGTGGCGGTAGGAAATCATCTTGTCCTGGCTCAGTATGAAGCCCTCGCCGCCCAGCTCGTCAATCAGGTGCTTGGCGTAAGAAACGCACTGCTCCCTGGTCCCGTTGCCGAGCAGGCTTGCGGGCATGCCGCCGACGGCGCAGCAGTTGGGAAGCGCCTTTTTAAACTCAAAAATATCGTCCTGCTCCACATGGAAGGCCACGTGTCCCGCCGGGATTTCCTTGAAATACTCCCAGAAACGCTTTGTGCTGCCCTCGGAGAACACATAGAGAGTCATATCCGCTTCCACAACGGCGTCGATAGTTTTCTTGAGGGTCGGCCAATAGTATTTTTCAAACTGCTTCTGGTTGACAATCGTGTGCCCCAGCAGGGCCGTGCAGGTGTGGACGGCTGCGTTGGGTCCCGGCCGATAGGTTTTGTTTTTAATCGCCGCAAGCTGAGGCTCCAGCATCATGCGCTCGATGGCCTCGCAGGCGGCCTTCAGTTTGTCGGGACATCTGCGCAGGTCGAAGGCTACACCCTGCATGCCCCTTAGGAAGTTAAACAGCAGCTCGAAGCCGAGCAGCAGGGTGCCGCCGGACATGAGCCCCTGGACGACGCCGCACTCTTCGGCCAGCCGCCTGGCGATGTTCTGCATGGTCAGGCCCATGAGCCCGAACTGCCGGAAGGCCTCGTGCAGCTGCTCCATCGTCATCTCGCTGTTGAAGCCCTTGGCCCTTCTGGGAACCGCGACTTCCCAGAGAAGCCTGGCGTAGTCCTCGATGAGCAGGTCGTAGTGCTCCGGGTCCATGTAGCTTGCGTCCCGGATGTTCATGATTTCCGCTTCATCGTCAATCTCATAGGCAGGCTCGCCGATGGCGCTGATAACAAGCCGCGGATTGCGAACGCCGTCGTCCACAACCATGTCGAAGGGGTATTTCTTTGCGAAATTTATCGTCGCCTCCTCAATCTTCTTCCAGTCATGGAGAGCCTCGCTGAGCTTGTAGCCCGAGTCTAAAATCTTCCACGTCCAGAAGTTGGCAAAGTGAGGCGTCCTGTCGGGTTTCTTAAGCCGGATGGCGTCGTCGATAATCTTCTTCCTGTACTCCAGAAGCTCGGCAGTCGTCATGTTTCTCCCTCCCTGCTTAAGCGCTTGCCCAGCTGCGGCATATCTCAACCGTCTTCGCCGCGTTAATCGACCAGTCGTCCGCCCCTATGTATTTGCAGTATTCCGCGGTTACGGGCGCGCCGCCGACGATGATTTTTACCTTGTCGCGAATCCCCGCCTTCTCAAAGGCTTCGACGGTCGCCTTCATCGAGTCGATTGCGAGCGTCAGAACTCCGCTGAGCGCAACGATTTTGACCTCGTTGTCAATCGCGGCCTGCACAATCCTCTCCGGCGGAACGTCGATTCCAAGGTCGATTACCTCGAAGCCGGCCGCCTCAAGCATCGCCTTGACGATGTTCTTGCCGATGTCGTGCAGGTCGTTCTTGACCGTGCAGAAGACCATCCTGCCCACTTTTCCGCCGCCGCTGGTTTTCGCAAGCGCCGGCCTTATAATTTCCATCGCGCGCGTCATCAGGTCGCCTGCGAAGATAAGGTCCGCGACGAAGTATTCGCCCGACTGGAAGCGCTCGCCCACAATATTCATTCCCTCCTGGCAGGCTTCCAGGGCGGCCTGGGCGTCAAGGCCTCCTTCCTCCATGACCTGCTTCATAATGCTGATAACGCTCTCCTCGTCAAGTTCCCCCATGGCCTTTTTTAGCTCGTTTGCATCAATCATGTGCCTTCCACCCTCCTTTTTTGTTCTTGCTGCTTTGCTCTTGCACCCCGCTTTTCAGCGTGCCGGCACCCGGCCCGCCGCCGCTCCTCCGCGCCGGAGCCGAGTCCGTTGGTCAAATCTGCAGGTATGCCGCAGCGCCATGCCGCTTTGATAAGCGACTTAATGCAAAGCGCCGCGGAAAACGCATACCCGATAAACCTGCGGGCCTGCCTCGGCCATAATCCGGAGCTGTTGTACTTCCTTCCGTATCATGGATTTGTCTGTTTTATAACCATGAGATATGAATAGTTTTCGACATATCTGTCCGGCAAGCCGCAGATTCGCTACTTAAAACTATGACGTTTCCGTGCAATATACCACTACCGGTTTTTTATCAAAACCAATAACAGGTAGTTATTGGCAGTCAACAACCCAATTGAAATCGCTTTTTTTGAATTGAGCCCGCCGGCCCGCCGGAGTTCCCCGCCGCCCTCGCAAAGGCCAATATTTTCCGCGAGGCATAATGACAAACGGTTTTAATTAAACTGGTTGACATAATAACAATTTCAGGCAAAAAACAAGCCCTGCCGACCTTTACGGTAGGCAGGGCTTTATGCCATATACAATTCTATTGCCGGAAGATAAGCATATACAACTGTATTAATCTGCAGGAGACATTGTTTTGCAAAGAAGTACGAGAATTTAATACCCCCGCCCGGCAAGGGCGCATTTTTAAATCAGGCCGGCTGACGCCTCAAGCCGGTTGGGACAGCTAATTGTCAGCTTGCCGAAACTCGGGCCTCAGCACTCGTATGTCTTCGCGGCCTCGAACTCGTCCAGTATGGCCTGGTCCGGCTTTTTCGTCAAAAGCGAAACGATGACGATGGCTGCGCAGGAGAGCACGAAGGCCGGGAAGAGCTCGTATATTGCGAACACGCCGCCGAGCTTTGAAATTATCATATTCCATACGAATACCATAATGCTTCCGGTGAGCATGCCGGCGACTGCGCCCGCCCTCGTCGTCCTCTTCCAGAGCAGCGAGAAGAGCATGATAGGCCCGAAGGTGGCGCCGAAGCCCGCCCAGGCGAAGGACACGACCTTAAAGATGACGCTGTTTTCGTCCAGGGCTATGATTATACCGAAGAGCGAGACAAGCAGCAGGGTTACGCGCGAGGCTATCATTACCTGTCTGTCGTTCGCGTCCTTTTTGAAGATTCCTTTGTATATATCGCGCGAGAGCGCCGACGAGGCGATGAGCAGGTAGGAGTCGGCCGAACTCATCGTGGCCGCGAGGATTCCCGACATGACTATGCCCGCGATAAAGGCGGGGAGCAGTCCCGTGGACATGGTGATGAATATGTTCTCGGCCCCGCTTCGTGTAAGCAGCGCAGTGGGATACAGCGACCTGCCTATCAGCCCGATTGAGAGAGCCGCAAACAGCGAGATAACGCACCATACCGTCGCTATGCGCCTTGACTTCTTAAGCTCGGAGGCCTTGCTTATCGCCATGAACCTCAGGAGAACCTGCGGCATGCCGAAATATCCGAGTCCCCAGGACATCGTCGATATTATCGTCAGAAGACCGTAGCTGCCGGCCTGTCCGAACAGCGGCTTGCCCGCCGCATCGAGCTGCTGAACGCCGTCCGCCGTAAGGGGCTGGGCTATGCCGAAAAACTCAAAGAAACCCGGGATTGACTTAATATTGTTTAGAACCGCCGGGATTCCGCCCGCCGCAATCGCTCCGACAGCCAAAACCGAGCAGAGCGCAATAATCATAACGACTCCCTGGAGGAAGTCCGTGGCGCTCTCCGCGAGAAAACCTCCGAGGAAGGTATAGAGGATGACAATTATCGCGCCGATTATCATGACCGTCTGATAGCGCATTCCGAACAGGGTGCTGAACAGCTTGCCGAAGGTGACAAAGCAGCTTCCCGCGTAAACCGCGAAAAACACAAGGATGAACAGCGAGCCTATGGTCAGGATTACCTTCTTGTTCTCCTTGTACCTGTTGCTCAAAAATTCCGGTATGGTTATGGCGTTGCCCGCCAGAGCGGAGTACCTGCGAAGTCTCTTTGCAACGACAAGCCAGTTTATGTAGGTACCGGCCGCAAGCCCTATTGCGGTCCAGAAAGCGTCGCTGAGCCCGAACCAGTAGGCCACGCCCGGCAGTCCCATCAGCAGCCAGCCGCTCATATCCGAAGCCTCGGCGCTCATCGCCGCAATCCAGGGGCCGAGCTTTCTGCCGCCGATGAAGTAATTGTCGGAGCTCTCGTTCGCCGCCTTCATGTAATATATGCCTATCGCGACGACAAGCAAAAGGTAGATACACATCGCAACAAGAATTTGAATTTGCTGTCCGCTCATGCATTCTTCTCCTTTTAAATTTTTCGCCATTATAACAGAATATGGTCCGAATGTAAAGCAATACTTTGCTATCACTTTAGCACAATAATCTAATTGAATAAAAATGAATTCTTTTTTGGCGGATTCCCCCCATTTTTGCCATAAAACTTAAAAAGCGCGGGGCCAAAAACCCTGCGCTTTTACTTGTAAATTTCAAACCTAATTCACAAGCTGCCAAACGCTATTCATCCACCAAACAAAGCGCACCGTTCGGCTTCCCTCTTCCGGCATCTTATCCGGCGGCAGAGCGCGGCTTTAAGTTTGAGCGGCGCTCTGTTTGTCCTTCTGGCTTTTGATGACCTTCAGCCTAATGAACTCCTCCCGCTCCTTTTCCTCCAGCACCTCGGCGATTCTGGGGATAGTCCTGTCAAGGGCGGGGATTATGATATTCTTCAGCGCGTTTGCGCGCTTCTGCGTCTTTCTTATTGAATAGGCGAGGCGGTAAATAGCGTTTTCAGTCTGCGCCAAATCCCTTATGAGGCTTTTTGCCTTTGAAAATTTGATATAGGCCTCGTCGAGGGCGGAGCTCGTGCCGGCAAGTCCGTAGGGCAGGGCGTCCAGCCGGGCCTCGCCGGAGATGACGGTTGGAATTTCCACGCCCATTATGCTCCTGTAGCGGAGCTCCACGCCCCTGTCCACGGGTATGGACTCGGCCACGTGCTCGACCTGCGCGTTCCCGAGCGAAATGCTCGCGTATTTAAGCGAATCGTAGGCCTCGGCAAAGGTGCTCTCGATGCGGCTCTGAATGTCGGCCGCCTGGTCGATAAGGGCCATCAGCTCCCGGACCAGGATGTTCCGCTTTTTGTCCATCAGCGTGTACCCGCTCTCGGCAAGCTCGCGGGAGCGCTTTGCGGCGATAAGATTGCTCTTCGTCGGGGCAAGTTCCGGCATATCCTGCACCTCCTTGTCAAGAAAATGCGGCTCAGCCGCGCGGTAGATACCTGTTCAGAATCTCATCCGAGACCCTGCCGAGCTCGCTGCGCGGCAGGATTGACAGCAGCCTCCAGCCCAAATCCAGGGTCTCCTCAAGCGAGCGGTCCTCGTACATGCCCTGGTTTATAAACTCCCTCTCGAACCTCTCGCCGAACTCGATATACTTCCTGTCTATCGTGGACAGCTCGTCCTCGCCGATGACGGAAGCAAGGCTCCTGGCGTCGCTTACGGCCGAGTAGGACGCGAAAAGCTGGTTTGCAAGCTCCGCGTGGTCCTCCCGCGTGAAGCCCTCGCCCACGCCGTCCTTCATAAGCCTCGAGAGGGAGGGGAGAATCGCAATCGGAGGATAGATGCCCTTCTGCTCGAGCTCGCGGCTTAAGACAATCTGGCCTTCGGTGATATAGCCCGTAAGGTCAGGGACCGGGTGGCTTATATCGTCGCCGGGCATGGTAAGAAGGGGCATCAGCGTGACGCTTCCGGGCAGGCCCCTTATCATTCCGGCCCGCTCGTAGATGGAGGCAAGGTCCGAGTACATATAGCTTGGGTAGCCCTTTCTGGAGGGTATCTCGCCCTTGGACGAGGAGTATTCGCGCAGCGCCTCGCAGTACGAGGTCATGTCGGTCATGACGACAAGGACATGGTAGCCGTGCCTGAAGGCAAGATACTCGGCGGCGGTCAGCGCGCAGCGCGGTGCGAGTATGCGCTCGATTATGGGGTCGGAAGCGAGGTTCAGGAAGGAAACGACCCGCCCCTGCGCCCCGGACTCCTGGAAGTCCTTCTTGAAAAACTCGGCGGTGTCGTTCTTTACGCCCATCGCGCAGAAGACTATCGCGAACTCCTCGTTCTCCCCCAGGACTCTGGCCTGTCGCACAATCTGGGCGGCCAGCTCGTTGTGGGCCATGCCCGCGCCCGAGAAGATGGGCAGCTTCTGGCCGCGAATCAGCGTGGCCGTGGCGTCGATGGCGCTTATGCCCGTCAGTATGCAGCTTCTCGGGTACTGGCGGGAGACGGGGTTTATCGGAGAGCCGTTTATGTCGCGGCGCTCGTCGGGGAAGACCTCGCTCAGACCGTCAATCGGCCTTCCCGCGCCGTCGAATATGCGGCCAAGTATCTCCCTGGACAGGGCGATGGTCACGGGCTTTCCGGTGAAGTGGGTGTTCACCGTCTCCATGTCTATGCCTTCGGTGCCTTCAAAGACCTGGAGCACGACCTTGTCGCCGTCGATGAGTATTACCCTGCCGTGGCGGCGGCTTCCGTCCTCGAGGCTGATTTCCGCAACCTCGTCATAGTTCACGCCCGTCACGCCTTCGAGCGCGATGAGCGAACCGCGCATTTCCGCAAGGCCCGTATATTCTATTCTCACAATCTTTCACCTCGGTTCTAAGGCTACGACTCCCTGTACTCGTCAAGAATCGACTTAATCGTGCTGTCCACCAGGTTGATGAAATGCTCTCTCGTGGCTCCCTCGCCCAAATCGTACTTCATCTTGTAAAGGGCGCTGAAGATTCCAGCCGAAGCAAGCCTGCCGACGGGTATGTTCCTCTCAATCAGCTGCTTTGCCCCGTCGTAGAGGCGCAGAATCACCTCGAGCATGAGCATCTGCTGCTCCGGCCTCATATAGGTGTCGTGCCTGTGGTAGGCGTTCTGCTGCAGGAAGCCCTGGCGTATGACCTTGGCGACCTCAAGGACGAGCTTCTGATTGTCCGGCAGGATGTCCGCGCCGATGAGCTTTACAATCTCCCTGAGCGAGCTTTCCTCGCCTAGCAGGTCGAGAATGCGGCGTCGCATCTCGGTAAAGCCCCTGCCGAAGTTCTGCTCATACCAGGGTACAAGGTCGTTGTAATACTCGGAATATGATTCTGTCCAGTTGATTGCGGGGAAGTGGCGCGCGTAGGCCAGGGAGCGGTCGAGGGCCCAGAAGCAGCGCACAAATCTCTTGGTGTTCTGGGTGACGGGCTCGGAAAAGTCGCCTCCCTGGGGGGATACCGCGCCTATCACTGTGACGGAGCCCTCGGACCCGGACAGGGTCCTCATCATCCCCGCGCGCTCGTAAAAGCCCGCGAGCCGCGAGGGCAGGTAGGCCGGGAAGCTCTCCTCGGCGGGCATCTCCTCGAGGCGCCCGCTGATTTCCCTCAGCGCCTCGGCCCAGCGCGAGGTGGAGTCCGCCATCAGGGCCACGTGGTAGCCCATGTCGCGGTAGTATTCGGCAATCGTCATGCCCGTGTAAATCGAGGCCTCGCGGGCCGCGACGGGCATGTTGGAGGTGTTTGCGATAAGAATCGTGCGCTCCATCAGCGGGCGGCCGGTCCTCGGGTCCTTGAGCTCGGCAAATTCGTCGAGGACCTGCGTCATCTCGTTTCCGCGCTCCCCGCAGCCGAGGTAGACGATGATGTCCGCGTCGGACCACTTGGCGAGCTGGTGCTGCACCATCGTCTTGCCTGCTCCGAAGGGGCCGGGAATCGCGGCGCAGCCGCCCTTGCCCACCGGAAAGAGCGTGTCGATAACCCGCTGGCCCGTGACAAGCGGCCGGTCGATTGGCAGCCTCGCCGCAACGGGGCGGGGCTTTCTAATCGGCCAGGTCTGGGCCAGAGTAAGGGGCGTCCTGCGCCCCCTGCCGTCCACGACGACGGCGATGGGCTCGTCAGCCGTATACTCGCCTGAAGGCCGGACCTCGGTGGCGGTGCCGGAAACGCCGGGAGGCACCATGCTCCTGTGCTCGATTGCGCCGGTCTCACGACAGCGCGCAAAGATTTGCCCGCCCTTTACGCTCTCGCCCTCGGAAATCTCCACGCTGACCTCCCACTTCTTATTAAGGTCAATCGCGGGCAGGGTTATGCCTCTTGCGATAAACGAGCCCGCCTGCGCCTCAATGGTCTCAAGGGGGCGGGCGATGCCGTCGTATATGTTGCCGAGCATCCCGGGCCCGAGCAGTACCGACATCGGCTTTCCGGTCGGGTAGACCGGCTGCCCGTAGCCAAGCCCGGCGCTGTCCTCGTATATCTGAACCGTGGTGCTGTCCCCGCGGGCCGCGACAACCTCGCCGACGAGGCGGAGCTCGCCCACATACACCACGCTCATCATGGGCAGGCTGCGCCCGCCGCGCACGGTCACAACGGGGCCGTTCACTCCGTGTATATAGTAGCTGTTATCCATAAGCGCCTCCTTCTGCGGAGCAAGGAAATAGGAGCTTGAGTTTGCAGAAATCAGCTTCCCACCTGAAGCCCTGTAATTTCGAAGAAGCGGCTCATAAGGTCCTCAAGCGCCGTGTCGAAGCTCGCGTCGACCCTGCGCCCCGCCGACTTGCAAATCAGCCTCAGCCCGCCGAGGGAGAAGCTTCCCGTATGGAAGCTGAGGCTTACATCTGCGGACTGGGCGAGTTTCTCCTTAAGGCGCATATCCTCTTCCCTGAGGTATACCTCCGTGGAAGAACAGGAGCCGACTAGCTTAAGCGCCTTATCCAGCAGCGAGACCAGATAGTCCGGGTATTCGGGCGAGGCAACAAACTCGGCCAGCTTTTTGGCGACGGCCTCGTAGACCTCCTTCGCGCAGCCCTCGCGGTACTCAAGGAGCTTCATCCTGTTTTCGACCATATGAGCGCTGACGCGGCGGCTCTCTTTTGCGGCGATTTCGGCTATTTTCGAGGACTCGTAGCTCGCCGCTTCCGCCGAGATGGCCGCCTCCATCTCGGAAACAGCCTTCTCCTGTTCCCGGCGCAGCTCTTCCAGAATTTCATTGGCTTCGTTCTTCGCCTCGCTTATTATCGCGCCGATAAAATTGTCGAGTCTAACCGTATAATCAGGCATGGCGGCCCTCCCTCCTATATGCGGATGCCTATTGCCTCGCGGATAAGCCGGGTGATGGAATCCGGCGCCCTGCTCGAACCTTTAATCCCGGGAATCACGCTGACCAGCGGCCGCTCGGCGCTCAGCTGCATTTCCCTGATAAGGTCCGGGCAAAGGGCGGCGCAGGGCTCGGTGATAAGCAAAATCGCGATGTCGCCCTCCGCCGCGGCGGCTTTTATCCGCGCTTCAACCTCGGACGCCGTAGTCGCAACCGCGCCTTCGATTCCGGCAAGGCGCAGCCCGACCAGAGTGTCCTTCTCGTCGGAAATGACAAAGTAACGCATCGCGCCCACCTATTACAGACCGGAAATAATCATGAACGCGATAAGCAGGCCGTAGAGGGCGACGCCTTCGGCCATGCCGACGAAGATGAGGGCCTTGCCGAAGGTCCCCTCGTTCTCGGAAATCGCGCCGAGCGCCGCGGAGGCCGAGGAGGCGACGGCTATGCCGCCGCCGATGCCGGACATTCCCACTGCCAGGGCGGCCGCGAGATAGCCCATTCCGGTCGCAAAGCCGTCGGAGGTAAACAGGCCCCCCGCTTCCGCTGCGGCGCTTGCAGACTGGCTGAGCAGGTAGATTGAGGCAAAGGCGATAAGCCCGAAGACGGAGCAGATGTTCGCAATAAGCGGCGCCTTGCCCCTCTTGCCCTTCTTCACCCGATAGTAGCTGACAAGCAGGGGCGCTGTGATAAGGAGAAAGAGAACTGTCCCATAGAGAATTATCATAGTCATACCTCCCATAATCAGGAAACAGGATAAAGAATCGAACGATTCATATGTTAGCGGGCAGAGTCCGGTAATCGATTATTCTCGGCGAAAATTTCTCTCCGCCGCCGGTGTAGAAGCGGCCGAACATCTCGTAGAAGTGCAGGCGCATGACCTGTATGCAGGCCAGAACCGCCTCTATGCCCATGACGATGATGTTGCCTATGATGACGGCGACGATGTTGTTTCCCCCGTTTGCGGTCTCGGCCAGGAGGAACACGACCATCATCATGCCCGCGTGGCTGATGGCGAAGGCGCCGACACGGAGGAAGGACACGGTGTTCGACACATAGGCAAGCATGGTTTCAAACAGCTCGAAAAAGCCCTCGATAAAGAACATTCCTATCGACTTCGGGAGCCAGTCCTTTTCGCCTTTGCAGAGCTTAGTCAGCGGCTCCGCGGCGAAGATGGCTAAAAGGGGCAGGATTATCAGGCAGACAACATAGGCCGGCGTGAAGATGTTCTTCCCGAAGGCGAACAGGGACGCGACGGCCGCCGCTATCGAAAGGTACATCACAAAGCCGGCGACGCCGTTCGGGGAGAAGAAAACCTTCCTGACGTCCCTCTGGCGGATTCCGTTTATGATGTTCATAATCATGCAAATCAGGAGCAGAACCACGCCTATCGCGACTGAAATCAGCAGTATGCGCATGGTGTTCCCGCCTTCGAGGACCTTAAAGCCGGGCAGTATGTACTCGTAGCCGAAGACGCTGCCGTACACAAAACCCATCGCCACGCTGCAGATTCCGGTGCAGACGAGCACCCGGCCGAGCCACATCCTCTTTGCCTTCCAGAGCACAAAGCCGAGGATTGCAAGGGCCGCGCCCTGCCCGACGTCGCCGAACATTATGCCGAACAGGATGGAGTATACGAAGGCCATGAACATCCTCGGGTCGACCTCCCCGTAGCGCGGGACGCCGAACATCTCGACAAAGGGGGCGTAGATTTTCTGGAGTATATTGCCCCCCAGCTTTACGGGCGGCTCGGAGTCCTTGACCTCGCTTGCGTCCGCAAGGATGCAGGTAAAGCCTTCAAGGCTCTCGCACTCCCTTGCAAATTCCTCGGAGCCCTCGGCGGGCAGCCAGCCCATTATGAAAAAGTTCTTCCTCCTGTAGCCCGCGTAGCTCCTTATTTCGTAGGTTTCGCTCATGTAGCGCAGATAGGAGTAGCAGCGGAGCAGCTTCTCGCCTTCGGCGGTTTTAAGCTCGGAGACAAGCCGGTCAATCTCCTCAACCCGCTTGCGGGATGCCTCAATCTCCTCCTGGATTTTCTGCGCCGTCTCCTCCGCGGTTCCGGCGAACTGAATGTCCCTGTCGAGACGAATCCGCTGGAAGCCCATCGAGCCGAACACGGCGTCAATCCAGTCCGAGCTGCGGAGCAGGGCGAAGTACATGCCGTAAACCCAGTTTTCGTCCACCCCTGTGTCAATATAGAAGACGTCGTCCCTCGGACCTATCTTCTCAAGGCATTCCTGAAGATGGTTTTTCGGAAGACGGCCGTAGCGGAACTCGAGGTACCTCATATTGAGCAGGTCGCTCAGCTTCTCCTTGACACCCTTTATATAGTCAAGCTGGTGGAAGATGGCCTCCTGCTTCTCGGCCAGCTTCAGGCACTCCTCCCTCTCCTCGCGGAGATTCCCTATCGTCGAGCCTATATAGGACAGATAGTCCTCGCAGCTTGAAATATCAAAGTTTTCCTCCTCGAAGGACCGGTAGTCGGGGGCTATGCCGAGCTCCCCGAGAAGCCGGCAGGCCTCCTGCAGCGGGCTTATATAAGGGTTGTTGGCGTCAAAGGGGTTGACGACCTTGACCCTGCCGAGCGCCTCGACGGCGTTAATCGGGTGAAAATCTCTGTTTATGACGAAACGCTGTATAGCGGTGTCGACCATATCCAAAGGCCCCGAAATGGTGGCCAGGACCAACTTTTCAACGGACAAGAAACCTTCCCTCCTTTGTCGGGGCAGCGTTAAATTACGCTCTGCGGGTCTATGCCGTACCTTATCGCCTCGATAAGGCGAATCAGCTTATGGCATTCAATTTCCTTAAGCGTCAGATAGGCGTGCGGGATGCAGAGGCTGGGGGCGGAGCTGCTTATCAGCTTCCTGCAGAACTCCTCCACCGCCCGCTCGTAATAGCGCTCGATTCCCAGAGCCTCGAAGCTCTCAAAATAGCTCTTCCAGCGGGATTTGTTAAGCACGGCCATGGCCTCGGAATCCGAAGGGGCGCCGGCAAGCTCCAGTATGAAATCGTCCGTCAGCTTGTATCGGACGGGTATCAGGAGCTCCGGTATCCGTCGGGAGGGTCCTAACAGCCTGCGGAGCCTGAGCAGGTACACTATGTTCAGCAAATCCGCCTGCATGCCTATGCTCTCGACAAGAGCCTTTTTCCCGAGCCCTCCGTAGCCCTTGGCAAGGCGGGAATAGACAAGGGAGTAGTAGCGCTTTTCCATGGCGGAGCTTACCCAGGCGTAGTCCGGCAGCCTGTCTGCCGCCCTGGGCGCGCTCTTCAGTATGTCTTCAAAGACGCCGCCCTTTGTTGCGGCCATAAGCTCGCTTAAATCCCTGCTCTGCGATATCGCGTCCAGGTCCACCCTGCTGTGCTTCCTGAAAAAGTCCGGAATATCGTCGGGAGGGAGCTCGCGGGTGGACGAAATGCGCCTGAGGGCCGAGAGGATAAGCTCGTACTCGATTTTGTAGACAATGTTCAGCAGGAATCTTCTGTCCTCGCCGTAGGCGAAGCTGCAGAGCTTTTCGTACTCGCCGAAAACCTCAAGCCTCAGCGCTGACTCAAGCTCCTGCGCGCCGGGCTCGGCGGTCTTAATCCGGGCCATAGCTTCCTTCCAGCCCGGGCTTGCTTTCAGATACGCAAGGACGTCCTGGACCGAAGCCAACGAGCAGAGCTTCTGCCAGTCCGCCTCGGTCAGCATCTTGGCTCTCAGCGCGCGGACCTTCGTCGCAATCGCGCTGTACTTACTGAGGGCTTTCAGCATTTCTCCCTACCACCATGTTGAAAATCTGAGCGACATATCTGTCCTTGTTTGCGGCAAATGCGGCGCGGGCGGAGTTGAGTTCCGCCTCAAGCTTCCCGTCAAGCTCGGCGATTTGTCTGTCCGCCGAAGCCTCAAGCTCCTTCCGGGCCTTCGCAATCGCCTCGTCCGCCCTTTGATAATACTCTTTACGGAGCGTTTCCCTTCTTTCATCCAAAAAAGCAGAAAAGCCCTCCTTCAGGCGGAGCGCTTCGTTGTATATCTCCTGCGCCTTATGTTCGGCCTCCACGATTTGATGGAGTATATCGGTGGGAGTCATTTCCCTTCCCCCTCTCCCTGGGCATGATTTGCTACTTTTTTGAGAACGAATATAAATCATAGCACTTTAAACTGCGATGTCAAAGCGCAAAGAGACGAAAGTTAAGTTTTTTTCGCTTACATTTTTGGCTATATCTCGCAGACATTCTCATATTCAGCCTGAAAATGCCGGTTTTCCTCTTATTTTACGCAGTTTCAAAAAAATATTTACATTTTAGCGGGCGCGGTGGTAGACTAAGCAGGTGCGGCCATAAGAAAACATACGGTCAATTTCTCACGGGAAGCGATAACTTCGATGAAATCAGTCCTTAAGGTTGTAAAAAAAGAAGCGGTTTTGAGCGTTTCTCTGCTGCTGGCCCTCGTATCCATGGCCTTCGTGCCGCCGGACGGGAAATACATCTCATACATAGACTTTCACACGCTGATTATCCTGCTCAGCCTGATGCTCGTGATGGCCGGACTGCGGAGCCTCGGCATTTTCTCGACGGTAGGCGGCTGGCTTCTGACCAGGGCCCGCAGCGCGCGGAGCCTCTCGATAGTCCTTGTGCTGCTGTGCTTTTGCTTCAGCATGCTGATTACAAACGATGTCGCGCTCATCGTCTTTGTGCCCTTCGCCGTCGACCTGCTTACTATGGCGGGGATGGAGAAATACATGATTCGGATAATCGTGCTGCAGACCATCGCGAGCAATCTCGGCAGCATGCTCACGCCAATCGGCAACCCGCAGAACCTCTACCTGTTCTCCTTAAGCGGAATGAGCCCGGGTAGGTTTATCTCGCTCATGCTGCCATACTCCCTGCTCTCGCTCGCCCTGCTTTTAATCGCCTGCGCGCTGCTTATCGGCAAAAAGCCCGCCGCGGTGCAGCTGCGGCCGCCTCGCGCTCTTTCCGCGGCGGAGAAAAGGCGGGCCCTCGTCTATTTCCTTTTGTTCCTCTTCGCCCTGACAAGCGTCGCCCGCCTCGTTTCGGTCTACATAGTGGGAGCCGTGATTCTCGCGGCTGTTTTCCTGATGGACCGCAGGATGTTAGCTAAGCCCGACTATTCCCTTCTGCTCACCTTCGTTTTCCTGTTTGTTTTCATCGGCAACATAAAGCGGGTGCCGGAAATCAATCTCTGGCTGCAAGGCCTCATACGCGGTAACGAGCTGATTACATCGGTGCTCGCAAGCCAGGTCATAAGCAACGTCCCTGCGGCCATACTCCTTTCCGGCTTTACGGACAACATAGCGGCGCTCGTCGTCGGCACCAACCTCGGCGGCCTTGGAACGCTCATCGCCTCGATGGCGAGCCTGATTTCCTTCAAATGCTACGGCTCTGCGCCGGGCAGGCGGAACGCGGCCTATCTCGGAGTGTTCACCCTGCTCAATCTGATTTTCCTTGCCGCGCTGCTGCTTCTGCACTTTCTTATCTGAAAATCTGAAAAAAAACCCTGCGGCCCGAGCGGCCGCAGGGTTTTCATTATACCCAGAAGTCGATCTGCTGCCGAGCGCGCCGCCGACGGAAAACGTGCCGTCCGGCATCATACTTGTTCAATTGTCTGCTTTAAGCACTGAATTGTGATTCAACACCTTATGTGCGGATAGGTGTAGATTTTTCCCGCGTAATTTACCATGACGATATTGTCGCCGTCGGCGGAGACGACATACTCGGGGTTTATCGGAATCTTGCCGCCGCCGTGGGGGGCGTCAATCACAAACTTCGGGACGGCAAAGCCCGAGATGTTGCCGGTGAGGTCCCTTATGATTTCAATTCCCTTCTCGACCTCGGTGCGGAAGTGGCCAAGCCCCATGCTCAAATCGCACTGGTAGAGATAGTAGGGACGGACGCGCATCCTCACGAGTTTCAGGAGCAGCTCCTTCATCGTCTCCGTATCGTCGTTGATTCCGCGCAGGAGGACGCTCTGGTTCCCGAGCGGGATTCCGGCGTCGACGATGGCGGCGCATGCCTTCATGGAGGCTGGGGTAATCTCTTTCGGGTGGTTGAAATGGGTGTTTATCCAGATAGGCTGGTACTTTTTCAGCATTCTCAGAAGCTCCGGCGTGATTCGCATGGGCAGAACGACCGGGACTCTGGTCCCTATTCGGATAATCTCCACGTGCTCGATGCTCCTGAGCCTTGCGATTATGCTCTCGAGCTTCTCGTCGCTCAGCGTGAGCGGGTCCCCTCCTGAGATGAGCACGTCCCGTATCGCCCTGTTCCCCTCAATATAGTCCACCGCCGCCTTAAGCTCTTCCTCGCTGATTGCAAAATCCTCCTCGCCCACGGTCCGCCTTCTCGTGCAGTGCCGGCAGTACATCGAGCACATGCGGGTGACCAGGAAGAGCACCCGGTCGGGGTAGCGGTGCACGATGTTCTTAACCGGGCTGTCCCTCTCCTCGTCCAGGGGGTCATTCATCTCGTAGGGCAGCACCCGCATCTCGTCTATCGTCGGCACCGCCTGCCTCCTTATCGGACAGTTCGGGTCGACAGGGTCCATCAGGGAGGCGTAGTAGGGCGTGATTGCCATTCGGAAATTCTTTAAACAGAGGGATATGTTCTCCTTTTCCTTCTCGCTTAGACATACCACCTTTTCAAGCTGCTCAACCGTCGTAATCCTGTTTCTAATCTGCCATTTCCAATCCTGCCATTCATCGCCGTAAGGCTCCGGCTCGGGTGACGCTTCTATACTCGCTTCCATTTTCAATATCTCCTAAATCATCATTTATGTAAGAGTCCATGCCGTATCTTTTGAGAGCGCTTTTCAGAATATTCCATATCAGGGAAGCGTAATCCATCCCGTTGAATTCCGCTATCATCGGGAAGTCGCTGTAACCCGGCGCCAATCCGGGCAAGGGATTAATCTCTATGAAATAGAGCTTCCCTTCCGGGGATAGGCGAAAGTCGATTCTTGCAAAATCCTTGCAGGATAGAACCTCATAGATTTTTCTGGCAGTATTCATCATCTCGATTTCCGTATTTTCGTTTATATTCGCCGGACATTCGTACCGGACAAATTCCTTATAGTTTTGCTTGACATTATAGCTGTAGATGCTGTATCGATTGTCAGGGTTTACATAACATATCTCCATCGGAGGAAAGACCTGCGCATCCCCGCCGTTTCCGAAGATGCCAACTGTAAACTCCCGGCCCTCGATGTACTCCTCGACCAGCATATCCTCCCTGTACAGCTCGATGTTCTTCAGCACCAGCTCCCGCAGTTCCTCCCGGTTCCGAGCGACCGCGACATCGGATATCCCCTTGCTGGAGCCTTCCGCGTTCGGCTTGACAATCGCTGGGTAGCGAAAGCTCCCTCTCAGGCGGCGCTGCCCGCTGGTGATAAGCTGGCCCTTCGGCGTATTGACGCCGTATGTGGAAAGAATCCTCTTTGTCAGCGCCTTGTCCAGCGCAATGCAGAGGGTTGTCTCGTCGGACCCCGTGTAGGGTATCCTGAAGAAGTCAAGCACGGCCGGCACCTGCGCCTCGCGGCCTCTTCCCTGAGTTCCTTCGGCTATGTTGAAGACTATGTCGGGCCTCTTCCTGGCAAGCTTCGCCGGCAGACTGCCGTCCGCTTCCAGAAGGCTCACCCTGCAGTTTCTGCCCTCCAGCGCCTCCTTTATAGCCATAACCGTTTCGATGTCGTCGTACTCCGCCTCGCTGTCCGCGGGCTCAGAGCAGGCGGACTGACGGGCCCCTTCCTTGTACCGACCTCTTTTCTTCAGATTGTAGGTAATTCCCACATGGAGCGGTTGAGGAGGCTCGCCCATTTCCCTTTCTTGCATTTTTCACACCTCGTTTCCGCGCGGTATATGCGCAGTTTTTATTGCGGCTGCCCTGCCCGCAGGGCCGCCGAAAATGCTTTTTCAAGGTTCGTTTCCCGGGCGCTGAATCTGCGGGAGAGATTGCGCCGCGGCTTCTTCAAGGAAAAGATTTTCCTTTTCTTCCTATTAGAAAGTTATCTAAATGATGATAGAGTGTAGACCCATTTATGGCCAATGTCAAGACAAAATTTCGCTAAATTCACCCTGCGTAATTCACAATTTTTTGGAGGAAAAAATACCCTTATTTTGTAGATTAATGCCAGCGGCGCCGCTGCGGATTTGAGTATCGCGTAGAATAGTCACAATCGCTTACAAGGCAAAGCGTGCCGGACCGCAGAGCATGCGGTGAGGGGGCGCCCGCGCGTCAAAAAACCTGAAGCCGCCGAGGCTTCAGGTTTTTGTCTTGCATTTCACTTGGAGCCTTGCGGCGTTTGGGGCTTAAGCAGGCTACTTCTTAACCGCCACAATGACCCGTATCTGTCCGCCGGCGGGATAGATGGTCTCGTAATAGCCCGTCAGCGTATAGTCTATAGTGTTCACCGCCGAGAGCTTCGAGAGGGTGTAGCTCATGTCGCCGCCGCGGATGTAGACCTGCAGGTTTTCGGAAATCGCGAACCTGCTGTTGCCCGCCGCCGCGTAGGCCGCGCCGACCTCGCTGAGCGTCACGGCCTGCAGGTTCTTGATGCGGTCAATCTTTCCGTTATCGTAGTAGAAAATCGCGCCGCCGGTGCTCACGCCGTAGAAGCCCGAAAAGCTCGTCGCGCCGGGAACCCCGTTAATAATGTACTGGTATGTGCCGAGAAGGTTCGTCCAGCCGCCGGTCGACGGGGTCGAGACCTCGCTCACCGAAGTCAGAATTCCGTAGGAATACAGGTCTCCGGTCACGTCGTTGAGTATAAGGCGGCTAATCTGGTTTTTCTCGTCGAGCAGATAGAAGCGGACCTGATTGGACTCGAGCCTCACACCCGCAAGCCTCGAGGGGTATATGACCTTCCAGTCGCCGTTCTTTGAAACGTCGAGTATCTCCACGTCGCCTGCAAGCCTGTAGCTGCCGAAGCTTCCGCCGTCCGCGCTGAAGACGCCGGAAAGCCCGCTATCGCTCATTTTTCTGGCCGTAAGCTCGCCCCTGTTGAAGCTTAAGGCGACTATGTCTCCCTTGCCGTAGTAGCTGCCGCTTACGATAAACTCGCGCACGACCCCGTCGGTGCAGGCGACGCTCAGGACATACTCCGCCCTGCTCGACGAGGCGCTGACATCGAAGGTTTTAAGCTCCACCTTCGTCACGACGCCGTAATAGGTGCCGTCCGCCTTGGCCGCGGGCAGGATATCGACAACCTCGCCGTTCATGCCGAGGAGCAGCGAGACCATATCCCCGACGGCGAACTCTCCGGCCGCCGAGACCTTGCTCTTGGCCTCGGATGTGCCGAGCGCGTAGCTTACGCCCGCGACCGTAACGCTGCTCGGCGCGACCGCGTTCGGGGCAACGGCGGTCAGCGTTCCCACTGCGCGGCCTGAGTAGGCCCAGACCGTTTTCGCGTTTTTGTGATAGTAAATCACGTCGTAAACCGCAATCTCGCCTAAAGACGCGGCCTTGTTGTTGCGGTAGACGGAAGCGCCGCTTAAGTCAAAGGGAACAAGAGCCGAGAGAGCGGTGTCCTTCAGCACGTAGGGACCCTCCAAATCCGCTTTAATCAGCTCCGCGTAGTCAATCTCGCCCTGCGCGTCAAGCGCGTAGCCCAGCGTCAGGGCGTAGGGCGTGCCGCTCTTCGTCGCGGCGCCCATCAGGTTGTAGAAGATGTACATGCACTCGTAGCGGGTGAGCGCCCGCCCCTGTTGAAGCGAAAGCCCCTTATCGAGCTTCAGCGCGCGGAATTTCGCAATCTGCGCCTGCGGGTAGGTGCCGGTCAAATCGGAGGCCGTGTAGCCCAGGAGCCTCAGTATCGCGGAGGCCGCCTCCTCGAAGGTTATTTTGCTGTCAGGGCGGAAGGTGCCGTCGACATAGCCGGTCATCCATCTGGCCTCCACCGCAGTTTTGATGTAGGCCGCCGCCCAGTGCGTGTATTTTACGTCCTTAAAAGGCGATACGTTGCTCCCCGCCTGCACGCTGTCCCTGTAGGGGGAGGCCGCGACCAGCATCTTGGCAAACTCGGCGCGCGTCGTCTCGCGGTTTAGGTCGAGGTTTCCGCTTGCGTCGCCGTTAATGATTCCGAGCGCGGCCACCGTTTTCTGCACGGTTGCGCTGTCCGTCGCGGCGTATACGGGCGCCGCCGTCGCCAGGGCGAGGCAGAGACACAGGACTATGCTTATTATCTTTTTCATACGAACTCTCCTTACACTCGTCTATTCAAAACGCAGCGCGTCAATCGGGTTGAGGTAGGCGGCCTTTCTCGCCGGCAGGTAGCCGAAGAGCACTCCGACTCCCGCCGACACGCCGACCGCCATAATCACCGAGCCGACCGAGGGCGCGATTACAAGTTCCGTTTCGAGCATGCTTGTAATGATGCTCGTTCCCACCGACGAGAGCAGATATCCGAACAGAATGCCAATCGCGCCGCCGATAACGCTGGTCGTTCCCGCCTCAATAACAAACTGCAAAAGAATGTTGCGGCGCTTTGCCCCGAGCGCCTTCCTGATGCCGATTTCGCGCGTGCGCTCGGAGACCGAAACCAGCATGATGTTCATAATTCCGATGCCGCCGACAAGCAGCGAGATTCCCGCAATTATAGAAAGGACTGTGATAACGACTCCGATTATTTCGTTCATTGTGCTCAGAATCTCGGACATGCTGATGATGGTAAAGGAGTCGCCGCTGCCGAAGCGGTTGTAAAGCGCGGTATAGATAATATCCTTTGAATGCTGGACGTTGTCCTCGCTCAGCATCTCGAAATAATAGGTGCTGACCGTTCTTGTTCCCATGAGCTTAAGCGCCGTCGTGTACGGCAGATAGACGCAGTCGTCGGTGCTCCCCTCCTCGCTCTCCGCGAGCTCCTCAAGCACGCCCACAATCTGGAAGCGGTCGCCGTTGAGTTTCAGCGTCTGCCCGACGGCATTGCCGCCGAACCACACCCTGGATATGTAGCTGCCCACCACGCAGACCTTGCTGCGGCTCAGGTTGTCCGCGTAAAGGATGGCGCGCCCGGCGTCGAGCTTTATGTTCTTCATTGAAAGATAGTCCTCGCCGACGCCCACAACCGAGGTGTCGTCGAGCTCCTCGCCGCCAATCTTGACGCTCGCCGCGACGGGCACGTAGGGGGACAAGCCGCCGAACACGTCCTTATTCTCCTCGGCAATCGCGTACATATCGTCGACAGAAACGCTGCGCGTGCTGCCCCTTCCCCTTATGCTGACGGTTAACAGGTTTGTGCCCATGCTCTTGAACTGTTCGGTCAGGTAATTCTGCATTCCGTTGCCGATTCCGACGATGACGATGACCGCGGAAACGCCGATAATAATGCCGAGCATCGTCAGAAAGGAGCGGGCCTTGCTGCTCATAATGCTCTTTATTGCGAGCTTTACGGTCCTTGTGAATTTCATACGGGCCCTCCGCTCTCCATCCGGGGCGCCTCCTTCGCCGAGGCCGTCGGCCCGTCGTAAACAACCCTGCCGTCGTGCAGGCGTATCATCCGCTGCGCCTGCTCGGCTATGGAATTGTCGTGGGTGACGAGGACGATGGTGTTGCCCTCCCGATGCAGCTCCTTGAGCAGCGCGAGCACCTCTCCGCCGGTGACGGAGTCGAGCGCGCCGGTCGGCTCGTCGGCCAGAATCACCGAAGGCCGCCCGGCGAGAGCCCGCGCTATCGACACGCGCTGTTGCTGTCCGCCCGAGAGCTGGCTGGGCAGGTGCTTGATTTTATCGAGAAGCCCCACCCTCTCAATCGCCTTCAGCGCGCGGGCGCGCATCTCTGCGTTCGGAACGCCTGCGTAAAACATGCCGAGCTCCACATTCTCAAGCACGTTGAGCTTCGGCAGCAGATTGTACTGCTGGAAGATGAAGCCCACCATCCTGCTGCGTATCTCGGCAAGCTCGTTGTCGTTCATCTCGCCCACGTTCCTGCCGTTTAGGTAATACTCGCCCGAGGTCGGCACGTCCAGGCAGCCGATGATGTTCATGCAGGTCGATTTCCCCGAGCCGGACTGCCCGACAATCGTAACAAACTCGCCCTTGTAAATCTTGAACGAGACCCTGTCGGCCGCTCTGACTATCGAGTCGCCCATATGGTAAATCTTCGACACGTTTCTAAATTCAATCAGCGGCCTCATCGCACGGGCCCTCCTCCGCTCGGCGCTCTGCCGGCCGGGGCCATTCCTCCCGTTCCGCCGCCTCCGACAAAGCCGAACTGGAAGCCGGCGCTCATGAGTTCCGCGGCCGGAACCGCGATGATATCGCCTTCGTTAAGACCCTCGACGACTTCTATGTACTCGCTGTCGCTGATGCCCGGCTTGACATTCACGTATGTATAGCCCTGAGGCACATCTCCACCCGCCGGTGCGTTCGGGTCGGTTTCGCCGGTCTTTACAAGCACCCGGTTGCCTCTTAATAGGGCCGCGACCGGGATTGCCAGAACATTCTCGCGCTCATCGGTGATGATTTCGGCCTGTACGTTCATTCCCGGGAGCAGCCCGTCCGTCTCGTCGATGCGTATCGTCACGGGGTAGGACGTCGCCCCGCTTACCGTAGTGCCGTTGATGTTGATTTTCGTCACGACACCCCTGTAGGTCTTATCCCCCAGAGCTTCGGCCGTGACCTTAACCGGCTGCCCCACCTCTATCTTCGAGATGTCCAGCTCGTCGACGTTCAGCGTCATGGTGAGATACGACAGGTCGAAGATTACGCAGAGCGGCTTTCCGCTCTCGAGCGTGTCCCCCTTTTTGTAGTTCTTTTCGATGATGGTGCCGGCAATCGGGGACTTAATCGTGTAGTTCTCAAGCTGGTCGTAGCGGTTTTGCAGGGCAAGCTCGCTGTTGCGCAGAGCGTCCGCGCTGCTCAGCACCTCGTTCTGCAGGGCCTCGTTTTTGAGCCGCAGAATCGTCTGGCCCTCGGCGACCACGTCACCCTCCTGGGCGTAGATTGCTTCGACCTCGCCGGAGACGGCCGCCTTGACCGTGGCCTCCGCCTTATAGCTGAAGGTCCCGCTCTGGCTGCAGGCGATGTCGCCGACCATCGCGGTGGCTGCCTGCCCAGCCTCAATGCCGCCCGGGTTTGCAACCTCAATTGTGACTTCCCTTACGAGCATATTGCCCTCGAGCCGCTTTTCGAGAGTGGACACCTTGCTTATCCTTCCGTCGAGGATTTCAAAAGAGCCGTCCAGCGTCACCTTCGCCTGCTGGCCGACATAGAATTTCGAAGCCTCGCTCGACTCAAACGGCAGGACAAGGCTCATCGTCGCGCTGTCGCGGATGGATGCAAGCGTCTGGCCCGCGGTCACCGAATCCCCGACCTCGACCAGAAGCTCGATAATCTTTCCGCCCTTTGTCGCCTTGACATCCAAATCCTCCAGGGATTTGAGCCTTTGCTCGTAGTTCCGCCGGCTCTGCGCGAGCGAAATCTCCGCCTGCTCGATGCCCGTTGCGACATCCGAGCTGTCGACCACGTAGAGGACGGCGTCCTTTTCGACTATATCGCCCTCTTCAAAGTCGGCCTGAAGAATCTCCCCGGAAATCAGCGTCGTGACCGTATATGAATTTGCGGGTTTCAGCGTGCCCGTGCCGCTGATTGAGGTGCTTATGCTGCGCCTCCCCACGGTGTAATCGGCATACTGCCGACCGGTCTGTGCCTTTTTGCTGTTAACTCTGCCCGCTATCGAAAGGCCGACGGCCGCTACCACCAGAACGGCGACAACCGAGATAATAATCCTTTTCTTTCTTCTTTTATTAGGCCTCTTTGGAACGTCCAGCTCCTCTTCCTTTACATCCAATGTTTCCACACTACCGATTTGGGACATAGCTCGACCTCCTGTCAATCATTGCCTAATCATACACCGTTTTTTATTTAAAAATCATCTGATATCGGATGAAATTTTAATAAATTTTATTAATGTCTAAAAGAATGTTTATATAATTTATATAATGTATGATTCCTCATGAGGTTTCCCTTCCCTGCCGCAGCCTAAACAGAATATTATGTCAACCCGCCCGCAGTGAAGCTGCCGAAAGGAACGAAAAACAGCCTTCCATGATTATAAACCATGGAAAGCTGTTTTTCACGTTTTTTTAACAAAAATTACACGCAGCGCAGCCCGGGCCCCGTTCGCCTGAGGTCTCGGACTGCGTTTTTTGTGCGGTATCCGCTTTCTATAAGATGGCAATCCGGGGAAGGGAGGCTTATTTAGTCTAATAACTGTTTGACAGGGTGTCGAAAAAACGATATAATTTACAAAAATCCAATATTTTTTTATATTTTAGTACGAATCCTTATCAAAAAGGCAAGTGATTGAGCAAAGGTTTTCTCCAATCAAAACGGTGGCCCAGCGAATTTTCCTCTCCTATTTCCAATGAAGAGCAAGCAGATTAGAGCCAAGGAGTGTTGTCATGAATACAATGCAGCTGCGCTGTTTTTTAACTGTGGCCAGATACCTTAATTTTACGCAGAGCGCCAACGAGCTCTTCATAAGCCAGCCGGCCCTAAGCCATAACATATCCTCGCTTGAGCGGGAATGGGGGATAGAACTCTTTACGCGCAGCAAAAAACGCAAAGACACTTCCCTCACGCCGGCGGGGCAGGTGATGTACGAAGGCATAAAGGAATTAAGCGAACGATACGAGCGCCTTCTCGAGCATGCAAGAAACATTTACAACGGAAAAGTCGGGACGCTTCGCATAGGAATTTTTGGAACGGACAAGGTAGACGACCGCGTGCTTGCCGTGTTCGATCACTTTCAGGAAAGATACCCGGAAATCGAGCTATGCCTGACGAGAGGGAGCAATAACGATCTGCTTAGGGGCTTGTTCAATAATACTATCGATATCGCATTCTCATTGAAGATAGAGATTGAAGACAAAGAGTGGCTGGACTACAGGGAACTGTTCAATATAGACACAGTTTTGTTCGTCAGCGCAAAGCATCCCTTGGCAAAGAGGGAAAACCTGTCGCTTGCCGATTTCAAGAATGAAACCTTCGTGAGCCTGTCGGCAAAAGAATCGCCGGCCATAAACTCTCTTTTAAGAACCGAATGCGAAAAGGCCGGATTTACTCCAAAAGTGATAGAAGCGCAGGACACCAACGCTCAATTTACATACCTGGAGGCGGGCAAAGGGGTGGCCGTCTGCGGTTCAAACGCCTCCCTGTATAGATCGCAGCGCATTATTCCATTGGTCCTGCGGGACCTCAAGCCTCTTGCCTACGTGATGACATGGAATCCCGCTAACAAGAACCCCTGCATCGAGATATTCAAATCTACTTATGAGCTCATAAAATAATCGAATTTTACAAAACAGAAGCGCAAAGTTAATATAAATATAGTAAAAACTCCTATCAAAGTCTCGCTCTTCGATAGGAGTTATTTTTTTATGAAAGGACGGTTGACTACGTGATTTCGAAGCCAAAAGTGCCCGTTTCCGAAGAGGACAAGAAGAAAAGCTATTTTAAGTATTACTTGCAGGAAATGGTGCAGGCGCCGGAAGAACATTACAGGAAGGTGCTGGACGGCCCGATTGACCCGAAGAAGGCGCTGCCAATCCAGGAGAGAAACCTCCTGTTCGAGCCCGGATATTTTGAAGAAGAGATAGGCTACTGCGTAATGCCCGACGGAACGGGCTACGTATCAAACCTTGTGAAAATGCCCGGGGTTACCGGCGAGATGTTCGACTGGTGGTTCGCCTGGCACGGTCTCGACGACCTGAGATACACGATTTGGGACAACGAGGACCATTACAAGGTTTGTTCCAATCAGAAGGAAAAGGCCAAAGACCCGCTGCTGTCCTACAAGGAGAAATACTGGGACACAACCCACCGCGTGTATGAAGACGTGGGAATGGGCCCCGAGACGATTTATATCAACTTCAAAAACCCCGGAAACCTGGGCTTTGACGTAACAAAAATCGGAACCAAGGCCTGCTCCACAATAGTCTGCGCGCTGGGACATGGCAACCCCCATTCGCGCTACGGTTCGCCGGGGACCGTCATGTGCCACTTCATCAGGGAGATAGAGGGCGGCGTCGAGCTGCGCACCCGTTTCTGGATGGGCTGGACATTCAAAAACGGAAAGCTGATAAAAGGCCTTCCCGACGGCTACCGGTACCCGGAAGCACCTCTGAGGGCGCTGAATCTTCACAATATCAAGGAATTTACAAACCTGGCGGCCCTGCTACCGAAGATTTTCCCTGAAGAGAAAGACAACTTTTAGGAGGGTGAAGGCAAGTGATAGACACAAGACATAAGATTATTTTCAACCCCGAGAAATGCGTCGGCTGCCAGCTATGCTATAAAGCCTGCTTTGTGGACGTAATAAGATGGGACAGCGAGAACAAGAAGCCGATATTCAAATATGTTGAAGACTGCGAGCACTGCTTCTGGTGCGAGGCCATCTGCAAGAGAGGCTGCATCAGGGTCGTTCCCGACTTTGAGAGCGAAGGCCTTCTGCAGAGCTTCGACTGTTACCGCTAAGGAGGGGAAGACAGATGGAAACAAGATACGGACGCAAAGACCTAAGCACTGACGTTCTGATTGTGGGCGGCGGCATCGCCGGACTTAGCGCCGCAGTGTCGATAAAGGAGCACGACCCCGACTTAGACGTCCTTGTTGTTGAAAAACAGACCGCAGGCTACTCCGGTAAGGCCAACAAGGGCGGCGGTGTGCTGCAGTATTTCGATTTGGAAAGGATTAGGCCCGAAGATTTTGTCGCCTACCATGTCCACTCCGTCGGCTGCTATCTGGGCGACCAGGAGCTCATGACGAAATACGTTTCCATGAACCATGTCCTGCTCGACAAGCTGGTCGAATGGGGCGCAAAGCTCCCCAAAAACGCGGACGGCACTTACTGCGTAACCCCCACCGGCCCGATGACCGCGATGATAGGCGTCGATTTGGACATCACGCTCAAAGTGCGCCGGACAGCCGAGAAGAAGGGTGTTAGGTTTATTGACAAGGTCCCCGTTTCCGACCTTATAACCGAGGACGGAAGAGTTACGGGCGCGACCGGCTTCAGCCTCCTTGACGGAACATTCTACACCATCAGCGCAAAGGCCGTTGTTCTTGCGACGGGAAGCCAGAACTACCGCATAGGCCCGATGTGGAGCAGCGGCAGGGGCGACGGCATCGCCATGGCCTATCGGGCGGGAGCCCAGCTGCGCAACCCGGAATTCGGCAACTTTGCCCAGCTTGTCAAGGTCAGGAGCCACCATGAGTGCGTCTTCGGCGAAAACTACATGTACAACTGCGCCGGCGAGAACGTAACGAAGAACTTCCGCTACTTCCCCGAAGCCGACATAAGCAGCACGGCGATTGCCGAGTGGTTCCTGCAGATGTCCGCCGCAAAAGGGCCGATTAGCCTCAGGATAGACGAGGACAACAGCAATGACACGCTGATGTCGCTCTGGGATCGCCCGTATGGAAAGCCGTTCTGGACCCTGAACAACAGCCGCGCCGCCGAAGTGGACGTCGACAACGAGGTCTGCCCGATGTTCATAGGCGAGCAGTCCCCCGTCAGAGTCGACCACAACATGATGACGACGATTAAAGGCCTGTACGCAATCGGCGATGTCAGCTACTGCGGCTCGGCGGCACCCGGAGCCGTCCCCGCGCCTCCCGGACGCAACCGCGGCTCAGGCATACTCAACGCCGTGTTTGCCGGCGTGGTCTGCGCCGAAAGCGTCTGCAATACTGCAAGGTCCGGCGAGCTTGTCCCGCTTGACGAAAAGCAGGTTGAGGCAAGCATCGAGCGCGTCTACGCGCCGCTAAACCGCGAAGAGGGCTGCACGGCAAAGGACGTCATCCGCTATATTCAGAGAGCCGTCGGCCCCATGGAGCAGTCGGTCTACATGAGCGCCCACCGCATAGCGATAGCCATGAAGTATGTAAACAAGGCCAAGGAGCTTGCTAAGACGATGAAGGCTGTCGACTTCCACGACATGCTCGCCTGCCACGAGGCCGAGGCGATGGTGCTCTGCGCCGAGATGCAGTTCAGGGCCGCCGATATGCGCAAGGAGTCGAGAGGCTGGTTCCTGCGCGAGGACTACCCCGACATGGACAACAAGAACTGGCTCAAGTGGATTATCGTCCAGAACAAGGACGGGGAAATGGTGTTCAGCACGGAAGACGTGCCGTATAAAAAGTGGAAGGTGCAGCCCTACATAGATTAGCCCTGCACTAAAAGAATCACAGGGAAGGTTTTCACTTCGGTAAAGCCGACTCTGTCCGGGTCAAGCCCTACGACGCCCGGGGCCGTTTCAGAATGACGGCAATATGGATTCACGGCAAGGCGGAAACCGGCGCCGAGAAGTCCGGGGCGGGACCTTCCGCCCTTCCCCCGGGCGGCGGAGCCGAGTCCTGGTAAATCAGAAAGGCCGAGGTCATCGTAAGGAGTACGCTGACTTCGGCCTTTAGTTTTCATGCATCTGCTAATAACTTCTGTGTCACATGATACAGTGTTTTTCAGCAAAAAACGAGCTCTATCTCACTTAAACAATCCGCTAACTAAGTTTATCAAAGACATGGAAATGGATACGAGTAATAGTCCGGTAGCGGCTTTTGTCCTTTCGTCAATCGATAACAATAAATTAAGGTTTGGCAGTTTACGGCTGTCTGCGGTGCCGCCCCAAGACTGACGTCTTCGGAGGGCTTTGCGGAATCTGCGGCTTCGGCCTCGGCGCGGGCCTTGTAGGCTTTGCGGGCACGCCGTCCCCTGCGGCCTCGGCGCCGGTCCCGTCGGTTTCTGCAGAATCGGGTTTAATATGTCGTGCAGCATATCAAACCGTTCCAAGATGGCCTGGTTAACACGGGCTCGTTCAGGCGAGACCTGACCTGCGCGCGCCTGCTGCTGGAAGCGGGCTGCCAGAGCCGTGCGTAATGCCGGAAGGTCTCCCCGACCGTATAGGCTTTTGCGCCGATATTTCCCGCTCTGTTGGCCGCCTCGGCATCGACGTGGAACTCAACGCCGGAAAAATCGGCGCCCATCCTTGCGCCCAGCTCCGCTTTAACGTCCTCAGGCGTATTCGCTCCGCTGACGCTTGAGGCAATCCGGTCGGCCTCGCGTTCGGCGGCGGGAATCTGATTTGCGTCGTACATTTCACGAAGCCTGCCTTTAATGACCTGCTCAAGCCCCGGCGAGCCCGCCTGCGTCTGCCCCAGACGGCGCAGAAGCATCTGATTGCCGGGCTCGTTGATATCCTGGCCGCGCCCCGCCGTATCCTTTAGCGCCGAGCCGATACTTTCCCTGGCTTGACCTGGTTTTTTAGCTTCGTGTTCCATTATTGACCCCCTTTCGCCTTACGGCTCGCCGGTTCATTCCCTCCTATTTCCAGAACTGCCACCACTTTTTATTTTTCTTTTGTGCAGGGGCTCTATTCTGCTCCGCCATCTGCTGGGAGCGGAGCTGCGCGAAGGCGCGTTTCCTGGCGCTTATGTCCTCCGGGGTTTCGCCGGGCTCGGGATTCTTGATGCGGTGATAGATGGCCGCAAGCGCCTCATCGTAGGACGACTGCGGAGTGACTTCCTCAGGCGGCGCCATAGTGGCGTAAGCCGGCCTGGAGTGAACGCCTTCCGGGAACTGTATATCATCCACAGTACGGACCGTCGGGAACGGGGATGCCTGGGGGGCCTGCGGCTGCGGCTCCGGCTCGGGCGCCGTGACGACGCCGCGCATTTTGTTCAGGAGACCGATATACTGCTTGAGCCGCGCGACATTTGTATATGGGACGGCTGGTTTTGTGCCGCTTGGACTTTTCAAATTGGTTTCTTTATCATTGATCTGGGCAGCAACTTCCGCAAGCTCGTCATCCGACAACGCGTTAAAATCCCTCCCCGCGGCTTTATCCAAAAGGGCGTTTATGGTACCGCTATCGAGGGACATGGATCCCTGGGCGACGAGCGTCATGCCCGGCTGCGTAGCCAGAGCCGGCCCGACCATGCGCAGCTGTATATCGTTGAGCAGCGCGCCCAAAACGCCATATTCGCCGCCCATAGCTTCTCTGGCTTCCTGGCTCAAGCCCGAGAAACCCTTATACTTCGCCCTGAGCAGCTTCTGCATGTTCGAGTCGTCAAGCATCTCGCCGATTATTTCGGACTCGATGTCGTTCATCGTTCCCACATCGCGGGCGTATTCGGGCATCCCTGCCATCTCCTCTTTCGTCAAACGCCCCCAACCGCCAGTCGTTTCTCTTGGGGCATTGTAGTATCGGCTAAAGGATTCTTTGGTGATACCCCTGTCGGCCAGCCTCTGCTTGACTTTGTCCGATAAGCCGTACATCTTGGTAAAAGCTTTATCCGCCTGCGCCTTGCTGTTATCTCTTCCGCGCCATCCCATGGCGAGGAGTGTATTCGTGAACCTATCGTGGAACGTAGCGCCGCCTTGAATGTTTGGATTTGGCCCTCTTGCCTGCAGTTCCTGGGCGATATTAGGATAGTTTTCTTCAAATACTTCCTTTGCCGGCCGCTCCGGCGCCGGTGCCTGAGGCGCCGCCTGCCGCGGCTGCGCGGCCTTCTTCCGGTCCGGTTTTTTGGCCTGCACCGGAGCCGCCGTCCCCGGGCTCATGGCCGGGACGGCGGGCGCCGGCCCCGACAGGGACACGCTTTGTCCCAGGGCGGCCGCCTTTCCCTGAATGTCGGCCTGCGTCTCCAGCGCCGGATCGTTCAAAAAGCCTGTGCCCGTCGCCGCGCCTTTATCCTGCTGAACCACATGGGCCAGCTCATGGCCAAGCAGGGCCTGACCCGCCGTGGAATCGGGGCGGTACTTTCCCGGCGCAAAGGCTATATGGCCGCCCATGGACGCGGCTTCAGCCCCCATTTCTTCGACGATGGGACTTTCGTATATGACCACGTTGGAGAAGTCCATGCCGAACGCATCGTTCATCTTCTGCACCACCGGCTCAGGCATCACCCTTCCCCTTCCGAGAAGGGAAGCAGGGTTTACGGCACCAGCCTGTGTCTGAACCGACGGCGAAGCGCCTCTGTCACGCTTAAGCTCACGCTTTTGCTTTTCCACATTCACTCTCATGGGCGAGCCTCCTCCTGTAATAAGTCCCGAAATTCTTTCGATTCTCTGTTAATTTTACAAAAAATCCTATATAATGATGGCAATGACACCATTTTCTTTTTTTGGAGTGAACCGCATGTACCTGCTGAAAATATCGCCCGCGTATCTCGAAGGCTTCCTCCCCTACATACCGGCAAACCTCCACGGCTTTCTTACGGACGAGCGCTACACATATCTGGGCTGCGTCAGCGACGGGCTTGCCTGCGGAGCCGCCGTGTCTGCGGCCGACGAGGAGGGAAAAACAGCCGTCATCCGCTCCATTCTGGTCGACGAGAAGGTCCGCCGTCGCGGCTACGGCACCGCGCTGATGAAGGGCCTTGCCAAAACCGCCGCCGAATCCGGAGCCTCGGGCATGCGGATATACTACGCGCTCGATTTTTCCGAACAGCTGGTGCTGGAGTCCTTTTTAAAATCCTGCGGTTTCTACGGGTTTCAGAACGTGTCGACCATCTTCAGCTGCAAGCTGGGGGATTTGCGCAAGTCCGCCTACTTAAAGAAGTACCTGCCTTTCTCAAGGCGCTTTTCAGGGCTTGTCACCTTCCGGGACCTGTACCCGCAGCAGCTTGACGAGATGCTGCTTCGGCACGGGCATGAAATACCGGATTATCTGGGCATAGACGCCGTCGAGTTTGACCCGGACATCTCCTTCGCCGCTGTCGGGAAAAACGGAATCGAGGGCTATATTCTTGCCGGCGAAAGAGGCGATACAGTTGAAATCGCCTCCGCCATCGTCTTCGGCTCGCCCAGCATGGTGTCGGGCACTTTTCCGGCGCTCGTCGGCGCATGCCTTGAAGCCGTTTTAGGCCGCTATGACGACGACAAATGGATTTCGGTGGACTCAATCAACAACACCGTCACCGGCATGGCGAGAAATTACGTCGCGGGAATTCCACACCGCATCGTACAGGGCAAGGAAGCCTTCCTCCGGCTTGCTCCTATTTGAAAACAAGGTCGGCGTACTCGCCCAGGTCCTTCTTTACCACGACGATTTCATTCTTCCGCAGTTCGTTGACCGCGGCGACAAGCAGCTCCTCCATGCCGAGGGGGACGCCTTTGGCGGCGGCGAGGAAAGCCGCGTTTACGACGATGTTCTTGATGCTGCCGCCCGTAATCTCGAATTTTTCGGCCATAAAATCGAAGTCGATATTATCTGAAACCGGCACCTCGGGCGGGAGCATGCTTCTGTAAAGCTTCGCCCGGGTTTCCTTGTCGGGAAACGGGAAATGGATTACGAAACTTATTCGGCGCATGAACGCAGCGTCGATGTTCTGCAGGAGGTTTGTTGCCAGGATGCAGACGCCCTCGTATTCCTCGACCTGCTGCAGAAGATAGGCGGTCTCCACGTTGGCGTACCTGTCGTGCGCATCCTTCACCTCGGAACGCTTGCCGAAGATTGCGTCGCACTCGTCGAAAAACAGGATGCAGTTGCTGCGCCTGGCCTCCTGGAAGACGGCCCTGAGGTTCTTTTCCGTCTCGCCGATATACTTGCTTATCACCTGAGAAATCTGGACCTTGTAAAGCTCCATATGGAGCTGGTTTGCCACCACCTGGGCGGCCATTGTCTTGCCGGTGCCGGGAGGGCCGGCAAAGAGCATGGACAGGCCCCTGCCATACGTCACCCTTCGGCCGAAGCCCCACTCGTTGTATACCTTCATGCCGTAGCGGATATGGTCGCAGGCATGCTGCATGAGCCTTATCTGGTCCTGCGGCAGAATCAAATCCTCCCAGCCGTAGGCCGGCGTAACGCGCGAGGCCAGGCTGTCCAGCTTGTGGACCACCTGATTGTAGCAGCAGCGGTGCATAGTCTCGGCCGAAAGCTCCGTGCAGCCGTTGAGCTCCGCAAGGCCCTCGGCCTGCTTCACGGCGTTTCTTATCTGCCCCGGCACAAAATGAAATTTGACGGCAAGCTCCATGACGCTCAGTTCCGGCTCCGGCCGGAACTTTTCCATATAGCCCGTAAACAGCAGAGCCCGCTCGGCCTCGCCGGGCATATCAAGCTCAAAATTCGATATTATGAAGCGGTCGGACAGGCCGCTTGCCCTGTATGTCTCCTCCGTGAGCAGGAAAATCACGCCGAGGGACGAAGGCGCGTCCGCCAGCGCCTGCTCGAAGGCCGACAAGGACGCCTGCTCTCCGCTCATGACGGCCCCAGCATGTTGGACAGGTTGTTTTCGGGTCCGACCCATGCGTGGTATTTGTAAAACAGGTAAATGCGCAGGTCCATCACGCGGTTTAAGTCCTCAATCAGCTCCCACTGATTGTCGTAGGCACTATCCACCGCCGAATAATCAAGTTCTTCCGGCAAATCGAACATCGTCGGCTGCCTCCATTTCTAGCGACTAGGCTATTTCTGCACGAGCAGGTCGCTCTTCCGTTCCTTTAAGAAGAGCAGTATGAGCACTGCATCCGCGATACAGACGGCGGCTATCGGAATCAGGGCGGCTATGCCGCTCCTGGCGCTGATGCCGGAAATCAGCCGCCCGTATAGAACGGGACTAATCGACTGCGCAAGCAGCGCCACAATCGACATATACCCCAGCGCCTCCGAGGCCCCCATCTCCTTTACGGCGGGAATCTGGAGGAAGTAGTCGGAGGCGATGGGATTGCCGTACTCGTCGAAGATTCCCATCAGTATTGCAGACAGCATCGCCGTGATGCTGAGAATCCTGTTAAACCCAAGAATGAATATTGCCACGGCGCCTATTCCCATAACAAGGGCCAGCGAGTTTCTGTTGCCGAGCCTCCTGGAGAGGGCCCTGGCCATGAAGGGCCCGATATATATTCCCGCAAGGCCGTTGACGATGTAGCCGTAACTTGTCAGGATGCTCTTGCCCGAGGCCTCCATGAAGGTGGGGAAAAAGGCGACGATGAACATCAAACCCACATTGAGCGGTATCTGGACAAGAATCAGGTAGAGCAGCACATGCCTGTCCCTGATAAGCGTGAAGAACCCGCCGCCGCTCCTGCGCTCGCCGCCCCTGTCGGACAGGGCTTCGGGGCCTGTCGTCAGCAGCGTCAGGGGCAGAAAGGCCGCGATGATGGCGGCGGCGACCGCATATGTCGCGTAAACGCTCGCGACGCTGCTTATAATGGCGCCAAGGGAGCCTCCGCACATGATTCCGCCGAGAATCCCCGCGTTGATTCCGGCCACGTTTCCGCTTATGTCCGCGCTGTCCCCGCCGAAGGCCGTGAAGCGGTTGAGCGTCGTCTTCAGCGTCGCGCCGCCGAGGCCGCACAGGGCGCGGATGCCGATAAGGTAGGCCGCGGTCCCCGGGACGATGCAGAGCAGGTTCAGCGCGACCAGCATGCCCGTTGTGGCAAAGAGCAGCAGCCTGCTGCTGAGCCTGTGGCCGATTTTATTCAGGATAAATAACCCGATGATGACGCCGATGCACTCAACGGTGATAGGCAGAGCTGCCGTGGCGGCCACGGAGAGGCTGCCGAGAGCAAGCCCTCTCTCCCGAATCAGAACCGCCGTAAAGGGCATGCATGTATAATTGCCCATATAGACCATGAAGGAGGCAAGGCGCAGGGCAGCGGGGTTAATCGCCGCGTTTTGCGCCTTTCCCTTGCGGGCGGGGTCCTTTCTTTGCAGCAGAATGACGGGCAGGCGGTTGATTTCAGTAATTGCGGCCATCATTACAATCGCGGTCGACAGGAAGGTCAGCAGCAGCTTCATAAGCTCCTCGCTCATATACGATTCCGACAGTTCAAACTGCAGCTGCCGGGTACGCCCGCCCGTATTATGGAGGTTTATTTTATAGGTGCTCTGCCCCTCTTTGGCAAGCATCTCATCCGAGTCGCCGATGACGGTGATGACCTTCATGCTCCAGATTAGCGAGGTCTGATTTACTCGCGCCGCCAGAAAGTCGGACAGGCCCTCCATGTCCTCATATGCTATGCCCTTTTCGTGGACGCGCTCGACCAGGTTGCCGATATACTCCGATATGTTGTTGCCGCACTCCACCATGGAGCTCTTGTACTGCCTTTGAAGATTCAGATAGCCCGCGGTCCCCTGTACCGCCATGGAGACGATGGTGAGCGTGAGGACAAGGCCCAGAAGGCGCCTGCGCGAACCTTCCTGTTCAATCGATGGGTAAAGGGCAATCAGAAGCACGGCAGCGAGCATCGTGGCCAGAGCGACGATAAAAGTCGTTCGTACCGTATTGCGAAGCTCCGTATCAAAGGCTTCCCTGTATTCCTCGCCGCTGATTACAAGCACCAGTCCGCCCGCCAAGCTCCGGTCGGGCTTCTGGATTGGGAAAAGCATCACATCCGAGCCGTCGTCACGTCCGATTTGAAGGAGGAGTTTTTCATGTCGAAAATTCCGGAAATCGTGAAG
>ENA-UPSB01000676-UPSB01000676.1-bioreactor-metagenome-genome-assembly--contig:-NODE-676-length-51353-cov-6.405396_pt1 | contig 51353 bp, 51 predicted proteins | sample MGYA00238182_ERZ773286 | MGnify/ENA primary metagenome ERZ773286 (study PRJEB29026, sample SAMN07631240) | bioreactor metagenome | isolation source: Switchgrass digestor | place: USA: Dartmouth...
CGCCGGCGTGAGGTCACGGCAGCGGCAAATCTGCGGGGTCGTCCCCACCGCCATCTGGCGCCTGCTCCTCCTCCACAGGCTCCTCGTCCACCAGTTCCTCCTCCACCGCTCCCGCCACCGAGTCGCCCTCCACCGGCCCGTCGACGCCCATCTGAACCTCTGCTGCCCATTCGGACAGGGGACCGTGGCAGAGCGGGTTGTACTCGCAGCGGGAGCAGATGCGCCGGTCGCCGGTGGGCAGGAACCCGTCCGGCGGCGTGGCCAGGATCTGCGCGACCAGCTGCCGCAACCGCCGCCCGTCCTCGGCGAACTGGGCCGCGCTGTACGGCAGGCGCTCCTCCCGCCCTCCTTTCAGCGGGTTCCAGTAAACCATCGCCACGCGGTCGGGGTCGAAGGCGCCGCCGGGTGCGTAAGCGCCGCCGGCCGCGCAGAGCACGTAGCGGTAGACTGTCGTCTGAAAGGCCGTTTCCAATCGGGCCCGGGGCGGCATGTACCGCAGGGTCTTCCAGTCGTAGATCGTCGCCTGCCCGTCCGGCGCCACGACCAGCAGGTCGAACTTGGCCACGAGCCGCAGCACGGGGAGGCTCGCTCCCGCCGCGCCGCGCTCGGCCAGGCGCAGTTCCAGCTCGGGGTAGTAGGCGTACCCCGGACGCCGTGGGAGGTAGCGCCGGAGCATGTCCATCCAGCCCATCAGCTCGGCCCGGTCGGCGGGGTCGCCGAGGGTGCCGGGTTCCAGGCCGCTGAAGGCGCGGCGGGCCATCAGGTGGAAGCGCTCGCCCTGGAGCAGGGCCCGCCGCTCGGCGGGGTCGTCCGGCAGGCCGGCGAGATAGAGGCCGTCGACGTACCGGCGCCGGAAGCGCAGGGGGCACTCGGTGTAGAGCCGCAGGGCGAGAGCGCTGAGAGGGCGCTCGTGAAGCGGCAGAGCCTGCGCCATGGACCCGGTCACCTCCTCGATTGTACGAACTGCCGGATCCGCACCACCGCAGGCGGGGGTGAGGTGTCGTATCCCCGCTCGTTGCGCCAGTGGTAGGAGAGCAACAGGTTGGACCTGGCCCGGGTGATGGCCACGTAGAGCAACCGGAGCCGCTCGGCGATCTGCTCCCGCTTGAACGCGGTCTGCGGATCGTCGGGAACGCCCGGCGCGCCGATCAGCCGATCCAGGAGCGCCAGCGCCCTCGCCTCGGGGTTGGTGTGCCCCGGCCGCAGCGACCACTGCTCCGAAAGCGTCCAGTCCCGCAGCCCGCCGGTGAAGAACCCCCGGGTGAGGCCGGGCAGGTAGACCGTGTCCCACTCCAGCCCCTTGGCGGCGTGGCAGGTGACCACGTAGACCACGCCGGGCTGCGGTTCGAACCCCTCCCGGTCGTACAGCGCATCGGCGAGCCAGCCCGAGCGGCCCAGGGCGTCGGCCAGGTCGCGGGCCACGTCGCCGGGGCCGTAGAGCGGCTCCTCCTCCAGGAGGCGGCGGGCCCGCACGGCCAGGTACTGCGCCAGGGCCAGGTCCTCGCCCGTCAGCCCCAGGTCCGCCGCCATGCGCAGCAGCAAGGCGTCCGCCGGTTGCACGGCATCAGCCAGCCAGGCGTCGAGGTAGGGATCCAGGCGGGCGGCCGCCGCACGGCGCTCCGGCAGGTGGGGCGCCGCGAGGAAGGCCAGGGCGGCCAGCAGATCGGAACCCAGCCGCAGCCGCTCCAGGGGAGCGGTCCTGCCCACCGGGACCGCCGGGGCCTTCAGGTCCTTCAAGAGCGCCAGCATGCTGTCGACCATCGCGTTGGTGGGCAGAAGCACGGCCACCGTCGCCTCGGGGTAGCGCCGCACGGACCGGGCGGCCTGGGCGGCGATCTTCTCCATCTCCTCGTCGTAGGTGGGGAAGTCCCAGATCAGGATCCGCCGGCCCTCCGGCTCCGGGTTCTCCTGCCCCATCCCCTTCGGGACGGGCTCAATGAACTGCGCCTCCAGCGCGTCCCGGCAGCCCGGTTCCGGATAGTCCTCCCGGGTCCAGCGGACCAGCTCGTTCGCCACGTCGATGATGTCCTGGCTGGAGCGGCCGGCCATGGTCAGGGGCCGCACGGCCACCCCCGGCTCCCGCAGGTAGGCCCGGAACAGCGCCGGCTCGGCCGTGGTGAAGCTGCCCATGATCGCCTGGTTGGGGTCGCCCACCCGGACGAAGTTGCCCCCGGGGCCCGCCAGCAGGCGCAGCACTTGCTCCTGCAGGCGGTATGAATCCTGGGCCTCATCCTCGAAGATGTAGGTCCAGCGCTGCCGGAGCCGCTCCAGCAGGTCCGGGTCGGCGGTCAGCAGGCGGTAAGCCCCCAGCATCATGTCGTCGAAGTCGACCAGCCCGTCCCGGGCCAGGACGCGCTGGTACTCCTGGTAGATCTCGGCCGCCCAGCGGAGCGGCTCGCTCTTCGGGAGCCGCCGGGTCAGCGCGAGGGCGTCCTCCGGGGAGAGGCGCCGGGCCTTGAAAGACTGGATCAAGCGGCTCATGAGCTCCGGGGTGCGCTCCGCCCACCGCGCCCGCGCCTGGTCGCGGTTCTGGGCGTCCTCCCGGATCAGCGATTCCCAGGTGTCCCGGTGCTCGCGCATCCACCGGTCCGTGAGGGAGTCCACGAGACTGCCGCGGCGCACCTCGTCCAGCACGGCGAACGTGTCCGGCCAGCCGATGGCCTCCGGCCGCTCCCGGACGATCTGGACCGCCAGCGAGTGGATGGTGCGCACCTCAAAGCCTGTCCGGGGCAGGCGGCGCTCGTCCAGGAACTTCCCGATCCGGTTCTTGAAGTTGCCCACGGCGGAGTTGGTGTAGGTGACCACCAGGATCCGGCCGGGCAGATGGCGGCCCTCCGCGATCAGGTCGGCCGCGAGGTAGGCCAGCACGGTGGTCTTGCCGGCGCCGGGCACGGCCGGGACCGCCATGTAGCCGCTGCGGTACTCCACCACCCGCTCCTGGTCGGGCCGCAGGGTGATGCTCATGCCCACAGCCCCCCTTCCTGTTCCTGGACCCACGGGTTGAGCACGGCCGAGGCCATGATCACCGGGCCGGTGCAGCGGCGCAGCAGAGCCCGTGCGATGCGGTCCCGGGCCGCCTCCCTCACCCGGCGGTCATCGCCGTCGGTCCAGGCCGACCCCTCGGTCCAGTCGGGAGCCAGCACGTGCGGGTTGGCCAGCTCGGTCACGCCCGCGGGCCTCCAGCCAGGGGAGGTAACGTCCAGCCAGACCTGCGCCGCCGAGGTGAGGCGGCGGCTGAGGTAAGCCTGGGGGGTGGCGAGCAGGACGGGCTCGTGCGACCGGGACGGCCCGGCGGCGTCCCGGTGCGCCCGCGAGGGCTCGGCGGCATCCCGGTAGGGCCAGAGCGGCACGGTGGCCTCGGTGAGCACCGGCCGGTACGTAACGCCGAAGGAGCCCCGGCTGTCGGACTCGGCGGCGGCGCCCAGCCGCTCCGTCGCCAGGCGGAAGTCCGACGCCGCCCGCAGCAGCTGGCGGCAGGCATCAATGGCCGCCGGGGGCAGATCGGGCCGCAGGGGGAGGAGCAGCTCCAGCAGGGCGGCGCGGATGAACCCGTCGGTCTGCCACGTCCTCCGGCGGGCCGCCCGCAGCCAGGTGTGGAGCAGGCGGTACGGGGCCGGATGGGCGCCGGGGTCGGGCAGGTCGTGGTCCGCCTTCCAAAGGGCCTCGCCCAGGCGGGCAGCCGCGACGGGATCGAGGCCGAGCAGCACCCGGACGGCGTCGGCGTAAGGGCTCGAAGACGGCCAGGGCGCCCGCCATGCGGGGACGGCCAGGCCGGCGAGCACGACGATGGTCCGCACGGCGGGCTCGTCCAGGAGCCGCCGGGTCGGAACCAGGGGATGCAGCGGGATCCCCCGGGCCGCCAGCGCCCCGCCCAGCGCCGTGACGAGCAGGTTGTCGACCCTGGGGGCGATCACGGCGATGCCGCCCGGGGGTGTCCCCGCGGCCACCAGATCGGCTGCCGCGCCCGCGGCACGGATGACCATGTCGCCCCAGAACTCGGCGGTGAGATGCCCGGGGGCCGGCTCCTCTCCGGCCTGGCGGAGCGCCGCCAGACGGGCGTCCAGGTCGGGAGCGGGGTCGGGGAGGATCATGCGGTCCACCCCGGCAAACCGGGTCGGGGCCTCCACCGGGGCCAGGCCGGGCGGAAGGCCGTGCCCCCCTTCGGGGTCGAGGGCGATGGCCGCCTCCTCCACCGCCTCCGCCATGGACCCCACGAACTCCTGCTCCACGGGCACGGCCTCGTCCAGGTCGTCCACGAGGAGCCGGCGGAACCGGGCATGCAGGTGGTCGCGATATACCGGATCGGGCAGGAGGGCATCCGTGAAGAGCGTGAGGGACAGCCCGTAGTCCAGCAGGCCCGCCTCCAGCAGGCGGGCCCGGTGCTGATCCAGCAGCGCCGCGACCTGTCCGTAGATGAGCCGCTTCTCGGGGCGGTCGGCTTCCGCCATCCGCGCCACCGCCTGCTCGGGTCCGAACCCGGCCGCGGCGGCGGCCCGGTCGACCCGGGTGAGCAACTGCATGGCCAGCCGTTCGGGCGATGCCTTCACCACGTCGCCGAACAGGGCGTAGTGGGGCTCCAGGAGCGCCTGCAGCAGGTGGCGCTCAACGGTGAGCGGCAGGAACGAGGGCGCGAGCCAGCGGCGGGCCGCCGCCATCCTCGCCTGCACGGCAGGCCAGTGGAGGGTCAGCTCCCGCCGGATGAAGCCGTAGAAATCAAAGGCCTCAACGGAGCCGCCGATGGGCTGGTCGAGACCGCGCACCCACGGGGCGGTCTGCTCCGCCCCGTGGGTGAGGATGAGGATCTGATCGGTTCGCACGCCCTCCTCGAGCCACCGGAGGAAGCGCTCGCGAAGGGCCGTCGTCCTGCCGGATCGGGCCGGCCCGGTGATGAGTGTGATCGCCATGCTACACCCTTGCTTCGCACCGGACTCCCCTATCGGGCTCCGGGTTAATCCGTATGGCCTTCACGACCTGCATGACCTGCACACCGTCTCCGCCTACTTCATGAATGCCTTGTACACGTAGTAAATCCCGAGCAACAGGAGGATGATGGGGGCCAGGCGGAACAGCATCGCCAGGCCGAAGACGACGGTGCGGGCGGCCAGCCCGGCCATGGCGAGCAGGACGAAGATGACAGCGGCGACGTAGGCGCCGCGGCCCAGCCAGCCGGCCTTGACCGCGAAGGCCAGCCCGGCCGCGATCAGCAGGAACAGCCAGGCGCTGGACATAGTGAAGCGGAACAGGGCCAGGAGACCGACCAGCAGAAGGATGAGGCCGATGACCTTGTTCATGAGTGCGATCAACCCCTTCGTTAGGGAGACGCCGGGGAGGCAGAAGAAGTTCGCATGACGGAAAAACTGACGAAGCGGCCGCCCGGGCGGGACGGCCGCTTACCCGCGGAAGGACCGGTAGAGCAGCATGGCACCGAGCATCATGAACATCAGCCCGGTGCCCAGCCGGATGTACCGCAGGGGGATGTGCCGGAGAAAGCTGTCGCCCGCCACCACGGCGACGAGGGAGGACGCAATCAGCGCCCCGGCTGCGCCGAGGAAGATCATGTGCGGAGCCTTCGATCTGGCGGACAGGGACATCACCATGAGCTGGGTCTTGTCGCCGAGCTCGGCGAGGAAGATGATGGCGAAGGTCGCAAGGGCGGACTTCCATTCCAACGCGGGCTCCCCCCTGTGTGCCCGTGGACGGGCTCATAGGAGGATATGGGGACAGGGGCGGGGAGATACCTGAAAGCAGGTCATCCGCTCGGCAGCCGTCTGCGCTACCCCGGGCGGCACGCCCTGCCGATCTCGGAATGAGGGAACTGAACCCTGGCCCGCTCCAGGTCCGCTTCGAAGTCGATCTCCTGCCAGTACAGGCCGGTGATGTCGACCGGCGTGAGCCGGTAGCCGTCGGCGGCCATCACTTCGAACGCTGCCTCCGTATAGCTCATCGGCCCCCACTCGTTGAAAGCCTTAAGCGCCGCGCGCGCAAACGTCTCGATCGCTTCACGCTTAAACGCCGCCACTCCGATGAACTCGCCCTGAGCATCGCTCGGGTCAACTTCCTTGGAGACCCTGACCACGGCGGCGTCCCTGATGATCACCTTCATCTCTTCATCGCCGCAGGGGTGATCGTCGATGGCCATGGCGACATCCGCCGGTGCATCCAGCAACCGGCGCAGCACCGGACGGTCAAAAACCGTGTCGCCATTCATGTAGACCAGGTCTTCCGAGACCGAAGACAGCCCCAGCCAGAACGAACCCAGCGTGTTCGTGACGGTATAGAACGGGTTTATGACGAACTGTACATGCATGCCTGTCGGGGTGACTTCGGTGATAGCGCGAACCGCCTGCTCGGCCTGAAACCCCACGACCACAGTCGCCTTCCGAATCCCCATTTCATGCAGGAGCGACAACTGATGGGCGATAATCGGACGATCCCCGATGCGGAGGAGTGTCTTGGGCAGCCCTCCTCCCAACTCCCCCAGTCGGCTTCCGCGTCCAGCTGCTAGAATCAGGGCTTCCAATTGATGTGTGCCTCCTTCAATCGAAGTCGGAGAGTCCGGCCATCTCCCCACGTGCGCACTGGCCGCGTCCACTCCTGGAGCGCCGCTCAGAGTGAAGCAGTCGAACCGTGGGCACCCGATCCCTGGCAGCCTCAAGGCTGATGAGTCAATCACTAGAGTTGCGCCGCCTGACGATCTACCCATCAGTTGCCTGTCGTGCAGCTAGCATCGACTCTATTACGTTCCATACTCTAAGTGCACTGTTACCGTCGGTGTACTGATGCACCATTCTGGAGACGTGCTGGCGCTCTGTCTGGTAATACTGCGGTTGCTGCAAACATCTTGCCAGTTCTATACAGAACTGGGCCGCGTTATCCACGTGAGGTCCGGGTGTCCACTGCTCGACAGGTTCGAGGAGGAAACCCCGCCTGGATCTGTACTCATCAATGTCAGGCATCGCAAACACGATTGGTCTGTCCAGCAACAAGAAGTCGAAGTACACCGATGAGTAATCCGTGACGAGGACGTCAACGGCATTGAGGACCTCGTAAAGGTCTATATCGTGCTGCTGCAGATCTGCTTCGCGCAATACACATACATGGCCACTCAGGCCCCTCGAGGCAATCTGAGACAAGACTTGATGCTCCTCGTGGGGATGGACCTTAATGACCAACAGGATCCTGTGTTTCTCCGCCAGCGCCGTAAACTCATCCTCCCATAGCCCGAGCCTTTCGAAGTTCTCGAGCGGAGGTACGCCGTCCGATACTGTACTCGACCGCTGCCGAAAGGTCGGCATGAAAAAGACGACCTTCCGGTCCTCCACACTCCGTTGCAGTACCTGAGATAAGAGCTCACGCCCGTTGGACTTGAAAAGGAGATCATTTCTCGGGACGCCCGTAACAACGTAGTTGTCGATCGATTTTCCAACGGTGGCGTTCATCAGCACCGTAAAGAGCGTTGAGTATGAGGCAATCACGTCAGTATGCTTCATCCAATAGGATCGCAATGCGGTGTGGTTTTCCTGCTTGTCCATCAGCCCCATTGCTTTCAGCGGAAACCCGTGCCACAACTCCAAGTTAGGTTGGGCAGGGAACAGTCGCGGCTGCCCATGAGTGGTTACTACGAGGTCCGAGTCCAGCATTTCGACCTGGAACTCAAATCCTGAAGTCTGCCTGACCAACCGAACATCATACTTCACACGAAGATGGTCAGGAGTCAGCTTGTACAGCGCAAGAGTATTAGATCCACTGTGGGAGTTGTACACGAGAGCGATTCGGGGTCTGGAAGAAGCCGCACCCTGCACTCGGGTGAGCGCTTCCTCCACATCCGGCGGAACGTGCTCTTGATGTAATTGGTGCACAATCGTGTAGAGGCGGTATGCGGCTGACGTCCTTCCCTTTAGCTCATACAGAAAGGCAAGGTTATACAGCAAGTCGCTGTGAAACGGGAAAACGCCCAGGACCTCCAGCAAGAACCTTTCTGCGGCTTGGTGATTCCCTTTTGCGATTTGAATGACCGCCAGAATCGAAAGGAGGTCCGGATCATCCTGAATCAGCGACCTATTGGCCATAAGCAATTGCCATGCTGAGTCGAAATCACCAATCCGGATTGACTCTTCAGCCATCCTCCTGATGTCGTGCTTCTCCATGGGTGGTTGTTCTCCTTTTCCTGGGCTGGTTACCCGTTCACGCAACTGCGGTTCACACCATCGCTGTCCTGCAGGGCCGGCAGAGCACAAGAACGAACGCTGGCAGCTCACCGCGGAAGGCTTCAGGATGGACTTGGCAAACGAGAAGCCAGGAAACGTTCAGACGCCAGTTGCTGTACTCCCCAGAAGAACTCGGGATAATCGGCACAGTCCAAGAGCACGGCGATGTGCTCCAAGTGCGTCGCGGCCTCAGCCCATCGACCTTGAAGCGACAGGATGACTGCCGTCAGGTAGCGCAAGTCCGTATTGCTGGTATGGATAGCAACAGCGTCCTGAAGAATCTCCAAAGCCTGTTGATCCCTTTCCAGCTCTATCAGGCACAGTACGATCCAACGAACGTATACTGCCTTTTCCTTGGGGTTGTCTGCTTGCTGAAAGTGTCGGATAAACAAGCTCAGCGCTACTTCGTACTGGCCCTCAGAAAAGCGTTGCCAGGCCTGGAAATAGGGAAGGTCAGCCGGATCACCTTGCACGGGCACCCAGAGCCGCTCCTCTCGGCCAGTCGTTGCGACTTTGCGCTGAGCGATCACGTGCCAGCGGGCGACCGTATGTCCTTCAAACGCGGGAATAACGGCTGGGGCAAGAACCGCGTCTGCGTCGGTCCAACGCATCAGTTGCCGGAACCGTTGCCGATCGTCGTTTGATAAGAAGGCCCCGGCTGACACGACCCAATCATCTGTCCTGTTACGGGCAGCGGGCTGAAGCTCACTCAGGCTTCTGTAATAGGCCTCCAGTTGACTTATCGTTGATTCCCAACTGTACTTTGCCGCAGTCTTCAGCCCTGCTTCCCTCAGTCGGGCTCGAAGCTCGGCGTCTGACATGAGGCGAATGATCTGGGCTGCGAGATCGCTCGGATTACCTACCTCAGCCAACAGGCAGTTCTCGCCGTTGACAGCGTAGGTAAGGACTCCCTCATTCGCCGTAGAGATGACGGGGCATCCGCACGCCATGGCTTCGAGAGGCGGAAGCGAAAAAGCTTCATAGTGAGAGCCGGACACAAACACTGCTGCATGCCGATATAACTCGGACAGAAGATTCTGAGAGGGATTAACGTAAACCTGTCCAACCGGACGCTCCGGCGGTGCGGGGCTGACCCACACCAGATCCAGGTCAACCCCGGCTTCTCGTGCCTGGGCCCATGCCTGCAGAACATCGGCGGTTCCCTTGAAGCGGAGTCTGTCGTTACCCATCATCATGAGATAGGGTTTGCTCAGGACTTGCGCCTTTGAAGCAGGCTTTGGATGGAACACGCGCGAGTCTACGGCATTCAGGAACACGTGCGAAACATGCCGCCCATAGCGGTCACCAATAATCTTTGCTATTCGCTGGGAACAAGTGACAACATCCGCAGCGGCCTGAATCTGCGCCCATATCGTACTATGCAAGTCTGGGTTGATGTCCTCGAATAAATGGAAGTCCCCTTGCTCGAAGTAGACGACCGGCGCCAATCCTGTGTCAACGCAAGCTTGTATATGATCCCAGTACGTTGCCACTATCACGTCGCACGGGGGGATTCCGGCTGCCAGTTCCACCTGAAAGGGGACCTGCCGATAGTCGCAACGTACAGGATACCAAGTGGGCTTCGGATAATGGCAGACGAGGGTGACCTTCACTCCTAGGTCCGTAAGCCCGTTGGCGTGATCGAAGATGACCCTGGCCCCGCCAGTTATGCCCACGTGTGACATCACGTAGACCACATGCGGATGTGCGGGAGGCTGGTTCTTTGCCTCTAACGGCTGGCGTAGACCGGTCGACCGAGCATTGCGTCGGGAAAACTCCCTCGCACGCCATTCGTGGGCTAGTTCCACCGCTGTCAGGTTAGTCCCAGTCTGTGATGTGGCCATAAGACGCCCCCTCGTGCAAGCCTGTATGGCAGTATCCAGAGCCCTATGCCGGTCAGACTAGGTCGCCCAGCGCTTCCACTTCCACATCAGTCGCCATGACGTGATACTGCTTCAGAGACGAAGAATTGGGCGCACTGCCAGCCCTGCGCAACTCTGTACAGGCCTCGCGTACGCCCGGAGTCCTCAGATTATTGAGGCCAACACAGTGCGTCTTGACCAAGACTCCTCACACGTAACACAGCCTTACCCAACAGGTCAGGTGCCCCGCTTGACCCAGGAAACGCGGACCAAGTCCCACGATAGACCCCGTCAGCCTTTGCTTCGCGCGACCACAATGGTCACACGATCTACGCCTACATCCGCGTCGCCATATCCGAAGTACACGAAGTTCGCTCCGGAAAGCCCACGAGCTTCGACAAAGTACCTCACAACCGCCCCCGCGCGAAGGGCAGCCAACTCAAACGCCTCTGGACCACCTGGATCCTGAGTCGCATCAGCGGTCCCATTTACCATGATGGGGAGTTCGACCCCGACCAGTCGTTCGGCAATCTCGTCCAGCGTCCCATAGGCCTCAGGCCGGATCGCGTACTCGCCCGGTTCGAACAGCAGGCTTCCCGCAACGCTCAGGACGATTCCGCGCTCCTCCAGGGCGACCGAGAGCAGGCCGGTCTTCACGCCGGGCATGCCCCGGAAGACCTCGGCGACTTCCTCCATCTCGTCCGCTTCTACTTCCACTTCCGCGGCGGGGGTGAAAACCGCCTCGGGAGCGGTCCAGACGTCGGTGGGTTCTTCGGCCGGCAACGCCGTCTCGGGCGGCGGCTCCTCAGGCGGAACCGGTGCGGTCTCAGTGGGCTCCTCTTCGGGGGGCGCCACGAGGTGCGCGGGCCAGTCAGGTACATCAGGCAGGTTGCCCGGCCGCTCCGGTGCAATGATCGGCAGTGCGGTGCCGGGCATGCTGCGCGTGGGCAGCGGTGGGATGTCGGGTCCCACCGCACCGAGCGCCTGATTCAGCGACCGGGCCAGGCTCTGGTACTTGGCCGTGTCGACACGCGCGAAAGAGAACATGACCACAAACACGATGAACATGAGGGTCATGAAGTCAGCGTAAGAGACCATCCAGCGAGAGGTGTTGCCCCCGCCGTGTCCCCCGCCGCCGCTGTGCTCTTCCACCGGTGCCTTGTTCGTCCGGGCCATCTAGCTATACCCCTTCCGACGCGGGAGCGCCCGCAGTGGCGCCGGCGCGCCTGCCGCCCGTGCTGGGCAGGTAGATGGAGAGCTTCTCCCGCAAGTTACGGGGGTTCTCGCCGGCCTGAATGCCTTCGATCCCCACGATGATCATTTCGTTAAAATGGGTCAGCTGCTTGGCAAGCGCCTTGATCTTGAAGCCCATGGGCAGGAAGAAGAGGTTGGCCGATCCGAGGCCGTAGAGCGTAGCCAGGAAGGCGACCGCGATGGACGGACCGAGGCTGTCGACATCGCTCAGGTTGCCCATGATGGTGACCAGGGCCATGACCGTTCCCATGATGCCCAGCGTGGGTGCGTACCCGCCCGCCGTCTCAAAGACGGTTGCGCCGCGCAGGATCTCGTTGGCCTGCTGTTCGCTGAGTGCGCGCATGACCTCGACGACCTGTTCGGGATCGGCACCGTCCACGGCCATGGTGAGTCCCCGCTTCACCACAGGGTTCTCGGCCTGGTCGGCATCTTCCTGCAGGGAGAGCAGTCCGTTGCGGCGGGCCTTCTCGGCCAGGCCGACGAGGAGGTCGATCATCCCCTGGTAGTCGCGCTTCGGCGGCGAGAAGGCCATCCTCAGAACCCTGGGAACCTGCTTGAGGTCCTCAACTGCACTGGACACGATCGTGGCGCCGACGGAACCACCGATCACGATCAGAAACGCGCTGATGCCGAGCAGAGACCTCAGGGTCACGTGCTCCAGGTAAGCGCCGACGCCGATTGCGATGATGGCGAACAGCAGCCCGCCGATGGTTGCGAAATCCAAGAGACTCCCTCCTCAGTGCCCGCTTGCTGCAAAGGCGCCGTCCCCCCGTCCGGGGGGACGGCGTCCCCGGTATGCGCTATGGTGCCGCTTACCGCAGCAGCGACAGGATGGACTGGGTGGACATGTTGGCCTGGGCCAGCATGGCCGTCGAGGCCTGCTGCAGGATCTGGTACTTGGTGAAGGTGGCCATCTCCTGAGCCATGTCGACGTCGCGGATGCGGCTCTCGGCAGCGGTCAGGTTCTCGGACTGGATCCGCAGGGTCTCGATGGCGCTCTCCAGGCGGTTCTGCAGAGCACCGAAATCCGCACGGACCTTGGACAGGTGGGTGATCGCATCGTCCAGGGCGTCAATCGCGCTCAGCGCCGCGGTTGCCGTGCTGATGGACAGGGCGCTGATGGCGACCGAAACCGCGGAGGCCCTGAGGTCCGCCAGCGTGATCGAGATGCTGTCGGCGGTGCCGGCATTGGGCCCCACCTGGATGCTGATGGCGGAGGAGGTGTTCAGCAGCCCCTGGTTGTTGAACGTGGTGCTCTCGGCGGTACGGGTGACCTCTTCGATCAGCTGCTGGAACTCCTTGTCGAGCAGGGCCTTGTCGTCATTGGTCAGCGTGCCGTTGGCAGCCTGCACGGCCAGCTCCCGCATGCGCTGGAGCATGTCCTGGATCTTCTGGGCGCCGCCCTCAGCGGTCTGAACCAGCGAGACGCCGTCCTGGGCGTTGCGGACTGCCATGTTCAGACCACGAATCTGGGACCGCATCTTCTCGGACACGGCGAGGCCCGCGGCGTCGTCCGCAGCCCGGTTGACGCGGTAGCCGGAGGACAGCTTCTCCAGGGACTTGGTCATCGCCGAGTTGTTGGTGACCAGCGCCCTCCAGGCATTCAGAGCAGCCATGTTGGTGTTGATACGCATCCGTTCCAGCCTCCCTGCAAAGATTTCTTACCGCTGTGGCGGGCTGCGCCGGCCTCCATGCCGGGCAACCCGCACAGAGTTATGATATACCTCGGACATTCCGGGGCTGAAGTTAAGCTCGGATTTCGGCCGATACTCGACATGAAGGCTCCTTACCTTTCACAAGCTCTCATTTTCTGGCCTTCAAGCCCACTACCCTAACCTTACGCTCATGCAGGTATAGCAGGCGGCTGTGTTGAAACTGTCATGCCAGATCATACCGTAGACGCGCTTTTGGAGGCACAGGGATAATGGAACGACCGACCTTGACAGTCTGTGTCATCGCCAAGAACGAGGAGTCGAATATCGGCGCCGCTCTCGCCTCGGTGCACGGCGTGGCCGATGAGCTCATAGTCGTGGATACTGGGTCCTCGGATCGCACCATCGAGATTGCGCGGGCCTTCGGCGCCAAAATCGTCCGCCATCCCTGGAATGATGACTTCGCAGCCGCCCGCAACGCGGGCCTGGAGGCAGCTACCGGGGACTGGATCCTGATGCTGGACGCGGACGAGACTCTTCCGGAACGATCGGTCATCCCCCTGTTGGCAGCTATCCGGAATCCGTACGCCGATGGGTATCTCAGCGGCATCGTCAGCGGCACTGGCAAGGCCGCACCAGTGCCGATCGCCAGGCTGTTTCGCCGGGATCCCAGGTACCGCTTCACCGGCCGCATTCACGAGCAGATTTCTCCTTCCATCGAGGCCGCCGGCGGCTGCATTGTGCCGCTCGACATGGAGATTGAACACCACGGCTACACCGCCCAGGAGGACCAGCGCAAGGGCCGGCGCGAACGGAACCGGCGCATTCTCGAACAGGAGATTGAAGCCGACTCGAGGAACACCAGCGCGTGGTACTTCCTGGGTCTGGAAGACCTGATCGAGCTGGAGTACGGAAAGGCGCTGGAAGCCTTCGAGCGTGCCTGCAGCCTGGGGGCAGACAGAACGCATCCGATCATGGCTGCCCATTGGATGGTTTCCATTCAGTGTCAGAGGCAAAGGATTACGAATGCGTGGGAACTGGCATGCAGGGGAGCAAACGCCCTGGCGACTCGCCGCGACAGCGCCTTCTGGGTCGCACGACTCGGCCAGTATGAGGGCGACTATGCTACGGTCCTGTCCAAAGTACAGCAAATTAAACAGATGCTCGCAAAACCACCCTCGTTTGGGAACTTCGCGGTGACGTCGTACATCCTGGACGACCTGGAAGCATCCGCCCTGTGGGAGCAGTCGCGGCATGCCGAGGCGCTGGCCCTGTGGGAGTCCGCCGTCCGGGAGAACCCGACTGATCCGGGCCTCGCGTCCAAGTGGGTCGCCCATATGGTCCTGCTCGAAGGGGTGCGGAACGCGCTCGTACGAGCGCTGCAGGCTGTTCATTCGCCCGCCGTGGCCTCCGGCTGCGCCGCTGCCCTGCTCAGGGCCGGGGAGTACGACGAGGTTGCGAAGCTTGCCCGCAGCAGGCGCGACATCGGGCTGACCACCAACCCACTGCTCTACGGCCTGGCCTGGGACGGCAGGTGGTCCGAACTCGAGGACATCGCAAACAGAGTGGATATCCTCGGAGCCGTGCATCTCGCCACCGCGGCGGCTTGGTTCGGTCAACCCGACGTGCTCGACCGCGCACTGGGCAAGCTGAGGGGGTCGTGGCAAAAAGCGTTTGCGTGCATCGTTTCTGGTGAGCCGCTCCCCGACGACGTGGTGTGGGCAGCGGACATCCTGATGGTGCAATGGGCGGAACTGGGGTGTCTGCCGCTGCTAAAGAAGGCTGCAGCGGTGCTGCCGGGTACGCTGTCCGCCGGTCTCGCCCGGGCTGCGCTGCTGCTGTACAGAAGCCATGTCCGCGAAGCTGCCGTCCAGCTGGCCGTGGAGAACGCGCAGGAGGCGGACGCCGCGGAGGTCCTGGGCCTGTTCGCCCACGAGGCCGGGGATTGGGATGCCGCGGCGCAGTTCCTGACACAGCGGATCGCCGAGGGCCCTGCGCCAGTGAGGGTATACGCAAAGGCTGCGGAGGCCTTGCGGAACCTGGGGAACGAGGAGATTGCCCGGGTGGTGCTGGAGATTGGCGCGGAACACAGACCGCAATCAATGCTCCTGCGGGAACTGCTACAGGCAGAATAGGGTCTTCCGGTCGGATTCAGGAAGGTGGCCGGCCCCCGTCTCCGGGGTCCGGCCACCGTGTTCTCGTACTCTATAAGAGCTTGTTGACCAACCGCCCGCGGCGGGACGAATCCATGAGCCGGCGGGCGCTCTGAACGGTCGCCTTGATCCGGTCAGCTTCCCGGAACGATCGCTGCAACGCCTCCAACAACCGCTGCATTTCGGCTTCCAGCGCCTTCTGTTGCTGAACCAGCGCCTGCAACTCCGAGGCCAGGGCGACCTCGTCACCCGGCCGGAACAACTCAACAGCGACCGACACGGCGCGGTCCCGCTCACTCACGATCTGGCTGATGCGCTCGAACGCGGCGTCACCGGGCGCGCCCCGCAGGACCCGGAGCAGGTCCTCCCCCAGCTGATGCGCCTGCTGGTACGCCGCCCGGAGTCGATCCAGCCTATCCACGGTAGGCAGCTCCGCGTTGAGCCCGAACCTGGCGCGCCGCCTCTGCCCAGGCTCCTGCCATGTCGCCGACCGTGGCAGACACTTCGCGGAAGGCCTCCGCATCCTTCTTGATCAGCCCCTGGCTGAGGCGCCAGGACCAGTACTCGTAGAGCCGCTGCAGGTTGCGGGCAATCTCTCCGGCCTCGAAGTTCAGCGAAGCCGACAGTTCCGCGAAGATCTGCTGGGCCTTGCCGACGTTGACGCTCACCTCGGGCAGGTTGCCTTCTTCCAGGGCCAGGGCGGCCCGGTCGATGAACCGCTGTGCACCCTCGTATAGCACGACCACCTGATCCTCAGGGGCCAAGGTTTCCACCTGGTAGGCCTTGTACTGGTTCAACCCATTCACTGCGTCCGACCCCCGATGTCACAAGTTAAGATCCGGACAGGCCGCCGCCCAGGATCATCATGGCGAAGTAGTTGCCCTGGCTCTGCAGCCGCGCCATCGCCTGTTCCATTGCCGTGAACTGAGCCCGCAGGACCTTCTCCCGCTGCTCGAGCTGCACCTCGATGCGCTCGATCGTGTCCTTGATGCGGTCGATCTGTACGCTCAGACTCTTGTCGCGAACCTCGATCGCCCCCGACTGACTGTCGAGCAGCGACTTGATGTACTCGTCCATCTGAACGGCGAAGCCCTTGCGGGTCTCCTCGTTCAATCCGAACAGCCGGAACACGCCTTCCGGGTCGCGCTGGAGCGCCTCCTTCAGCTTCTGCTCGTCCACGACGATCTTGCCGTAGTCGGCCGAGCCGTAGGCGCCCGTGGTCACGCCGATCTGGCTGAGCATGTTCATCGACTCGGGCATGCCCTCGATCCTTGTGGCGAACGGCTGCCGGATGTAGTACTGGATCGACCGCACCAGGCTTTCGCCGGCCAGGGCTGCGCCCGTCTTCGATTCCACATCGTAGGCGCTCAGCTTCTTCAGCAGATCCTGCAGCGAGTTGAGCGAGTTCACCCAGTCCTTCACGGCCTGCACAATCTTGTCGGTGTCGCTCGACACGATCATGGAGACCACGTCTTCACCGCTGGGCTTCTTCGCGGTGATCTTGATTCCCGGCAGAACGTTGTTGAAGTTGTTGTCCGAGCTGTAGTAGTGCTCGCCGTTCAGGACGATCTCGGCATCCTGCGCCTGCGAGATCTCGAGCCGGCCGTCGCCGGTCAGGCCCAGGATATCCCTCAACAGCTCCTTTCCGTAAGGCTGCCCGTCCGGCGGCTGGGCGACCTCGTTGGCCAGTTGAATCTGATGGGCCGCGCCGGACTTGGACGCCGACAGCACCAGCCGGAACTGATCGTCGCCGACCATCACCACGTGGGCGAGAACCCCGCTGTCTGCGGCGTTGATCTTCGCCGCCAGGTCGCTCAGGGTGTCGCTCTCCTCCACGGTAATGGTCTTGAGCTCGCCTGCACTTGTCCCGATCTGGAAGGTGCCGGCCCAGCCAAGCTTCTCATCCGCGCTCTTGTAGGCGTCCTCGGACTTGGTGGTGATGATGTGGCTCTGAGCCAGCTTTACCACCTGCAGGGTATAGCTGGTCTGCGCCGCACCGGCATCGGCCGTGACGGTCGCCACCGAGTCGTCGCTCAGTTCCACTTTCCGGGCGCGGAAAAGCGTGGGCAAGCGCAGTTGCCCGAGCCTGGACTGGATGGTGGTCAGGGCGGACCGCACGTCCCGCCACGCCTTCTGCTTGGCCTGGAGCTGCTCCTGCCGCTCCTCCTGCCGGTAGACACGGATCCGCTCCAGCTCCATCAAGGCCGAAATCAGCGTCTCGGTGTCGGCGCCGGAGATCAGCCCGCCGAGTCGCATGCTCACCGGACCACCCCCTAGACCTTCTCGTCAATCAGCAGGCCGAGGGACCGCTCCATCGCCAGCAGCGCCTCCAGCAGCCGCTCCGGCGGGAACTCCCGCAGCACCTCGTTGGTGGTCACGTCGACCACCTTGATGATGATGCGGTTGCCCTCCACCACCTTGAACTGCACGGCCTTGTTGAAGAGCTCGGCCGCGGAGTTCATCTTCTCGGCCAGTTCTTCAGCGTCTTCTTTGGACAACGGCTTCGTCTGCCTCCGCTGCTCCTCCTGGGTCTGCAGCTTGACCAGATCAGCCGTCTCGCGCGGTGCCACCGACCGATCCTGCGGTACCGGGGTCGGGCCGCTGGCGGGTGCTGTCACCTTCATCCCTCACGCCTCCCTCGGAAGCCGGTTAGCGGAACATGTAGTCCATCAGGGTCATCGGCAGGGCCATGCTGAAGGCCGTCAGGGCCACCTGGTAGGCCTGCTGCGCCTGCGTCATCTCCATGACCGCGTCGGCGATGTCGCCGCCGCTGATCTCACCCAGCCGCTCCTCCACCGTGATCAGCCCGTCCCGGGAGTAGCCCTCGAACTGCTCCACCTGCTGGTACGCCAGGCCGACCTCGGACCGCCGGGCGAGGAGCACGTGCGAAGCCGCCTGCACGTCATCCAGGTAGGCCATCACGTCCTCCGTGGTGCCCGTGCGGATCGCCTGGGCCACCTGCGTCAGGGTGGCGATGATGTCTGTCGGCAACTGGTCACCGGGCACATTGATCGCGACTTTGTAACCCGGCGCGATCTCCCGCTCGATCTTGTGCGAGCTGCCCTTGTACTCCACGCCGCCAGCACCATCGTCCACAAACGGCTGTGCGTCGGTCGCCCAGCCCGCAAACAGGTAACGCTCACGGTGCTGCGCGTTCATCTCCCGCTTGATCGCGTCCCGCAGCGCCTCGATCTGCAGGGCGAGGTTCTCCCGCGCCGTGGGTTCCTGGTTGGCCGGCGAGCCGAACTGGATCATCGTCTCCTGGACCGCCTGCAGGTCCTCCGCCATGGCGGTCAGGCTGGTCTCGGCGATGGAGAGCCACTCCTTCGCGTCGGTGGCGGCCCGCTGCGCCCGCTCCAGCCTCACCTTCATGCCGGTGAGGTCGATCGCCTCGATCACCCGCTGCGGGTCGTCAGACGGGCGCTCCAGCGCGCGGCCGTAGACCTTTTTCTGCGACTTGGCGTACTGCGACCGCAGGCCCTCCAGCTCGCGTATGGCCGTGTTCACGAGCATCCAGTTAGTTACCCGCATGCGATCACCCCTACGACACCGCGTTGATCAGGATCTCCAGCATCTCGTCCATCACCGTCAGGACCCGGGCCACGGCGGCGAAGGCCTTCTGCTCCGCCGTCATCAGCGCAATCTCCTCGTCGACGGAGACCCCCCACTTCGATGAGCGCTGCTCCTGGGCCACCTGAAGGTGGGCCTCGGCGACCTCTCTGTCCTGAATCGCGGCCTTCCCCCGGGAGCCGATCAGGCCCACCAGGTTCCGGTACCAGACCATGGCGGCGCTGGACTTGTCCACCAAGTCGGGCTGCGACGCCTGGTACGTTTCGCTGCCGCTCAGCGGCACCAGCTGCCCGTTCTGCCGCCGGTACTGCACCTCGATGGGAGTGCTGAGTTCGACCCACGAGCCGGTTCCCGTGACGGGATCCACCTGCCACTCCTCGGTCAGGGTCACCGTGACCGAGCCGTCGGCGTTCTGGGACCACGTGCCGCGGCGCTCGACCGTCACCAAGGTGCCGGTGCCGTCCTCGTAGGTATGGACAAACGAGACCGACAGGTCCTTCCCCAGGGTCAGGGTCTTGACGGGACTGCCAGCTGCGGCGGGATCCTCCCAGGTGTACGTGTCCGCGTAGATCGGCCACATGCCGTCGTACAGCCGGTAGATCCGCTCGGCGATCGTGCCGTCCATCTTCAGGCCGTCCGCCGAGCCGGCAGCCGCTATCCCGCGCGGCGTCAGGTCGGGGTGCACGTAGATGCCGCCCGGCACCTGCTCCTGAATGAGGAAGAAGTCATGCCCGGTCTGCCCGTCCAGGTCGTAGCCCTGGGAATGGAGGCGGTTGACCTCCCGGGCCAGGTTCTTCGCCAGCCTGTCGACCGTGGTCATCACGTGGTTCAGGTCCTCATCCCGGACCTGGAGAAGGGCCGGCAGTTCGCCGCCGTCACCGTAGTACGCCGGCAGCTCAAAATCCTGCCACTTCACGATGGGGCCGTTCTCCCCCTGGACGACCTCCAGCAGGTTGATGGCCGTGCCGTCCACCGCCGGAACCGAGCCGATCATCACCCGCACGGTGCCGTCCTCCAGATACGTCGGGCGGGCCCCGGTCAGCTTGGCCAGCTCGTCCAGCACGCGGTCGCGCTGGTCCATGAGGTCCGCGGCCATCTCCGACGAGCCCACCATGGTGGCGATGCGGCCGTTCAGGTTCCGCAGGTTCTCCAGGTGGGCGTTGATCTCCGTCACGGCGCCCTGGATGCGCTCGTTGATCTGGTCCTTGATCATCGTGAGCTGCGACATCGCCTCGTGGATGTGCTGGGCGAAGCGCCGCCCGGCCTCGATGGCCTCGATGCGCAGCACCTCGTCCGACGGGTCCTCCGAGACCGCCTTGAAGGCGTCGAAGAACTTGTCAATGGCCTGCCCCAGGCCGCCCTCGATCGGGTCGCCGAAAATGTCCTCCACCCGGGCCATGATGTCGGCCCGGGTCGACGCGTAGCCGGCGCTGGACTGGGCCCGCCGGTACTGGAAGTCCACGAACAGGTCGCGCAGCCGCATCACTTCCGGAAGGCGCCCGTAGGGGTCCACCCGGTTCTCGAGGGTCCGGCGGGTATAGCTCGGATCGTTCGCACTGGCGATGTTCTCCAGATGCAGTTGTATCGCCCACTGCGAGGACTGCAGGGCGCGCGTCGCCGTGTAGAAACCTGAGCTGATTCCACGGATCACCGCCGCTTCCCCCCTACGTCTTCTTGTTGAGCATGCGCCCGCCGGCGCGCTTTTTCACGCTGGATGGGTAGCCCACGCTCTTCTGTTCCGGCGAGCCCAGCAGCAGGCGCAACAGGAAGTCCACCCGCTGGCTCTCGGACTCCAGAAGGCTCTGGAGCTTCGTCTTCTCACGTTCGAGCTCCTCATAGAGCGCCCGGAGCTCCTCGGGACTCCCGTCGATCTCGGCCTCCTGCAGGGCCCGGAGCAGGGCCTCCTGCTGCCGGGATCCTTCGAGGAGGCCCTGATGGTCGCGCTTGATCACCCGCTCCACCTGAAGCCGGGTCAGGTCGATCATCTCGCGCAGCAGCGCCGTCGCGCTCATTCGTCCAACACCCCCGACCGCAGCAGCCAATCGGCGAGCCGGTGGGGATCCACCAGGTACTCGCCGCGGGCGATCTGCTCCTTCAGTTGGGCGACCAGTTCTGTCCGCACGGCCGGAAGCGCGGCGAGCGCGGGCTTCAGCTCGCTTACCTGCACGGTGCGATCAGAGATGGAAAGCTGATCGGGCGGCTGGACGCCCGGCGGTTCGGCGCTGCGCTGCACCCTGCTTCCCGCGCGCGAAAGACCGGAACGCTGCACGCCGTGCAGCCCCGAAAGATCACGCCGGTCGATCTTCATGTGCGTCCCAACCCCCTCGATCTGATTACTCCATGTATGACTTGAACGGGCAGAATTCTTAAGCCAGATCGTGACCGCTCAGGAGGGCTCTCCACGAACTACGGCTCGTTTTCGCCCCAATACACGCGAATTTAACGTGCCTTCTTACCCCGCAGGTTGAGCATAAGCAACACCTCGCCCCGGGGCACCCCCAGGGCCTCGGCGATCTCCACTGCGGTCTTCCCTTCGTCTGCCAGACGCCAGACTGCCTGCCGCAGGTCGCCGTACCGATCTGCCGGGGTCTGCGGCTGCGGCGCCTCGACCGCCGTCGTCTGCGACTCGGTGCGGGTCCTGCGCCCCCGCTTCGGCTTCTGCGAGGCTGGCTCGGGCTCCGCCGCCGGTTCGGGCTCGGACATCCTCTGGGCGCGGGCCTCATCCTGCTGTGGCTTCTCGTGCGTCGGCTTTTTCGTCTGTGCTTGCGCGGGCGTTCCTGCCTGCCTTCGGACCTGCTCCTGCTCCCCGGCCTGAGCTTGCGTCAGCACCCGGGCCCGGCCCTCCTCCAGTGCCTCGGTCTGAGCCTGGGCCTGCGCCCGGGGCCGGCCCTCATCCAGCGCCTGGGCCCCAGTCTGCGCCTTGGCCCGGGCCTTCGCCTGCACCTCGGCGACCGCCCGGATCTCCAACTCAGCGGCAAGGTCGTTCAGCCGCGCCATCCGCTCGTCGATCTCATCCAGCAACGCCTCCGCGCTCATCGTCACCTCGGCGGTCAGTTGCTCCAGCCGGTTGATCTCCGCCAGAATGCGCTGCTGCCGAACCGTCACCTGGTACACGGCATAAGCCAGCGCACCGACCGCCGCGAGGGCCAGGAGCACGTACACGAACGTCACATGGGCTTCCTCCTTGGGCTCAACTCACGGCTTGACCACCTGAGCCTGTTCTCGTAGCGCCACCGGCCGCCGCGGCCTTCAGCGTGGGGTTACAGACTGTCTCGCTTTCAACCCCTCGCAGGACTCACAGTCCACAGCTCTCCTCTCGGCTCATTCCCCATAGCCACGGGCCAGTCCCACTGCCCACGGCCCACAGCTCACAGCCGCGCCCCGCTCGCATCCCACAGCCCATGGCTCACGAGACCAGGTCCCGCTTCAGCCGCGACAGCTTGCCACGCAGTCGCAGGATCGCCTTGCTGTGCACTTGCGAGATGCGCGCCTGCGAGAGCCCCAGGACCTCGCTGACCTCCTTCGCGATCAGCCCCTCCTGGTAGATGAGCGCGATCACCAGCTGTTCCTGCTCCGACAGCGAGGCGATCGCCCGGGCGAGCACCTCGCGCCGCTCGGCCCGCTGGCTCTCCAGTTCCGGGTCGACGGCCTCGTCGTCGGCCACCCGTTCCGCCAGCGCCTTGGCCTCGCCGTCGTCGAACGCCAGGGTCTCGTCCAGCGAGAGCACCGCCAGGGTGCCCGCCTCCTGCAGCCGCCGCTCGGCCTCCTCCACCGAGATCCCCATCTGCTCGGCCAGTTCAGCGGCGGAGGGCTCGCGGCCCAGGATGCCCGTCAGCTCCTCCCGCACCCTCTCCAGTTGCCGCACCCGCCGGCGCAGGGCTGGGGCCCACTGCATCGCCCGAAGCCCCTCGAGGCAGGCGCCGCGGATCCACGGAATGGCAAACGTCTCAAACCGCACCCCGCGGTCGGGGTCGTACCGGGCAATCGCCTCCAGCAGCCCGAAACACCCGTGCCCCTCGACATCGCCCTGGTCCACGTGCGCAGGCATGCCCACCATCAGCCGCCCCGCCACGTAGCGGACCAGCCACAGGTAGTGCTGCGCCAGGGCGTCGCGGGCAGCTGTGTCGTGACACTGCCGCCAGCGCTGCCACAGCTCCAGGTGCTGCACGGTCACGGTGATCCCTCCTCTACAGGCTGCTGTTCCGCCGGCCGAAGAAGGTGGCCAGCCGGCTGAAGAACGAACCGGAGACGGGAGTCGCCGGCGGCTCGTCCCCCACCAGCCTGGCCGCCATGGCCTCCACCGCCCGGGCGGCCGGGGATGCCGGATACCCCAGCACGTAGGGTACTTTGCGGCGCACCGACTGCCACACGTGGGGATCCCGGGGGATGGTGCCCACGTGCGCCACCTCAACGCCCAGGAAGTTGCGGGCGGTGGTGACAATGCGCTCGGCGACCCGCTGCGCGTCCTCCGGCCGTTCGGCCTGGTTGACCACGAGCCGGATGCGGGCCTGCGGGTCCCGCGTGACCAAAGCCTTGATCATCGTGTAGGCGTCCGCCATTGCGGGGGGCTCCGGCGTGGTGACCACCAGCACCTGGTTTGCGGCCAGCGCGAACTCCAGCACCGCGTCGCCCACCCCGGCCCCGGTGTCCAGAATCAGGTACTCCGCTTCGCCCTCCAGCCGCTCCAGCGACCGGAGGATGGGCCGCAACTGGCCCGCCGTCAGGTTCCCAAGCTCCACCAGGCCCGAGCCGCCAGCGATCAGCTTCAGCCCCGTGTCCGTGCGGTGAATCACCTGCAGGATGTCGACCTCGCCCCGCAGGAAGTGCCCGAGGTGATACGGAGGCACCGTGCCCAGCAGAATGTCGGCATTGGCCAGGCCGAGGTCCACGTCCATCAGCAGCACCTGATGGCCCGCCTGCACCAGCACCTGCGCAAGGTTGACGGCCACGTTGCTCTTGCCGACGCCGCCCTTGCCGCTGGTGACCGCGATGGCTTCGAAGCGACGGGGCGCCCGGCCGGCAGCCTGGCTCCGGTAGGCAGCGGCCAGTTCACGCAGTCGGCTGGCTTGATCGAACATCGGGCTACGCCCCCATGAAGAGTTTCGAGTAGTCGACGGTGTCCGCGGGCCTCAGATCGTCGGGCACCGACTGGCCGTGGGTCACGTAGGAGATCGGCACGTCCCACTGTGCCCGGATGTTGAGCATGAGCCCAGGGGCGGAGGTCTCATCGGCCTTGGTGAAGATGAATCGGTTGACGCCCAGCGGCAGGTAACGCTCCAGCATGCGCCGCGCGTCCCGCGGGTTGGTGTTCAGCGACACCACCAGGTGCACTTCGTCGGGCTGCGCCGCGGCCAGGAGCTCCTCCAGTTCCGCCATGCGCTCGTCGTCCTTGTGGCTCCGGCCGCCGGTGTCCATGAGAACCAGGTCGGCATCGGCGTTGTGGGCCAGGGCCTGATGCACGTCGGTCGGCCGCTCCACCGTGAAAAGGGGAATGGCCAGGATGTCCGCGTAAGTGCGCAGCTGGTCCACGGCGGCGATGCGGAAGGTGTCGGCAGTGATCAGCCCCACCTTCAGCCCGCGCTCCAGGGCGAAGTGCGCGGCCAGCTTGGCCAGGGTCGTGGTCTTGCCCACGCCGGTGGGCCCGATAAGCGCCACCACCCGGCGCCGGCCGGCCTCCACCTGGATCGGCGCGCCCGGGCCCATGATCTGGTTCAGCTCCGCCCGGAGCAGCGCCCGGCCCTTCGTCGCGTGGGTGCCCACTCTCCGGCTGATGGCCAGGGCCAGCCCGTCGTCCACGCCCGCGTCCAGCAGCCGCTCGTAGACCTTCAGAGCATAGCCCTTCAGCTCCATCAACGCGGCGGGATCCGGCCGCGCCTCGACCAGCCGGCTCACGGCCAGGCGCAGATCGGCGATCTCCCGCCGCAGGCCGGCCAGGTCGGCGGCGCCGTGCGCCGGTGTGAAAGCGACCGCCGCCGCGGGCGCAGCGCCTTCGGAAGCCACGGGCCCGGAGGCGGCCGCCGGGCCGGGGGCGGCCGCAGGGGTTGCCGGAGCGGCCGGGGCCGAGGCCGGGGCCCACGAAACGGAGGCGCCCATGGCTGCAGGCGCGGCGCCGGCAGCGGGCTCCGGGCCGGCGGCAGGCGCCGTGTAGGGCGCCGCCGCGCCGCGGGGACGGGCAGCCGGGCGGGCGCTGCGGTACGGCTGCGACCGCTCGTCCGCAGCGACGGTGAGTTCGGTCATCTCGCGGCCGAAGAGGCCAAAGATGCCGCCCACCCGCACCTTGCGGCTTTCGACGATGACGGCGTCGGTGCCGAGTTCGTTCTTGGCCAGGATGAGGGCCTCCGCGTACGTGGGGGCCATGTACTTCTTCACTTGCATCATGCACGGATCACCCCCACCGACTCGATCTCAAGCTTGGGGTCGAGCTCCGCATACGACAGGACGATCAGGCGCGGATAGGTGTGCTGGGCGATGCGCCGGATGACCGGCCGCAGCGCAGGTGAGCAGACGAGCACCGGGGTGTGGCCCGCCTGGGCCATGGCCTGGGCCTCCCGCGCGATCCCGTTGATGACGGCCTGGGCCAGCTGGGGGTCGAGGCCGGGCCCGGGGCCCCGCTTGTCGGCGGCGGCGGTGAGCCGCTGCTCCACGTCCGGCGCCAGGGTGATGGCCTTGATGACCGGCCCCAGCTCGAAGTGGTGGACGATCGTGCGGCCCAGGGCCACACGCACCTTCTCGGTGAGCTGCTCGGGGTCCTTGGTGACGGGCGCCCAGTCGGCCAGGGCCTCGAAGATCAGCACCAGGTCGCGGATCGGCACGCCCTCGGCCAGCAGGTTCTGCAAGACCTTCTGAATCTCGCCCAGGCTGAGCAGGCGGGGCGTAAGCTCCTCCACCAGGGCCGGGTGGGTCTCCTTCACCATGTCCACCATGCCCTTGACTTCCTGCCGCCCGAGCAACTGATGCGCGTTGTCCTTGATGACCTCCGTAAGGTGCGCCACGAGCACCGAGGCGGGGTCGACCACGGTGTAGCCGATGAGCTCGGCCCGCTGCTTATCCGCCGGCGAGATCCAGAGCCCGGAGAGACCGAAGGCCGGCTCCACCGTGGGCTGGCCGGGCACCTTCTCGTCGAGGCCGCCTGGATCCATGGCCAGGTAGCGGTCGGGCTGCAGTTCGTACGAGCCCACCTCGATGCCCCGCAGCTTGATGACGTACTGGTAGGGATTGAGCGAGAGGTTGTCGCGCACCCGGATGTAGGGCAGGAGGAGGCCCAGGTTGGCCGCCACCTGCTTGCGCACGGCCACCACCCGGTCCAGCAGGTCGCCGCCCCGCCCGGGCTCGGCCATGGGCACCAGGGCATAGCCCAGCTCGACCTCCAGCGGATCGACCGGGGTCAGTTGCACCCGGCTCTCGGGCACCACGTCGTTGGTGATGGGCAGCGGCTCGGGCTCGGGCACCTCGGCCGCGACGCGGGCCTGCTGGTAGCGGGAGCTGATGGCCCCGATGCCCAGGATCAGGCTGCCGATGACGAAGAAGGGCACCGTGGGCAGGCCGGGGATGACGCCCAGCGCCAGCATGAGGCCGCCGGCCAGCATAAGCAGCTTGGGGTCGCCGCCCAGCTGGCGGGTGAGCTCGACGCCGAGGCTGGACTCGTCGGCGGCCCGGGTCACCACGATGCCGGTAGCCGTGGAGACCAGCAGGGCAGGGATCTGCGTCACCAGGCCGTCGCCGACGGTGCGTAGCGAAAAGTGCCCCCACGCCTCGGCGAAGGTCATGCCGTGCTGGAGCATGCCGACGATGAAGCCGCCGAGCAGGTTGATGAACACGATGAGCAGGGCGGCGATGGCGTCGCCCTTGATGAACTTGGTGGCGCCGTCCATGGCGCCGTAGAAGTCGGCCTCACGCTCGATCTGCCGCCGCCGGGCCCGGGCCTCGGCCTCGGTGATGAGGCCGGCGTTCAGGTCCGCGTCGATGGACATCTGCTTGCCCGGCATGGCGTCCAGCGTGAAGCGGGCCGCCACTTCGGAGACCCGCTCGGCGCCCTTGGTGATGACGATGAACTGGACGATGACGAGGATGAGGAAAACGATGAGTCCGACTACCGTGTTGCCGCCGACGACGTATTCGCCGAACCGGCGGATGACCTCGCCCGCCTCGCCGGTGGTGAGCAGCAGGCGGGTGGTGGAGATGTTGAGGGTGATGCGGAACAAGGTCGTGATGAGCAGCAGCGTGGGCAGCGAAGAGAACTGCAGAACCTCGCCCGTGAAGATGGAGACCAGCACGATCACGACCGAGGCCGCGATGTTGAACGTGAGCAGCAGGTCGACCACGAACTCGGGCAGGGGCACGATGAGCAGGGTGACCATGGCCACCATGGCGCCGGCCACAGCGACGTCGGATACCCGGATCGACGGGGCGCCGCTCGGGTTGGTCACAGCTCGTTCACCTCGGACTCAGCGGATTTATTCCTGACCGGCCTGCCGGCTCTGCCGCCGCAGGTTGTACACAAAGGCGAGCACCTCGGCCACGGCCTGATAGTATTCAGGGGGAATCAGCCGCCCGACCTCGACGTCGTAGTAGAGCCCCCGGGCCAGGGACCGGTTCTCCACCATGGGCACGTCGTGCGCCCGGGCGATCTTCTTGATCTCCAGCGCCAGCAGGTCGGCGCCCTTGGCGACCACCCGCGGCGCGGTGTCCTCGGCCGGGACGTACTTCAGGGCGACGGCGAAGTGGGTCGGGTTGGTGACGACGACGTCGGCCGTGGGCACTTCCTTCAGCGCCCGGCGGCGCATGGCCAGTTCCCGCATGCGCTGCCGCTGCCGGGACTTGAGCTCCGGCGCGCCTTCCTGCTCCCGGTGCTCCTGCTTGACCTCCTGCTTGGTCATGCGCATCGACCGGCGGAACTCCCAGTACTGGTAGCCGTAGTCAAGCACCCCAATGGCCAGGTAGGCCAGGCCCACGGCCAGCATGACGTCGAGCATCATGTCGGCGATGGCGGCCATTCCCGCCCGTACCGTCTGGGCCATCAGGTTAGGAAACTGCGGCACGAGGCCGCGGACGCTGCGGTAGGCAATGTAGCCGATCGCCGCCAGCTTGATCAGGCCCTTGAGAAGCTCGGTCAGCGTCCTCAGGGAGAAGATGCGGGTGATCCCGGTGACGGGGTTCAGCGTGGAGAACCGGGGCACCAGGGCCCGCACGGTGAAGAGGAACCGGGTCTGCAGGGTGCCGGCGACGACGCCGATGGCCAGCAGCACCAGGGCGATGGGCAGCAGCGTGCGCAGGGCGATCAGGACCCAGTTCTGCATGATCACCGCAGTGGTCTCGGGCGTGAGCTCAACCGGCCGAAGCGTTTCGAAGGCGCCGGCCATGCCGCCGGTGACCTGTGCGACGCTGGAGGCGCCCAGGCCCCGCAGGGCCAGGGTTGCGGCCACCAGGCCCAGGCCCGCCACGAGGTCGGTGGACCGGGCGACCCGACCTTCCTCCCGCGCCTTCTGGAGTCTTCGGGGTGTTGGCTCCTCGGTGCGCTCCGCAAAGAGCTGCAGGTCCACGGCTTACCCCCCCGGCACCGCCCGCATGAGGTCGAGAATTCGCAGGGCCTCCCGGAAGCCGGCCTCGAACAGGGCCGTCAGCGGCCGGCCGTAGAACGGCAGCAGCAGAACCAGGAGCAGGAGCCCCACGAAGGTCTTCGTGCCCAGGCCGATGGCGAAGATGTTGAGCTGCGCCACGGCCCGGTTCAGCACCGCAAACGCCACCATGGTCAGCAGCATGACCGCCACGAAGGGCAGGAGAAGCTGAACGGACAGGGCCAGCAGATCGCCGAAGAGCCGGGCGACGTAGAGACCGCCGGCGGTCCCCTCCAGCGGGCCGCCCGCCGGCACCAGGGCATAGCTCCGGGCCAGGGTCCGGATGAGCCAGTGGTGGCCGTCCATGGCCAGGAAGAAGACCAGCGCCGTGGTCTGGAAGAGGTTGCCCAGCACCGTGGCGCTCTGCCCCGTGAGCGGATCGAACAGGCCGGCCAGCGCAAAGCCCATCTCCAGGTCGATCAGTGCGCCGGCGATCTGCATCACGCTGACCACCATCAGGCAGAGGAACCCGATGACCAGGCCCACCACCATCTCCGCCAGGGCGGCGAGCAGGAGGTGCACCCCCTCCGTCCGGCCGGGAGCCACCTCAATGGCCGGGATGAGAAAGAAGCCCAGCACGAAACTGATGGCCACCCGCACCTGAAAGGGCACGAACCGGGTGGAGAAGACGGGCGCTGCACTGAAGATGCCCATCGCCCGGGCGGCGCCCAGCAGAAGGGCGACAAGTTGCGCGTAGAACTGTTCCATCGGCCGTCAGCGCACCATCGCGGGCAGCAGGTCCATCATGCGTCGGGCGAAGTCCATGAGAGTGGTCAGCATCCAGGGCCCGAACAGGATGAGGCCGGCCACCGCCGCGAGAATCTTGGGCACAAACTGCAGCGACGGCTCGTGCACCTGGGTGGTGGCCTGGAAGAGCGAAATGAGCAGGCCCACCAGGAGGCTGAGTCCGATGACGGGGGCCGCCACGTACAGCGCAACCCGCACGGCCTCCTGCGCGAGGTCCAGGGCGAATTCCGGAGTCAACTGCGGTCGCCCCCCTTATCCCGTGAAACTTCGGACAAGCGACTCCACCACGAGGTGCCAGCCGTCGACCAGCACGAAGAGCAGGATCTTGAAGGGCAGCGAGATCAGGGTCGGCGGCACCATCATCATGCCCAGGGACATCATGAGGCTGGCGGTGATCAGGTCGATGATGATGAAGGGCAGGTAGATCAGGAAGCCCATGGTGAACGCGGTCTTGAGTTCGCTCAGGGCGAACGCCGGGACGACGATGAGGAAGTTGACGTCCTCCGGCCCCTCGGGCGCCGGCTGGCCGCTCACCTCCAGCATCAGCCCCAGGTCGGACTCCCGCGTCTGTCTGAGCATGAACTTCTTCAGCGGGATGGTGCCCCGCTCGATGGCCTCAACCTGGTCGATCTCGCCCGCCAGGTAGGGCTGGATGGCCGTCTCGTTGATCTCGGTGAACGTCGGCATCATCACCGCCGCGGTGAGGAACAGCGCAAGGCCGATGAGCACTTGGTTCGGCGGCGTTTGCTGCAGCCCCAGCGCGGTGCGGATGAAGCCGAACACGACGATGATGCGCGTGAAGGAAGTGCACAGGATCACGATGGCCGGAGCCAGCGTGAGCACCGTGAGCAGGAGGAGCAGCTGCATCGTCTGCAGCCCCTCCTGGGGGGTCTCAGCCGGCCGGATGAAGTCGAAGGTGGGAATCTCCAGCGGCTGAGCGTAAGCGACCGGCGCCGCAAGCACCAGGAGAGCCGCGACCAGCAGCAGCCGGCGAAGGATCCGCCCGCTACTCACGGCGCCCCCCTCCCTTCCGTGCCAGCAGCTCGCGCATGCGTTCCAGGTTGGCCCGCACCGCGCCCTCCACACCCGCGAAGCTGGTGGGGTTGGGCCCCCGCTCGAGCTGGGATTCGGCGAGCCACTCCGCCACCAGGTCCGGGTCGTCGATCCGGTGGATGAGCCGGATGGAGCCCTCCGTGGAGCCCAGGAGCAGGATCTCCTGCCCCACCTGCACCAGCAACAGGTACCGGTCGCGGCCCACGGCCAGCCCCTCCAGCACCCGCATCCGCCGGCCCCGGGTGAGCTGAAGCTGCCACCGGGAGAGCCAGCGCACGGTCACGAAGGACAGCGCGATGACCAGGAGCGCGCCGAAGAGGTATAGGAACAGGCTTCCCGTGCCACCGCCCGCAAGGGGCTGAAGCGCTTCCTCCGCGCCGTTCATCGGCCGGGGCTCCCCTCGGGGTTGATCAGCTCGGTGATGCGGACGCCGTAGTTCTCGCCGATCACCACGACCTCCCCGCGGGCCACCAGCTGGCCGTTGACCAGCAGATCGACCGCCTCACCGGCGTGCTTGTCCAGCTCCAGCACCGAGCCCGGGCCCATCGCCAAGATCTCGCGCAGGCTGCGCCGGCTCTGGCCAAGCTCCACCGTCAGTTCCAGTTCCACGTCGGCGAGCAGCCCCAGCGGCGACGACTCGCCCTGAGCCGACCCCTCCGGGTCCAGGGACGGAAACGCGACCCCCTCCGGCTGCTGCTCGCCCTGCCGGGCCGAGGCGAAGAGAGCGGCGATCTCTTCCTGGGTCAGTCCATGCTTGGCCATCGATCGCCCTCCTTCCCTACTGGATCACCATGTCCGTCACGTACACCCGGGTCACGTGGCCGGGCAGGAGGCCGTCAAGCCCCTCCTTGATCGCCTGGGCCAGCCGCTCCTTGCCGTCGGCCCCGCTCAGGTCCTTGGAGGTCAGTTCCCGCACCTGGCTCAGCACCACGTCACGCACCTGAGGGGCGGCCTCCCTGGCAATCTCCTCCGAGCCGCTGCTGCGCAGCCCCAGGGCCACACTGAACTTGATGTAGCGCAAACGATCCGTGTCCGCGAGGTTGGTCACAAACTCGTCCAGCTCGAAGTACGCCGCTTCAAGCACAGGCTCGCCCGCCACGACGGCCGTGCCGCCGCTGCCGGCGGTGACGGCACCGCCGGTGCGCGGCTGGATGACGAGAACATAGGCGGCGAGGCCTGCCACGCCGACCGCCAGGATCACCACGGCGGCGACGAGCGCTGTAATCAGCCCTCGGTTCATGTCTGCTCTCCTCTTGTCGCTTAGTTCAGAAGGGACCGGTGCTTACCGCTTCAAGTTGATGATCTCCTGCAGCATGTCGTCGGCCGTGCTGACCAACTTCGCCGAGGCTTGGTAGCCCCGCTGGGTCAGGATCATCTCAGTGAACTGGCCCGCCAGATCGACGTTGGAGCCTTCCAGGTTGCCCGGCACCAGGGTGCCGCGGCCGCCCGATGCCGCGGTGCCGATCTGCGGCACGCCGGAGGCCGGGGACTCGGCGAAGGTGGAGTTGCCCTCCTTGATCAGGCCGGCCATGTTGTTGAAGTTGGCCAGCGCGATCTGGGCAAGCAGCCGCGAGTCGCCGTTGCTGTACCGGCCGGTGATCTCGCCCAGCTCATTCACGTAGATCGCCTCCAGCGTACCCATGCGGCGGCCGTCACGGGTGTCCAGTTCCACCGTGGAGCGGGAGACGCCGCCCGCGCCCGAGCCGTCGAAGGCCTGGGTGATGTTGGTGAAGTCGACCTCGATCTCCAGCGGATCGGCCTGGGCATCGTCGGTGTCCGTGTCCGTGATGGTGATGGTCATGCTGGTCGTCGCCCCGGCACCGGTGACGAGCTTGCCCTTTTCGTCGAACGTGATGGTCACCGGCGAGCTCCAAGTGGAGGTGTAGGGATCCAGGTATTCCACCGTCCATTGGTTGCCCGCCTCCTTGGTGAAGCGGAGCGTGATCTCAATGTCCCGGCCCAGGGAGTCGTAGGCGTTCAGGACCGTCTCGTACGTGGAGTCCTCCGTGGCCGCGGCATCCAGGTTCCCCTTGAGGGTCGCGAACGTGGTGGCCTGGGGCGGCGATACGTCGCCGCGGATGATGCGGATGTCGCCCATCGTGGCCCGGTCGGTGCGGCCGATCACGCCGTTGGCGTCGGCCATCCAGCCCTGCACCTTCATGCCGAGGGCCGGGCTGATCAGCACACCGTCGGCGTTCCAGTCAAACGCGCCCGCCCGGGTGTAGAGGATTTCGCCGTTGAGACCCTTCATCACGAAGAGGCCGGGACCGGAAATTGCGAGGTCCAGCGACCGGCCGGTCATCTGGAAGGCGCCGTCGTCGGTCATCAGATCCGTGGATCCCACGGCCACGCCCAGACCGATCTGCTGCGGGTTGGTCAGGGCCGAACCCGAGGAGAGCGTCTGGTTGAACACATCCGTGAAGGTCACCCGGCTGGCCTTGAAGCCGGTCGTGTTGACGTTGGCGATGTTGTTGCCGATCACGTCCATTCGGGTTTGATGGCTCCGGATACCCGAAACGCCGGAGTAAAGCGAACGCATTCCAGACTACCTCCCCTTACTCACCTTCGATGACGGCCGGTGCGACCTCGATCACCTGGTCCAGCTTGATCTCCCGGTTCCCGAGGTTGAGCAGCGGCTCGCCGCTGTCGATGCGCACGGCGTGCACGACGCCGATCTCAGGCTGCCCCTCGTTTCCCCAGAACTTCACGACAGCGCCCACGAGGCTGAGCCCGTAGCTCATCCGTGCCCACCGGACGTTCTCGGTCATCTGCTCCAGCGCCGAGAACTGGGCAAGCTGCGCCATGAACTCCCGGTCGTCGATGGGGTCCAGCGGATCCTGATAACGAAGCTGGGTCACCAGCAGGTTCAGGAAGTCCATCTTGCCGAGCTGGTCGGCGGCCTTCCTGGCCTGAGCGGTCTGCGCGGCGCCGGAGGCCGTGCTCGCCTGGGTCCCGCTGATACCGTCCACACTCATCGCCTACCGCCTCCTACGCCAACGTATCCAGCCGCCCGCCCCGGGGGCCGGGGGATCGCCTGAAGCCGACCGCAGGTGCGACCGCGGGCTCGGGCCGTGCTGCGGCGCCGCCGGCCGGGCGGGACCACCCCGCCGGTTCGTCCTCGCCGCCCTGTCGGGCCTGCCGCCCCTCGCCGGTGGCCACCTCGAACCCCGTGAGCTGGTACCCCGCATCGCTCAGGCCCTGCCGGAGCTGCTCGCCCCGGCTCTCCAGGGCCTGGCGGGCGTCGGCGCTCGACACCTCCATGGCGGCGTACACCTCACGGCCGTTCAGGTGAAGCTCCAGCCGCACCTCGCCCAGGTGCTCCGGATGCAGCCGCAGGGTCAGCCTGTACTCGCCGTCCTGCAGCTCGGGCACCGTGCGGGTCAGCTCGGCCACCAGCTGCTCCGCCTGCAGCCTGCCGGCGGTCAGCCGCTCCACCCCCCTCGCCGCTGCCGGCCCGGCGGCGCCGCCTGCCGGATCGGGCCCCTGCGCCGGCATCAGGTCGGGCGCCGGATCCGGGGCCGTGTCGGACGCCGCCTCGGGCGCACGCCCTTCCGCGGCGGGGGCCGAGTCGCCGCCGGGAGCTCCGCCGCCGTCAGCGGCCGCCTCCCCGCCGGCGGCGCCCGTCCGGGTCGGCACGATCGGCTGGTCAGCAACCTGCCCGCCCGCGGCGGCCTGCCCGTCGGGGGCGCCGGACGGACGGACGGACGGTTCGGCCTCCTCGCCCTGTGCAGCCGGCATCTGAACCGCGCCCGCCGGCGCCGCCGGTTCGCCCTCCGCCGCTTCAGCGGTCCCGGGGAGTCCGGTCCCACCGCCGGCGGGCTCCGGGCCCTGCGGCCCCGGCAGGTCGCCCGGCGGGTCGTTCGCTGCGGGCTGTTCCGTCACGATCGGATCCGTCCCGCTCTGTTCCACCGCGATCAGCTCGCCCGGCAGCCCCGCCTGGCCCGCGGGGGCGCCCTGGACCAGTCCGTCCGCCGCCTGAGCGGCCTCGCCCGGGAGCGGCATCAGCAACGCCGTCTGCCCGCCGCCCTCCCGGGGCTGAACGAGCAGCGCCTGCATCGGATCGGTGAGCCCCGTTCCGGTCAGGAGGGCCTGTCCTTCCGGGGGAGCTACGGCGCCCGCCGGCGGGGCGTCGGGCTGCACCGCCATGGGCGCCAGGGCGGCCAGCAGCGCTGCAAAGGTGCCGTCGCCCGGAGAGGCTTCCTCCCGGCGCCCGCCTTCCTTGGGGCCGACCGCCGGGAGCTGGGGCGCTCCGCCCGGGCTCACAACAGGTAGAGTCACGGTCCAACCTCCTCTGCGTAGGCCTGCAGCAGCGCGGCTGCCCGGGTCTCCTCCATCGCCGCCAGAATCGCCGCCGCGTCGTCGGTCGTCATCTGCCGCAGAATCTCCACTGCGGTACCGTTCGTCATCTCCGCCAGCAGGTCCGCCGCCCGGAAGGGGGACATCTCGCTCAGGAGGCGGGCCGTGCGTACCGCGTTGTCGCTCCGCCGGCCGGTCACCCCCAGCTCCCCCAGGAGCTGGTCCACCTGCGCCTCCCTCTCCTCTACGGCCGCCTCCCGCTCGGCCAGGTCGGCCTCACGCAGGCTCAGGTCGGCCTGCTTGCGGGCCAGCTCCACCGCCCGCTCCAGATCCCGGGCGGACGGGGCTGTCTCCGCGGGTTCGGGCGCCTCGGCCACCGGCGCCAGGCCGGGAATCAGGTCGGGGTAGAGGTGGAGCGTGACGGCCGCCGCGCCCGTCAGCAGGGCGAACAGGGTGAGGTAGACGGCAATGGACGGCGGCTGTCTGGGCCGGCGCCGCGGGAGGCGGGGCCGGCTGCGGGGTCGGATGTGCGGCCGCCGCAACTGCAGCCGTCTTCGCGGCTTGGGCGCCTCCTCGGCTCCCGCCCCGGCGCCCCCCTCGCCCTCCGCCTTGCGTCGGCGGAACCGGGGCAGGCGGGGCAGGCGCAGACGCCGCTTCTTCGGCGCCTCCTCCGCGGGTGCGCCGGTGGGCTCCGGTGCCACAGCGCTCATCTTCGGCCACCCCCCTCCCGGTAGACAGTCTGGGCCATCTCGTCAATCGCCGCCTGCTCGGCGGCCAGCATCGCCCGCTCGAACTCGGCTGCCCGGCGGTCGCGCAGGCGCTCCAGCACCTTCTCGCGCCGCTCGGCCTCGGTGAGCTCCCACCGCCGGCGCTCCTCCTCCTGCCGGGCCGCCGCCAGCCGCTCTGCCGCAAGCCACTCGGCCGCTACCAGGGCCTCGTGCAACTCGGCGGACTGGCGCCACTCCAGCACCGTCATCCGGCTCTGCCGGCGGGCCAGCAGCCGTTCGGCGGATTCCGCCCGCCGGGCTGAGGCCGCCTCCAGCCGCCGGGCGGCGGTCTGAGTGGCGATCCGAGCCTGAGCGAAGTTGTTCAGTGCCATCTTGGTCTCCTGCTGTCGGATCTCCAGCAGCCGCTGCAACCGAAAGCGGAACCGCTTCATCGGTTATGCATCCTCCCCGCACAGCGCCGCGAGCCCCTGTAGGGCCTCCTCCATCGTGCTGGGCTCGTCCGCGGGCTGAATCAGGAAGCGTTTGATCCGGTCCATCTTGGCCAGCGCCTCGTCCACCAGCGGGTTGGTGCCATGCTGGTAGGCGCCGATCTGAATCAGGTCCTCGGCCTCCTGGTAAGCCGAAAGCAGCGCCCGCAGCCGCTGGGCCTGCGCCCGGTGCTCCGGCGTCGTCACGTCGGGCATCACGCGGCTCACCGACTGAAGCGGATCGATGGCCGGGTAGTGACCGGCGTTGGCCAGCTTGCGGGAGAGCACCACGTGCCCGTCGAGGATGGAGCGCACCGCGTCGGCCACCGGCTCGTTCATGTCGTCGCCGTCCACCAGCACGGTGTACACGCCGGTCACGCTGCCCTTCGGGCCGGTGCCCGAGCGCTCCAGCATGCGGGGCAGCATGGCGAACACCGACGGGGTGTATCCCCGGGTGGCCGGCGGTTCGCCGATGGCGAGCCCCACCTCCCGCTGGGCATGGGCCAGGCGGGTGACCGAGTCCATCATCAGAATCACGTCCAGCCCGTGGGCGTCGCGGAAGTACTCCGCGATGGCTGTCGCCATGAGCGCCGCCCGGATGCGCACCAGGGAGGGCTGTTCCGACGTGGCCACCACTACCACGGAGCGCCTGAGCCCTTCCTCGCCGAGGTCCTTCTCGATGAACTCCCGCACCTCGCGGCCGCGCTCGCCCACCAGGCCGATCACGTTGCAGTCGGCGGCGGTCGCCCGGGCCACCATGCCCAGCAGGGTCGACTTGCCGACGCCCGACCCGGCGAAGATGCCAATGCGCTGGCCCATGCCCACCGTGATGAGGGCGTCCAGCGCCCGCACGCCCAGGCTGAGCGGCCGGTGGATGCGCTGGCGGGCCAGGGGGTCAGGGGCGGGCCCGATGACCGGGCGGAAGCTGCAACCCGTCAGGGGCCCTTTGTCGTCAATGGGATTGCCGAGGCCGTCAATGACCCGGCCCAGCAGCCCCATTCCCACCGGCGCCTGCAGCGGGCCTCCGGTGGCCACCACTTCCCAGCCGGGGCGCAGGCCGTCGGTCTCGCCGAGGGGCATGAGCAGCAGCCGGTCCTCCCGGAAGCCCACCACCTCGGCGGCCACCCGCCGACCGTCGCCCTGCAGCCAGCAGAGTTCGTTCAGCTTGGCCCTCGGGCCGGCCGACTCAATGATGAGCCCGGCGGCGCCGGTCACCCTGCCCACCACGGGCAGCAGTTCCACCTGGTCCACCGCGCGCTTCAGGTCGGCCCACGGGATCGCGGCACTCATTCCTCAGACCCTCCCAGGGCCGCCCGCACGGCGGCCTCCAGCCGGTCGACCTGGTGCTCAAGGTTCCCGTCGACCTGGCCGACCGGGGTCTGCACCATGTAGCTGCCCCGCTGTAACCCCGGGTCGGCGCTGAGCGTGAGGGTCCCCGCCCCGAGCTCCCGCTCCAGGGTGGAGCGCTGGGCCTCCAGGAGGGGCAAGTCCTCGGGATTCACGCGCACGGTGGCCGGGGCGTCCTTCACCAGCCGCAAGCCGGCGGCCACCATGCGCACCACCGACTGCGGCTCGATGGCGAGCTGCCCCTGCACGAGCCGGGTGGCGGCCGCCACCGCCAGTTGCACCAGGGCCTCCTGCGACTGCTCCAGCCGCTCCTGCACCAGCTGCTCGGCCTGCCGGCGGGCCTCGTCGAGGATGCGGTGCGCCTCCTCCCTCGCTTCCGCCAGCATCTTCTCTGCCGCCTTCTCCGCCTCCAGGCGGGTCACAGCGGCGTCCTTTTCCGCCGCCTGGCGGATGTTCTCGCCCTGAAGGCGGGCGTTCTCCAGGGCCAGCTCGGCCTCGCGCTTCAGCGCCTCCACCTCGGCCTTGCCGGCCGCCAGCCCTTCCTGGCGTCCCCGCTCGAAGCCCTCGTCCCGGGCTGCGGCCTCCGCGCGCTCGGCCTCTTCCGCCGCGGACTGCAGGATGCGGGCGGCCTCCAGCCGGGCCTCGTCGAGCACCGCCTCGGCCGCCTTGGCGTTGGCCTCCGCCAGCCTGGCGCGCTCCTCGGCCAGCTTGGCACGGTCCTCCGCCGCCTCAGGCGGGAGCGCAGGGCGCCGGACCGGCTTCGGCGGGCTGGGAGGAGGCGGCGGGGGGGGGCGGAGCCGGCGTGAGCTTGGGCCACGAAGGGGCCTTCACCTCCACCCCGGGTGGGAGCTTGCCGGACTTAAATGTACTCATCAGCGCCACCACCCCTGGCGATCTGGATCTCGCCCGACTCCTCAAGCCGCCTGATCAGGGCGACGATGCGGGCCTGGGCTTCCTCGACGTCGCGGATGCGCACAGGGCCGAGGTACTCGACCGCCTCCCTGAGGGCCTCGCCGGCCCGCTTGGAGACGTTGTTCATGATCTTGCGCCAGACCTCTTCCTTGGCGGCCTTGAGGGCAAGCGGCAGATCCTTGTTCATGTCCACCTCGCGCAGAATCCGCTGGACGGTGCGGTCGTCGAGGTTGACGATATCGTCGAAGAGGAACATCCGCTGGGCGATCTCGCTCGCCAGGTCGGGATCGTCGGCCGAGAGCAGGCCCATGATGGTCTTCTCGGTGGTGCGGTCGACCCGGTTGAGCACGTCCACCGCCCAGTTGATGCCGCCGGCCGCCGTCGACTCCTGGCTGACGATCGCCGACGCCTTCCGCTCGAGGACCCGCTCGGCCTCGCGCAGCATCTCCGGCGAGGTGCGGTCGAGCGTGGCCACCCGGCGGAGGATGTCGGCCTGCCGCTCCGGCGGGAGGCCCAGCAGCACCTGCGCCGCCTTGTCGGCGTCGAGGTGGGCCATGATGACGGCGACGGTCTGCGGGTGCTCGTTCTGCAGGAACGAGGCCAGGTGAACCGGATCGGTGTGCCGGACAGCGTCAAAGGGCCGTCGCCGGAGGTGGGAGGTCAGGCGGGTCAGGATGTCCCGGGCCCGCTCCTGCCCCAGCGCCTTTTCAAGCATCTCGCGGGCATAATCGATGCCGCCCGTGCGGATGTGCTTGTCCGCGGTGGCCACCATGATGAACTCGCTCAGGACCGCGTCGCGCACCTCGGGGGTCACCTTGCGGGACTGGGCGATCTCCACGGTGAGCAACTCGATCTCGTCGTCCCGGAGGTGCTTCAGGATTTTGGCTGAGCGCTCGACCCCGATGTTGATGCAGAAGATCGCTGCCTTCTGCCTGCTGCTCAGTTTCTGGTCACGATCTGCCAAGCGCTACATGCCCCCCTTCAGCCACTGCCGGATGACCTCGGCGCAGGCTTCAGGCGCCTGCTCAAGCAGCACGTCGATGTCGGCCAGGATGTCGTCGTCCATGAACTCCTCGGGATCGATCGGCTGCCGCGGGGGTCGCCGTCGCTTCATGACTTCTTCGAACTTCTCCGTGGCCGTCTTCCCCTCCGTGGCAGTCACTTCCGCCACCTCGGCCGGAGCCGGGGCTGCCTCGGGCGCATCGGCAGCCGGCGCAGGCTCGGCCGCCGCCGCAGCCTCGGCCGCCGCCGCAGCTTCCTCGACCGGGCGTTGCTGGTCGAGCCCCAGCGCCACGTCGAGGGCCGTGCCCACGGCCGGGTAGCCCGGCAGCACGTACTCGGTCTCGGGCCGGCGCCGGCGGGCGAGCAGCGCCGCCAGAATCAGCAGGAACGACGCGATGCCGAAGGCCAGGGCCAGCGTCCTGGCGTCAAACAGGCGGGAGCCGGTCGTTGCGGCCTCAGGTGCAGGCGTCACAACCTCCACCTCCTCGATCGGGCGGAAGGCCATGGCCAGGACGGTCACGTCGGAGAGCTGGGCCCCGGTGGCGCTGGCCGCGTGCTGCCGGATCAGATCGATCTCGGACTGGGTGAGCGTGTCCTGGTTGATGGTCACCGCTACGCTGATCCGCTTCACCGAGCCGGCGGGCGAGATGGTCACCTGGTTGCGCTCGCCGACGTCGTACTGGGTCTCCGTTCGGCTCTGGTAGAACTCGCCGGACTCCGTGGAGACGCTGGGCTCCTGGTAGATCGGCACCGCAGGCGTGGTGACCCCGGGCACCTCACCCTGACCGGGCAGCTGCGTGCCGGCCTGCACGGGCTCGGTGCTGGTGCCCTGCGTCTGCGAGCCCGACCGCTCGGACACGGTGGACACGGGCACGCCCTGGCCCACGATCCGCTCCTCGGTGCGCGAGGACTGGTGTTCCAGCTCCACCGTCACGGAGGCGGCCACGTTGCCCCGCCCGAAGATCGGCTCCAGCACCTGGAGCAGCTTCTGGGTGAGTTGCTCCTCGCGCTGCCGCTGGAAGGCCAGCGCCTCGGCGTCGAGCTTCTCCTGGTTGCCGGTGGCGGGCCGCAGTTCCCTGCCCTGGCCGTCGATCACGGTCACCCGATCGGGCGTCAGCCCCTCGACGGAGCTGGCGACGAAGTTGATGATGGCCGTGACGTTGTCCGCGTCGAGAGTGCGGCCAGGCTTCACCTGCACGAGGACGGCGGCCGACGGCGCCTCCTGATCGCGCACGAAGACGGACTTTTCGGGTACATTAAGATTCACCTTGGCGTATTCGATGTCGTCTATGCGCATCAGGGACCGCGACAGCTCTCCCTCGATAGCCCGTCTGTAGTTCACCTGACGGTCGAACTCGGTCGCGCCGAACTGGGGCTCGTCAAAGATCTCGAGTCCCACGTGTCCGGAACTGGGCAGCCCGGCCTGGGCCTTCGCCAGGTTGGCCGCGCTGCGCTCCGACGCCGGCACTTCGATGACGAGCCCGTTGCCCGTCACGCGGCTCGGCACGCCCAGTTCATCCAGGTGCTCCACCAGGGTGCTGACTTCGCTCGGATCACTGGCCCTGTAGAAGACCTCCCACCGCGGCCGGTTCAGGTAGACGGCCACAGCGACGGAGATGGCCAGTGCGACAAGCAGGCCGACGGTGAGCCAGCGCATCGGCCGGCTCAGTCCGCCCCACAATCGCTTGATTCGCCCCATCACGTCGGAGCCCGCAGTAGCCAAGTGGTCTCCCCCCGCTGAGGTTGGTGCAGGTACGGTTTAGGCCTTGACTAGAAGGTCATGCGCATGATTTCCTGGTAGGCCTCAATGACCTTGTTCCGGACCTGAATGGCGAGGTTCAGGCTGAGGCTCGCGCGCTCCGAGGCGATCATGACCTGTGCGATGTCCTCCACCTCTCCGGCGGCCAGCCTGACGGCCATCTCGTTCGCGTGGCGCTGGTCCTGCTCCACCTGCCGGATGGCGTTGGCCAGCACATCGCCGAAGGAGGCGCCCTCCCGGACCTCATTCCGGTTCTCCCGCGTAATGGTGGGCTCCAGGGAGAGCATGGCGTTTATCCGCTGAATATCCATGACGGTTCTCCTCTCCTACCGGCTATCGGCCGATCTCCAGAGCACGCAGGGCCATGTTCTTGGCGGCATTGAAAGCCGTGAGGTTGGCCTCGTACATGCGCTGCGACACCATGAGATCGGTGATCTCCGTCAGCAGGTCCACGTTGGGCAGCCGCACGATGCCGGTGACCGGGTCGGCGTCGGGATGCGTGGGGTCGTAGACCTCCTTGAAGGGGCTGGGATCCTCCACGATCTGCGCGACCCGCACGCCCAGTCCGGGCTCCGCCGGGCGGCCGGTCTGCCGGGCCAGCTCGCTGGCGAAGGTGTTGGGCCGCTCCTCCACCACGACGGTACGGCGGCGGTAGGGTCCGCCCTCGGCCGTGCGCGTGGTGCGGTAGTTGGCCAGGTTGTTGGCGATCACATCCATGCGCAGCCGTTCGGCGGTCAGGGCCGAGGCGCTCGCTTCCATGGCCTGAAACATCCTCATCTAACTAGCCCCTCCCATCCGTGATCACCATGCGCAGCCGGTAAAAGTGGTCGGAGATCTGGCGCGTAAGGGCAGCGTACCAGATCTGGTTGGCCGCCATCTTCGCCGACTCCGCTTCCACGTCCACGTTGTTGCCGTCGGTCCGGCCGATGGAGTCGGTTTCCTGCACGACCGCGGGCCTCACCTCGTCGGGGTTGGTCCCCTTCGCCAGGGCCCGCGCCAGCTCGGTTTCGAAATCGACCCGTGAGCGCTTGAAACCGGGCGTCATGGCGTTGGCCAGGTTGTTGGCCAGCACCCGCTGCCGCAGCGAGGCCGCGTCGATGGCCTGCTCCACGATGCGGGCCGAAAGGTCACGACCGATCATGGGCTATCCTCCTCCCCGCCGTCCATCAGACCTTGCCGATCTCGGTGACCGCCCGGCCCAGGGTCTCATCCTGGACCCGCAGCGCCCGCTGGTTCACCTGGTAGGCCCGCAGGGTCACGATCAGGTCGGTCATCTCCTTGGCCAGATCGACGTTGGAGGCCTCCAGGCGCCGGCTGTGCAGCTTCGTCTCGTCGGTAGCGCCGTCCAGCGCAAGCCGGCCGACGATCTGTCCGTTCGCCGTGACCGTGCCGTCCGCCGCGAAAACGGGCTCCACCCCGGGCTCCACCACCAGCGGGACGAGCCCACCTGCGCTTTCCATCAGCACCCGGTAGCCCTCGGTGGTCGTGATGGTTCCGTCGGCCATCTGGTTGAAGGCGCCGTTCCGGGTCCGGTAGAGGCTGCCGTCAGGCCGCTGCGCCAGGAACCAGCCGGGCCCCTCAATCGCCAGGTCCAGCGCCCGGCCCGTCTCGTAGATGTCGCCCTGGCTCTCATCGAGCGCCACCCGGTCCACCCGGCTGCCGTTGCCCAGCGTGCCAACCTCCTGGGACCGGGGGTCCGAGGGATCGTGCATGCGGTGAATCAGCATTCTGTCAAACTCCACCGATGTCGCGGCGGACCGCTTGAAGCCGCTGGTGTTCATGTTGGCGATGTTGTCAGCCAGCACGTCCGTGCGCAGCTGCTCCACCGCCATGCCCGATCTGGAGGCTTCAATCCCTCTGATCAACCTGCCATCCCTCCCGTGGGACCATCGCCACCGGCCGGCCTGGCGGCTGCGGAATCAACCTCCCGCAGGGCCAGGTAGATCGTGATCTGGCCGAGTTCAGTAATAATGGGTACGGTCAGCATATTAATCACCGAGTTGGCGAACCGGACCCCGGTCCCCCGGACGATGCGCGGGGGCGAGATGCGGCTCGGCCAGCCTGCCTGCTCCAGGGTGCCCGAAGCATAGCCGGTGATGAGGTTGGCGAGTTCGCCCAGGGCCGACTCGGCCATGGGGTCGGTGATGGGAAAGTCCTGACCGGTCATCGCCCGAATGATCCCCTTTGCCATGGCCAGCTCCATGCCATAGATGACGATACCCTGAACCGAGCCCATCACGCCGATCACCACGTTGACGGCGTGCAACGTGGCAATCGCCTTGCGCATCTGGGGCTTGTCCGAGACGACGCTTTTCAGCCCTGCCTCCGAGGCCAGCACCTTCAGTCCGGCGTAGACAAAGGGGTTCAGGAATTCAACTTTCATTGCTCCACCACTTCACCGGTTCTCAGGTGACTCGGCGTGTGATCTGAACGGCCATCCGGTCACCGACCACACCGGGTTTTGCATGAAAGGCGAGCTTGTTCCCCACGAAGACAGGCAGTTCGTCGCCCACCCGGGCATCGAGCTTGATGACGTCGCCGACCGCCAACGCGAGAAACTCGCCGAGCCGCATGCGGGTCTTGCCAAGCTGGGCCTTCATCGGGAGGGGCGCCTCCTGCACTGCGCGGCGCAGGCTCTCCTCGTCGGACGGACTCCTGTGCTTGGTTTCGGCCAGCCACGACTGCGGCGAGAGACGAGACAGAACGGGTTCCACGGTGGAGTAGGGGAAGGCGAAGGTCATGTGACCCAGGTGTTCCCCGATCTCCACCGCCAGGGTGATTGCGGCGACCACCTCCGTGGGATTGTCCACCTGGATGAACACGGGGTTCGTCTCGACCGATTCGATGGACGGATCGATCTCCGCCACGTTCCTCCAGGCTTCCTTCATGGGACCGAAGGTGTCCCTCACCACCCGCTGGATGATGCCCAGTTCGATCTCGGTCAGCTCCCGCTGGGGTTGCGCGTCGCTCCCGGGACCCCCAAAAACCCGCTCGACAATGGCGAATGCAATGTTGTGACTGATCTCAAGCAGGCAGATGCCAGGAAGGGGGTTCAGACGGAAGGAAAGCGCGATGGTGGGATTGGGCAGAAGCTGGGTGAACTCCGAGAAAGTATACTGGTTGGTGGAACGCACGTTGATCTGGACCCAGGTGCGCAGCCCCGCGGAGAGGTAGGACTGCAGCAGACGGGCCAGGTTCTCGTGAACCAGCACCAAGGTCCGGATCAGGTCCTTGTTGAATTTGCTCGGCCTACGGAAATCGTAGGTGCGGACGTTGGTGCCCGTGGTCATTACGAGGGCATCTATTTCCGCTTGGCTCAGTGGATTCTCCATGCGCACAACCCCTTCGTTCACCTGAGGGACTCGAAAACACAACAGTTCAAATATGGAACCCTGTGCTCACCATTCTTGGAATTATTCGCGGATATGCGAGAGAATTCCTTCCCGAAAAAGCAAGGTGTTGCCAATTCTATAAAGGGGAACTTCTATGCCTGAAGCCTAGAAACCTTCTGGTACCGAAGAAACGGGGCGCCACATGTGAAAACCATAGCACATAGCAAAAAGCACCCTCCAGACGCCGCGGCTGTAGACCTGCAGCGTCCCGAGCGGCAACCCGGCTGGCATGGGAAGCGTCCTTGCTTCCTTTAGCCCCGTGGCTTTGCGGCCCCGTCTTTCGGCGGGTGTGCCTTTGGCGCTGGGGGAAGAGTGCAGAGTACACCAGTTATATCTGGTACACCTGGAAAGAGACTTACCCAGACGGTTTACTCATAAACTACGAACGGTTTGTTTGTTCGATGCCTGGCCATAAAACACCTGCTAGCGATGGCCAGATATTTTCCGCGCGCTCAAAATCTGGGCCTGGGACCCAGACGTGGAAAGGGGAGCGGCGCTGCCGCTCCCCTTCGTTCTTGCCTTTTCCGCCTCTGGCTCTCCTGTTCTTCGCTTTCCGCTTTTGCCGGGCCCGGCCTGGGACTCCGCTGACGCCGCCCGTCCCTAGCAGACGTACTCGCCCTTCTCGAGAAGCCGCTCGGCAATCTTCCGCCTCAGCGCCACGGTGTTGACCGGGGTGTACCGGGTCAGACGCCGGAGGATGGAGAGCTGGGTACGCAGGGTATCGCTCTCCTCCTCCACCGCCGGCAGCAGGGTGCGGGCGATGGAGGCGATACGCTCGAAGGCCTCCTGGCAGTAGACCTGGGCCATCTCAACCTTCAGGCCGGGCTGCCCGCGCCGGACCGCCTTCAGCGCCCGGAGCACCGCCGACTCCATGGCGTAGATCTCGATGGCGATGTCGGCCACGCCCAGCAGCAGCTCCTGCTCCTGCTCCAGGGCCATCTGGTACTTCTGCACGCCCAGCCCGGCCAGCATCAGGAACACCTTCCGGGCCCGGTCGATCATGAACAGCTCCTGGGCGAGGGGCTCATCCGACTCCTCGAACGGCGTGAGGTTCATCAGCTCGTCCTGCAGCCCGGCCAGGACCTGCATGATCGGCAGCTGTCCCTTCATCGCCCGGCGGACCAGCGTACCCGGGATGAGCAGCCGGTTGATCTCGTTCGTACCCTCGAAGATGCGGTTAATGCGGCTGTCCCGGTAGGCCATGCTGACCGAGTACTCGTCCATGAACCCGCAGCCGCCATGGATCTGCACACCCTCGTCGGCCACGAAGTCAAAGGCCTCGGTGCCGAACACCTTCATGATGGAGCACTCCATGGCGTACTCCTCGATGCGCCGGGCCGCCTCCCGCCCGTCGGCGTTGGCATCGAGACCGGCCAGGTTGGCGTCGAAGAGTCCTGCGGTCCGGTAGCCCATGGACTCGGTCACGTAGGTGCGCACGGCCATTTCGGCGAGCTTCTGCTGGATGGCCCGGAACTCAGCGATGGGCTTGCCGAACTGCTTGCGAGTTTTGGCGTACTCGATGGAGGTGGCCAGGACCATCTTGCTGGAGCCCACGGTGCCGGCGCCCAGCTTCCAGCGGCCGATGTTCAGGATGTTGAAGGCGATGACGTGCCCCTTGCCGATCTCGCCGAGCAGGTTCTCGACGGGCACCTTGGCGTCCTCCAGGATGAGTGAGCAGGTCGACGAGGCGTGCAGGCCCATCTTCTTCTCCTCCTGGCCGATGGAGACGCCGGGGAAGGTGCGCTCGACGATGAAGGCCGAGAACTTCTCGCCGTCGACCTTGGCGTAGACCACGAAGACGTCGGCGAAGCCCGCGTTCGTGATCCACTGCTTGGTGCCGTTCAGGATCCAGTACTTCCCGTCCTCGGAGAGCTTCGCGGTGGTGCGGGCGCCCAGGGCGTCAGAGCCGGAGTTGGGCTCCGTGAGGGCGTAGGCCGCCACCCACTCGCCGGTCGCCAGCTTCGGCAGGTATTTCGCCTTCTGCTCCGGCGTGCCGAAGTAGACGATGGGCAGGCTGCCGATGCCCGTGTGGGCGCCGATCGTGATGGCGAAGGATCCGGCCCGGGAGTACTCCTCCGTCGCAACGGTAGCAGTCACCTTGTCGAGCCCCATCCCGCCGTATTCCTCGGGAATCTCAAGCCCCAGGAGGCCCAGGTCGCCCAGCTCGCGCAGGAGCGGCCGGGAATGGAAGGGCTTATCCTGTTCGATCTCGGCCAGCCGCGCGAACACCTTCTCGGAGAACTCGCGGGCGGTGCTGCCGATCATGCGCTGCTCCTCGCTCAGGTCCTCGGGCGTGAAGACCTGGTCGGGGCTGGTCTGGGAGAGCAGGAAGGAGCCTCCCCTCAACACGTTGGAAGCGGTCTCAGACATGCGCGGAACCTCCCTCTTGAGAAGTGGGCGGTGAGTCGTGAGCGGTGGGAGTTGGGTCATGGGTCATGGGTGCTGGGCAGACGCTGCTGCGTCGTGAGTGGTCGGCGGTAAGTCGTGAGCGGTGGGAAGGGTTGTGAGCCGTGGGCCGTGGGCGGTGGGAACTGGGGCGTGGGTCGTCGGCCATGGAAATGGTACAGGGCCAGGCTGTGGGCTGTGGGCGATGGGAGGTGAGTCGTAGACTGGTGAAAAGCGGGAGTGAGAGAAGGCGTTGGTCATGGGGAGTGGGTGGCGAAGGCCGTCTCAGGGGTCGATGGCAACCCCGGGCACTGCGCAGCCCGCTCTCACACCTCACGGCCCACCGCCCATGACTCACTGCTCACATCCCCCTGAACTCTCGCCCGGGACGGCTAGTGCACAAACTCCAGCACCCCGGCGGCCCCCATCCCGCCGCCGACGCACATCGTCACGAGCCCGTACTTGGCCTTGCGGCGCCGGGCCTCGTGCATGATCGTCACGGTCAGCCGGGCGCCGGAGCAGCCCAGCGGGTGGCCGAGCGCAATGGCGCCGCCGTTGACGTTCACCTTGTCCGGGTCCATCTCGAGCTTCCGGATCACGGCCACGGACTGGGAGGCGAACGCCTCGTTCAGCTCGATCAGGTCCACGTCGGCCAGGGTGATGCCGGCCTGCCGCAGGGCCTTGGGCACGGCGGCCACGGGGCCGATGCCCATCACGTCCGGGTCGACGCCGCCCACGGCAAAGGCACGGAAGATCGCCATGGGCTTCAGGCCCATCTCCTGCGCCTTCTCGGCCGACATCACCACCACGGCGGCGGCGCCGTCGGTCGTCTGGCTGGAGTTGCCCGCCGTCACGTTGCCGTTGGCGGAGAAGGCCGGGCGCAGCCTGGCCAAAGCCTCCATCGAGGTGTCCCGGCGGACCCCCTCGTCGGTGTCGAAGACGAACTCCCGTTCCACGGCGCGCTTGCCGTCAAAGGACCGTTCCTTGACGGTGATCGGCACGATCTCGTCCTTGAACTTGCCCGCGTCGATGGCCGCGGCCGCCTTCTGGTGAGACGCCAGGGCGAAGGCATCCATGTCCTCCCGGCTGACGCCATACCGCGCGCAGACGACCTCGGCGGTGTGGCCCATCGACATGTACAGCTGCGGGTAGCTCTGCACGATGTCGGGATGCGGCCGGGGCGTGTGGCCTCCCATGGGCACCCGGCTCATGGACTCCACGCCGCCTGCGATGGCGATGTCCATGTTGCCGGCCATGATGCCGTTGGCCGCGATGGCGATCGCATTCAGACCGGATGAGCAGAACCGGTTGATGGTGAAGCCGGGGACCGAGGTGGGCAGCCCCGCCCGGATGGCGGCGTTGCGGGCCAGGTTCAGGCCTTGCTCCCCTTCGGGGAACGCGCAGCCCAGCACCACGTCCTCCACGGCCGCGGGGTCCAGTCCGGGCGTTCGGGCGATCGCTTCCTTAATAACTGTCGCCGCCAGGTCCTCCGGTCGCACATGGCGGAGGGAACCCTTGGGCGCCTTGCCCTGTGCCAAACGGACGCCGGTCACAATCACTGCCTCGCGCAACTCGTGCCACCTCCCTAGTTCCGCAGCGGCTTGCCGGTCTTCAGCAGATGGGCCATGCGCTCCTGGGTCTTCCTGGTGCCCAGCAGGCTGAGGAACGCTTCCCGTTCGAGGTCGAGCAGGTACTGCTCGGTCACCCGCGTGCCTGCCGGGACGTTGCCGCCCGTCAGCACATAGGCCAGCTTGCGGGCGATGAGCAGCTCGTGCTCGGTGGCCCAGCCGCCCAGGAACATGCCGTAGGCGCCCATCTCCAGCACGGCCCGGCCCTCCGGACCGGCCACCGGGATGAGGGCCGGCTCGGGCGGCCGGTATCCCGCAGCCTCCAGGGCCAGGACCGCCTGCTTGGCCTCATAGAGCTGGTGGTCCTTGTTCACCACGATCACGTCGGTGGGCCGCAGGTACCCCATCTCCTGGGCCTCACGGGCCGAGGTGGCCACCTTGGCGGTGGCGATGGTCTCGAAGATGCGATTGAGGATGGGCTGGGTGTCCACCTGGACCCCCGCCGGCAGCCCCTCCAGGCCGCGGATAAGCATCTCCTTGTTGCCGCCCGCGCCCGGAATGACGCCCACACCGACCTCGACCAGGCCGACGTAGGACTCGGCCGCGGCGACGACCCGATCCGCGACGGCGCACAGTTCGTAGCCGCCGCCCAGGGTCAGGCCGTAGGGCGCAACGACCACCGGCTTCGGAGCGAACTTCAGGCCCATGAAGGCGTTCTGGAACTCGCGGGCCATGAACTCCAGCTCGTCCCACTCCTCCTCCTGCGCCTCCATGAGCATGATCGCCACGTTGGCGCCCACGCAGAAGTTCTCGGTCCGGGCGCCGATGACCAGGCCCTTCCACCTGCCGCTGGCCAGCTCTTCCGCCGCCACCTTGCAGAGGTTGATAATATCGAAGCCGATGGCGGATTTTGGCGAGTGCGTCTCCATCAGCAGCACGCCGTCGCCCATGTCCAGCAGGGTCGCGCCCTTCTTCTCACGCACCACCCGGCCAGTCTCCCGCAGGGCGTCGATGTCGATGACGCGCTCACTGCTGACGACGGGAGCGTACTCGCCCTTGTTGATGAAGAAGCTCCGGCCGGACTCCCGCTTGTAGAAGCCGCCCTGCCTGGCCGCCTCCTTGACCCAGTCGGGAACGGCGTGCCCCTCGGCCTCCATCCGGGCGATGGACGGCTCGAGGCCGATGGCGTCCCACATCTCGAAGGGGCCGAGCTCCCAGTTGTAGCCCCACTTCATGGCGTTGTCGATGGCGACCACGTCATCAGCGATCTCGCCGACCTTCTCCGCCGCGTAGAGCAGCGTCCGCTTCGTGACGGCCCAGAGGAACTCGCCCGCCTTGTCCTTGGCGAAGACGAGGCTGCGGACTCGGCTCCTGAGGTCCGGGTTGGCCTTGGCCGCCTCCAGCGACGGGAAGCTGGCCTTCCGGCGCGGCCGGTACTCCATCGTCTCCAGGTCGAGGGTGAGGATCTGCTCGCCTTCCCTCTTAAAGAAGCCCTGCCTGGCCTTCTGGCCGGTCCAGCCCCGCTGCACCATGGCCCGGATCGACTCGGGCACCGTGAAGATCTTCGCCTCGTCGGGGTCGGGGATGGTGGCCTTGCAGTTGTCGGCGACGTGGCAGAACGTGTCGATGCCGACCACGTCCAGGGTGCGGAAGGTGGCGGACTTGGGCCGGCCAATGGCCTTGCCCGTCAGGGCATCCACCTCGTCGGGGGTCAGGCCGAGCCGGTTCATCTCCTCCAGGGTGACCATCATGCCGAAGACCCCGATGCGGTTGCCAATGAAGTTCGGGGTATCCTTCGCGATGACGACGCCCTTGCCCAGCACCCGCTCGCCGAAGTCGGCCATGAAGGACACGACCTCGGGGTCGGTGTCAGGCGTGGGGATGATCTCCAGCAGCTTCATGTAGCGCGGCGGGTTGAAGAAGTGGGTGCCCAGGAAGTGGCGGCGGAAGGTCTCCGGTGTGCCCTCCACCATCGCCCGGATCGAAATGCCGGAGGTGTTGGAGGAGACGATCATCCCCGGGCGGTGGAAGGCAGCGACCCGCTGCCAGAGATCCTTCTTGATCTGCAGGTTTTCGATCACGGCCTCGACCACCCAGTCGCACTCGGCCACCTTGGGGAGGTCGTCCTCGAGGTTGCCGGGGGTGATCAGCCGCAGGACGTCCTTGGAGTAAAGGGGCGAGGGCTTCAGCTTCTGCAGCGTCTGCAGGGCGTTGGTGGCGAGACGGTTGCGAATGGCCGGGGACTCCAGCGTCAGCCCCTTCGCGGCCTCCTCGGGCGTGACCTCCCGAGGGACGATATCCAGCAGCAGGGTCGGAATGCCCACGTTGGCCAGGTGCGCCGCAATCTGGGCGCCCATGACGCCGGCTCCCAGGACCGCTGCCTTTCGGATCGCGTTGGGCACGAGTCTCTCCCTCCTTGCAGTTCCGTTCAGTCGGGGGCCGATGAGGTTCGCAGGTTACACGTGGACGAAGCAGTCAAGCGCTCAGCGGCGAGGGCTCAGGCGCCTCGCAGGCGGTGAGCATTACCGCTTCACAGAGGCGGCCTGGAGGCCGGGCCCCGCCGCCCCAGGGGAACCCCGGGCACCGATCCAGGTTGCCCGGCGGCTATCCGAGCAGCGCCTTGAACTCCTTCGTCAGCAGCGGCACGACCTCGAACAGGTCCCCGACGATGCCGTAGTCGGCCACCTTGAAGATCGGCGCCTCGGGGTCCTTGTTGATGGCTACGATGACCTTCGAGGCGCTCATGCCCGCCAGGTGCTGAATCGCGCCCGAGATGCCGCAGGCGATATACAGGTCGGGCGTGACGGTCTTGCCCGTCTGGCCGATCTGCAGGACGTAGTCGCAGTAGCCGGCGTCCGCCGCGGCCCGGCTGGCGCCGACGGCGCCGCCCAGCACCTCGGCCAGCTCGTAGAGCGGCTTGAATCCCTCGGCCGACTTCACGCCGCGCCCGCCGGAGACGACGACCTTGGCCGCCGTCAGGTCCACGCCGGTGGTCGCCTGCCGCACGATCTCCTTGATGACCGTGCGCAGGTCGGCAGCGGTCGCCTCGGCCTCCGCGACCTCGCCGGTGCGCGCGGCGTCGGCCTCCAGGGCCGCGACGTTGTTGGGCCGGATCGTCGCTACGATCAGCCCCTCCGTCACCACCTGGGTCGCATACGCCTTGCCGGCGTAGATGGGCCGGGTGAAGACCACCTGGCCGCCCTCGACCTTCACGGCGATGGCATCGCTGATCATGCCGGCCGCGTTGCGCATGGCGAACCGGGGCAGGAGGTCGCGGCCGATCCCCGTGTGCCCCATCAGGACCACGTCGGGCTTCTCCTGCAGGTAGACCTGCTGCAGAGATCGGAAGAGCACACGTCTGAACTCCAGTCACGGCTACATCTCG
>ENA-UPSB01000685-UPSB01000685.1-bioreactor-metagenome-genome-assembly--contig:-NODE-685-length-50913-cov-41.386036_pt1 | contig 50913 bp, 51 predicted proteins | sample MGYA00238182_ERZ773286 | MGnify/ENA primary metagenome ERZ773286 (study PRJEB29026, sample SAMN07631240) | bioreactor metagenome | isolation source: Switchgrass digestor | place: USA: Dartmouth...
ACAAGGCAAACTGCAGTATTAGCCTTCCACTTTGGTGATGGTTTCTCAAATACATTTACACCAACTGCGTCTACACTTATGGCATCCCTTTCAATTGCCAAGATAGCCTATGATAAATGGATAAAATACTATGGAAAGCTGTTCTTTATATGGAGTGCAATTGGTGCAGTATTCATGGTTATAGCAACTTTGATTAACTATGGACCATTCTAATATACATTAAGAGGTGCAACATGAAATTTGACGAAATACTGAAGGACTTTATAATAATCGATGGCCATACTGATATTCCCAGGGATGTATTCCTAAGGGAATCAAGAGGAGAGAAGGATGCCTTTCGCAGCCACTACACGGAGCTTAAGAAAGCCGGAGTAAATATAGTATTTGCCAATATATTTACCAAAGGTTCCAAGGAAACTTCCTTAATAGAAGGGCTTCTGGAAGTAGAAAAGCTTTACAGGATTACAGAAGAATATGAAGATGTAGTCATAATAAAAAGCAAAAAAGACCTGGAATGCGTGCTTAAAACCGGAAAGCTCGGACTGGTTCTCTCCCTTGAAGGTCTAGAACCCCTATATAGCAATCTGGAGCTGCTTAACATGTATTACAGGCTTGGCGTAAGGGCAGGCATGCTTACCTGGAATAGCAAAAACCCATTTGCCCACGGTACTGATGAAAAAACGGGAGGCCTTACGGATTTAGGCTTACGCGCCATAGAAAGAATGAATGAGCTGGGAATTATTGTAGATGTATCCCACCTGAATGAAGAAGGGTTCTGGGATATAATGAGTATAAGCAAAAAGGCCACCGTTGCCTCCCATTCAAATGCAAGGGCATTGTTCAACCACCCCAGAAACCTGTCGGATGAACAGATAAAGGCTATAGCCAACTGCGGAGGAGTTATAGGAATAGTATCCTATTTCTCAAAGGTGGATGAAACAGACCCCAGCAAGGCAAGGACCAGGGACGATGAAACTGAAACAATACACGATGTAATTAAGCACATAGAATACATGGTTGACCTTGTTGGATACGACCATGTGGCATTAGGCCTTGACTTCAACATGTATCTAGGTGATTTCGGGGTTAAGGGACTTGAAAGTGCCGAAAAAATACCGGATCTTTTGAAACTGCTGTTAGAAAGAGGCCATTCCGTTGAAAATGTAAGAAAGATAGCAGGTGAAAACTGGATAAGGGTATTAATGGAAAGCCTGAAATAAATATAAATTAAAGACTTGCTGAGCTTCAGCAAGTCTTTTTATATGGCCAGTTTTACTTAATGGCTCTAAAAAAATTATAATAAAGAAAAGGGGATTTTTTTGCCGCCTCTCCCAGGTCCAATGTCCTCAGGTCACCTTCAAATACTACTTCTCCTTTAAGATTCAGAAAATCCACGGGCTTGACCAAATTTCTTGCCTTATTAAAATCCACTATTCCGCTTTCCTTGAGAACATGATATACAAATTCGGAACATAAGAACCTGTATTCATAGCACACTTCCTTATTCATCAGGTTGTTTACAAGCCCCAGGTAGTTATACTTATAGTCTTCAGGGTTTGATATGAACTGGTTTAACAGGCTGTTTACATTATTATACTGCTCCTCTGTTATCTTAAGCTCTATTATTATCCCTGGGAGTATTTTTGAGAATTTATATCCCCCTTCGTATAGGTTTTCATGCTTGAATCCTCCAATAAACGGATTGTAAGCCCACTTTCTTCCAAAGCTATACATATATTTAAGTTCCCTGTCCAGTGATATGGATGCATGAGTATATCTGTCGTTGGTGAAAATGTGAATAATCCTCGAAACAATTGTATTAGTCCTTGTAAGCACTACATATATGGAATGTTTTCTCATTAAATCCCCCTTTATCTGCAGTATATATACAGTATAAACGCTTAAAGCCAATTAAGCAATTACATAAATGTAAATTTATATAAAAAATATCATTCAATTCTTAATATACTGCTTATATAGACCTTAAGATTTTCTTAAAAAAAAAGGCCCTTTTGGGCCTTTTATTGCTGTTCTATTGGCTTCAGAGGGCTGTTTGCCAATATGGATTCAACTTCCTCGTAGCCTTCCAGGAATTCATAGTTATATCTTGCAGGGAGGGCAAATACATATTCTGAATTCCTGCCCAGCTCCCTGGGAAGCATTGGTGCAGCACCAACGCTAAACTCTTCTTTTTGCAGAGAATTCCATTGTTCAACTGTAAATATCATAATTGGTATATCCTGACGCTTACTGGTCTCAGTCCATTTAGGATGCCTTATTTTAATAACAGGACCGGAAATATTGCCTTTATTAGCAGAATCCGTAAGGGGATTCCCTTCCCACTTGTCCTCCACTATGCTATAGCCTTTCCATGTGCTTGGAAGGCTGAATTCAAATCCATATTTGTCGTTCTTATATACCACTTTGCTTTCATCATCGTTTTCATCCATTATAGCATCATCAATAATCCACTTATTGTCCTCTGATTTCACTATCAGTGTAACACTGTACTTTATGGCGGATTGGTTATCATTTGCGCTTGTTACTTCAACTACCTCTCCTTCTACCCTGTATTCGCCGTCTGATGTTTTTACTATATCCATGATGTCTATGCGCTCTGGCCATGGGCTTGAAGTAAACCTGCCCAGGGCTTTGGAAGGCTCATTTATCCACTTTTCCATAAGTGCTTCAGATATGAACTCTCCATAGTACTCCTCCATGGATTCCCTTAATATGTCCTCTGGTGCAAGAAGGGATACCATCTTAAGGTTAGCTCCAAAATTCTTTACAATATTTTCAACAGCTTCCACTTCTGACGTGCTTTCACCTGTATCAACAATTGCACTCTTGGATTCATTTATTTCCTCCTTTGAAGCTGTATCTGCCTGAGTATTAATATTATCCTTACCAGAACAGCCTGTCAGTGCAAATGATAATATAAGAGTTGAACCCATTCCCAACAATAAAGACTTCTTTAAATTAATATTCTTCATGATTAATACCTCCTTAACCTTTGGTTATGTATTAATTTTATACCTTTATATCCTGGAAATGGTTACAATAAGGTTAAATGGGGGTAACAAAAAAACAAAAAGCATCCTTTACAGATGCTTATAATTTGCTCTTGAACCTGTTTAAATCTATAACATGAATCTCATATTCTCCATATCCTATTTTTACATCTCCGTAAAAGGCCTCCACATCGTAGGTAACCTTATTGCCATCGACAGCTTTTACTGCAGCATTTACAGTTATTCTTCCTCCTACAGGAGTTGGGTTTATATGCCTTACATCTATTCTGGTGCCTACAGGCCTGTAATTTTCAGGTGCCCTTTCAAATACAACGCTGGATGCCGTCCTTTCCATGTAGTATATCATGGCAGGTGTGGACAATACGGTTACCCCTTTGTTTCCCAGGTAGTCTGCAGTATCCTTCTCCTCAACTATAAACTCTTCAGACATTTTTTCCCCTATTTTTATAATAGTGCTACAGTCCACTTTCATCTCCCTTTCCTCTGTATTTTGTCCTACGTACCATATTATATTTAAAAATCAAAATACTGGCAACTATGGATATTAAATTATACTATAACCCTCAGCAATACCGGTATTGTCAGTATGGAAAACAGTGTGGTTACTATCATTATCACAGTGGCATAATCCTTCTTGAAGTTGAAATTCTCCGCAAATATGGAGGTCATTGCTGCAGCAGGCATCGATGCCAGTATTATTATTGAATTGGTGACAATTGACCTGTCCCCTATTACCAGGGTAATATTGTATTTATAACTGGCCATTATTTCTCTATTACCCAATACAGACAGCGCTCCAGGCAGCATTATTATAATTCCTATAATTTCAAGAACTTTATAAAACTCTCTTCCAGTTTTTTGACTTATTATATATGCCAGAAAAGCACCTACAGCAGATAAAATAATTACTATCATTAAGCATTTTAATAGCATTCTCATGATATTTTTCAAAGCTCCCACATTACCACCCCTTTTTTTTGCTGCTATTAAATAATATTCGATGAAGCAATGAAAAGTCCTTCTAAGGATTGGTTTTTTGCTCCTAATAACCACTGTAAAAAAGGAGAATACTATAGTATAATATCTGATGTAACTAATTTTAAAGAGGTTGATTTTATGGCAAAGAGAGTAATACTGGGAATGAGCGGAGGTGTGGATTCATCCGTATCTGCACTTCTATTAAAGGAAGCAGGTTATGATGTAATTGCAATATTCATGAAGAACTGGGATGAAAAGGATGAATTTGGAGTATGCACTGCAACACAGGATGCAGAGGATGCCAGAAGGGTAGCAGACCAGCTGGGCATTCCATTCTATGTAAAGAATTTCGAAAAGGAATACTGGGATAAGGTATTCAGCTATTTTCTGGATGAATATAAAAAGGGCAGGACTCCCAATCCTGACGTAATGTGCAATCAAGAGATAAAGTTCAATGCATTCCTCCACTATGCCTTAAAGCTTAATGCAGATTATATTGCCATGGGACATTATGCCCAGGTGGAGGAGAGAGACGGGAAGTTTTACCTGTTGAGAGGAAAGGACAAAAATAAGGATCAGAGCTACTTTTTGTCCAGAATAGGACAAGAAGCCCTATCCAAGACCATATTCCCTGTGGGGCATCTGGAAAAGAAGGAAGTCAGGGAAATTGCAGAAAAAAACAATCTGTATACTGCAAAGAAGAAGGATTCCACAGGAATATGCTTCATAGGCGAAAGGGATTTTGATGAATTTATAGACAGATACCTTCTTGCAAAGGAAGGGGATATAGTTGATGTAGATGGAAACAAACTGGGCAGGCACAGCGGCCTTATACACTATACGCTGGGCCAGAGAAAGGGAATTGGAATAGGAGGTGTGGGAACTGGCGAACCCTGGTTTGTTGCCGGAAAGGACCTTAAAAAGAATATACTCTATGTGGCACAGGGCAGCAACCACCCTGCACTGTATTCCATATCCCTCATTGGAGAATCCCCAAGCTGGATACTGGGAGAAGCCCCTGAAATGCCTATGAAATGCACTGCCAAATTCAGATACAGGCAGTCAGACATACCTGTGGAGGTCAATATGCTGGAAGACGGCAACATCCACATTAAGTATGAATATCCCGTAAAGGCAGTTACCCCAGGACAGGTGGCAGTACTGTATAAGGACGAGGTATGCCTTGGAGGAGCCATAATCAAATCCATTGAGCCACTGGATAAGAAATATGAGCATTTGAACAGGACCTATTAAGAAGAATTACAAATACATGAGAGCTATAAGAGATATTGTTAACACGACAGGTTGCAAAGTTCGAGCTTTGCAACTCTGTCGTGTTTTTCTGTTGAACCTTTCCTTTTATATATAATTCAATAAGCGAAATTACGGGACTGATAAAGGCATATACATAAAGAAAAGGCTCGACTATGGAGAATTTGATTGAAATATCCGGCGAAGTAAAACCATAAGATTTGCGACTCATCGCGTAAGCCAATTCGCAAATCGGTTTTACGAGCCGTGATATTTCTCAAATTCGGAATTGGAGAGCCGTTCTTTATTATATGCCTTCTTTATATGCCTAATTTAAAATCCATTATTATTTACAAGCTGCAGCATATTATGAAAGAATGATCTTCCCCTATTCAATTGGCTTCAACTTAGCTGTAAAGTGGCGCAGTATCTTTGGCTCCCAGGTAATCTTATATCCCTTAATGGAATCTGCCCTTTCCTTAATGGCTATCAAAGCATCGGCAATTACATCCAAATGAGCCTGGGTATATACCCTTCTTGGAACAGCCAGCCTTGTAAATTCAAATTCTGCCTGAAGCTGTTTTCCTGTATCAGGGTCGTTTCCAAGCATATATGAGCCAACGTCACAGCCTCTTATGCCTGCTTCCTTGTATAGCTCTACTGCCAAAGCCTGTCCTGGGAACTCATAATATGGTATGTGTGGAAGAAGCCTCTTTGCATCTATAAATATAGCATGGCCGCCTACAGGATATTGATAAGGAATGCCTGCTTCGTCTAATCTGGATGCCAGGTACTCCATCTGCCCTATTCTGTATCTCAGATAGTTGAAATCTATTCCTTCCTTCAGTCCTATGGCCAGAGCCTCCAGGTCCCTACCTGCCAATCCTCCATAGGATATAAATCCTTCATAAGGAATGGTGTTGGATTTTACTTTTTCGTATAATTCTTCGTCATCCTTTATTCCTATTAATCCTCCTATATTTACTATGGCATCCTTCTTTGAGCTCATGGTAAACAACTGAGCATAGCTGAACATTTCAAGTACTATTTCCCTTATGGACTTGTTTTCATATCCCTTTTCCCTTGTCTTTATGAAGTAAGCGTTTTCCGCAAACCTGGCAGCATCAATCAGCAAAGGTATATTGTACTTCTTGGCTATTTCTGATGTCTCCCTCATGTTCTCCATGGATACAGGCTGACCGCCAGCGCTGTTGTTTGTAATGGTCATTATGATCAATCCAATGTTTTCAGCTCCGTATTCCTCTATTAATTTCACCAGCCTCTTGGTGTCCATGTTGCCTTTAAATGGGCTGTAGGTTTTTGTATCCAGAGCTTCTGGCACTACACAGTCTATGGCTCTTGCTCCGGCTATTTCCACGTGGGCTCTTGTAGTGTCAAAGTGCATGTTTGCTATGGCATATTTCCCGGGCTTTAGGAAAATTGGCATAACAACCTTTTCTGCAGCCCTTCCCTGATGTACAGGCTGTATATACTTGTATCCGAATATCTCCTGTGCTGTTTTTACCAAATGCTTGTAGTTGACAGAGCCGGAATAGGCTTCATCTCCTTTCATCATGCCAGCCCACTGCTCCGTGCTCATGGCACCCGTACCGCTGTCGCTTAACAGGTCAATATATACATCCTCTGAATCTAAATAAAAAAGATTGTAGTGAGCCTCTTCTATTTTTTTTAGCCTCTCCTCAAAGGATAGAGTTTTTATGGGCTCTACCATTTTGATTCTAAAAGGTTCTGCAATATACTTGGATTTCATAGGTTTGTCCCCCTTTACAGTACTATTTATACATATTATATAATTCTCCAAAGTTTTTTCTTTTCCTCCATTTTTTTATCCGATTTTGCTGGAATTTCTTACTTTTCATCTAAACAAACAGCTCCGGTTCCCTTCTGTTTTCAAACTCTATTTCCAGCTCTCTTTTATGCCTTAAATATGCAATGTCATCAAAATATTTTGCCTGAACGGGACACCTTTTTACACAAGCGTTGCACTTTATGCATATTCCGTTTAAAATAGAAACATCGTCATAATCAATGGAGCCCATAGGACATACATTGGCACATAGCTTGCAGTCTGTGCAGCTATCCTTTGTCTTGGGCTTAACCTTCCTTATATCCTGGGGATTCCCATTTTCATCCTTTGGCATGTAGTATTTTCTGTAAGGTATATTTCCCTTTACTTTTACAGTCTCCACATCACCCTCAGATGCAATCTTCTCATACAGCTTGTCAGCGAAAATACTTGCTAATTCCATATCCCTTTCATCAGGCCTTCCCTTGGCAAGCGTATATGAAAAGGCATGTTCCCCAATAAAGGCAGCAGCTGCTATTACCTTGAATCCGTTGGAATTAAGTATGTCCCTTAGCTCAATCAAGGCATCATCATAGTTCCTGTTTCCATATACAACCACTGCAGCTGCCAGAGTATCATTTCCCTTTACGGTATTAAGATACTTCAAAAGCACATTAGGCACTCTTCCTGCATATACAGGCACTCCCACTATAACTACATCATCCTCGGAAAAAACAATTCCATCTTCCCTTGCCTTTGGCAATGTAAAGTCTATTTCCCTTAAATCCATTTCTCCATCCTTTTCAGCAATACATTTGCCTATTTTACTTACCACCTTTTTAGTAGTTCCCGTTGCACTGAAATACATTAGATTAATTCTTTTTTTCAATAGAATTTCCTCCTTTTCCCAAAAGCTGGCTATTTGATGTAAAACTCCATGCCCTCCTTTGACAGTTTTTCCTTCCACTCCATCTCAAGTATTTCCAGCTCTTCACTATAGTCTGTTTTTGTCTCATCCTTATCATATTCCAGTTTCTCCAGTATTTCAATAGTAAAGCTGTCCTTTCCGTATTCATTCCAGTCCTTTTGTAATTCCCTATTAGGATGATTGCTAAAATTAAGCTTGAACTCCGTGCTGTTTATTTTTCCCCTCAAGTTTTGAGCAGTCTCTATATAACATTTATTTTTAAAATTTGACTTAATCATGAATATGCCCATATCAGGCTTCATCATCTTGTACTGTTCCTTAAGCTCCTTTTTTCTGTCCATATTAGTACCCCATTTCCTTAAGTATTCTTGACAGGACTTTTAAGCGTTCCCCAATAAGCTCCCCATCTTCGCTTAAAGCCTGCTGAAATAGCTTGATGTCCTCATCAATTTTTTCATTATCTGTACACACTGATACCGTCATGGCATCTCCCTGCATGCCTATTCTATCGATAACAGCATTCTGCTCATCATATAGCTTTTTATGCCTGTAGGCGGTTTCCTGAAAATACTGTACAGTTCTTGTAACAAGAATCGCAAGGTCCAAAACCCTGTGAAGAGGCAATTCCTCTGACTGCCTTGACCACTTCTCCCCTGTATGCCTCCATACCTTAGCTGATATATCCACCTTTCCCCTGTCATTCCACTGTGCCAGCCCCAGGGAAATACCCTTTGCATCCGAATTATAGGCATACCTTCCATCTACATTCTCATAGTTTTCAGATACAATAACGGGTTTATGCTTTAAAGTTGTTGGTATCTTCATAATGTACCTCCTCTTGTTTACTAATTTACTAAATTACTAATTTACTTGTCCAGTATATCAAAATATACTGTCACAGTCAACCCCAGCACACAATTAAAACCTTCTCAAATATTCTTTCATGAATGCTGATTATTATTTATCAATAATTGATATAAATTAAGCTCAATGCTTTATTGTATTAAACTGTTAAAGATAAAATACCCTATAATTTTCAGATATCTGCAATATGTTATAATTTATGCTTCATTTTTGTCGAAGAAAATGTTTTCCTGCCAATTCCAAGAATCATTCCATAGCCTTCAGTTCCCAGTTTTAAGCCATTTGTTGGTCCTTCTTCAAACAATAATCTTTTATAATGATGCACATGAGAATATTTTTTTGAAATTTTATTTTAAAATATTTCATTACCCTATTGACAATTGTTTTTCCTGATGATATATTTATGAGTATTAAATACGGAAAAAACACAATTTTGTGACAAGTTCAAAAACTGTGATGAAGAGCGTGAACTATTGGCAGGTCTTTTACAGAGAGCCGGGTTAGGTGAAAGCCGGCATTGACTCAATAGGGATCCATCACTTCTGAGTTATATGGCTGAAGTTTTAGTAAGCCATATCGGCAGACCCCGTTATAAGGTCAGGGTTTAATAGGAAGTGCTCCTATGGAACCTGGTGAGGTAATTATCGTGAGATAATTATGAAATAGAGTGGTACCGCTTAATTGGCCTCTATATGTCTTTGACATATAGAGGCTTTTTTATATGAACTTTCATCATGGGGAGGGATTCATGTGAATAGCGATGAGGAAGGTATTATATTCTAATTTCTAATAAATATTAATGAATAAAATCGGGAGGGATTTGTATGAACAAAAGATTGCTATTTATAACAATACTGGTACTTACATTAAGTTTAATAACAGGCTGCTCACAAGGCGGAGCAGATAATTCTTCTGATGAAATAAGGGTTGGCTTAAACTATGAGCTTTCAGGGGATAATGCCACTTACGGCCAGGGGCTTGTAGAGGGCATTGAGCTGGCCTTTGAAGAGATAAACTCAAGCGGTGGAATTCTTGGAAAGCAGATAAAAGCCATAAAGATTGACAATCAGTCTAAGGATACTGAAGCAACCAATGTATCAACAAGACTAGCTACAAGGGAAAATGTAGTGGTGCTTCTAGGGCCTGCAACCTCTGGAAATACAAAGGCTGCAATTCCACCTGCAATGCAGAACAAAATACCTTTGATTTCAGGTTCAGCTACTGCTGATGATGTTACCGTTGATGCCAATGGAAATGTAAAGGAATATGTATTTAAAACCTGCTTCAATGACTCCTTCCAGGGAGTTATGATGGCACAGTTTGCATTTTATGACCTTAATTTAAGAAATGCTGCAATACTGGCAGATTCATCAAGCGATTATGCACAGGGCCTGTCAAAGGCTTTCCAGGAGACTTTCAAAGAATTAGGCGGAAATATACTGGCTGTGGAAGCTTACCAGGCTAGGGATACAGATTTCAAAGCAGTTTTGACAAACCTGAAAGGATTGAATCCTGAGTTCCTGTTCGTACCTGGATACTATGAGGAAGTAGGCCTGATTATAAGGCAAGCCAGAGAACTGGGGCTAAATGTCCCAATACTTGGAGGCGATGGCTATGAATCACCAAAGCTTGTGGAAATTGCAGGAAAGGAAGCTCTAAACGATATTTACTACTCCAGCCATTATTCATCACAGGATGATTCAGAAAATGTGGTGAAGTTCAAGGAAAGCTTCAAGGCTAAATACAACAAGGAACCTGATGCCTTCAATGCACTGGGATACGATATGGCTTATCTGTTTGCTGATGCTCTGGAAAGGGCCGGAGAAGCGGATACTGAAAAGCTAAAGGAAGCCTTGGAGGCAACAGAGGGATTTGAAGGAGTTACAGGAGTATTGACCATAGATGAGAAGCACAATCCAGTGAAGTCCGTAACAATCTTAAAAATAGAAAACGGAGAATCAGTATTCCTAAAGAAATTGGATCCACAATAATCCATAGTTAACACTCAGGTAATGCCTGGGTGTTAACTGAATAATATTACAGAAAGGAAGGTTACCATGGAACAGGCAATACAACAGCTTATAAACGGAATATCCCTTGGCAGCATATACGCACTGATAGCCCTAGGCTACACTATGGTCTATGGCATAATTAACCTAATAAATTTCGCCCATGGTGATATATACATGGTTGGAGCCTATATAGGCTTTGCCCTGACTACATTTTTCAATTTGGGTTTTTTCCCTTCTCTACTGATTTCAATGGCTCTAACAAGCCTAATTGGCGTTGTAATAGAAAAGGTGGCATATAAGCCTCTAAGAAAATCAACGAGAATTACTGCCCTTATTACTGCAATAAGCGTCTCATTGTTTCTTCAGTATACCATGATGTACTTCACAGGGCCCCAGACGAGAACTTTCCCCATGGTACTTGAAAACAGAAGCCTAAGCTTCCTAAACGGAAGTGTGGTAATGGATATAAAGAACATCTATATACTCATGATAACCTTAATGTTAATGGCTGCCCTACAGTTTATAGTCAGAAAAACCAGAATGGGCAAGGCAATGAGAGCAACTTCCTTTGATATGGAAGCAGCACAGCTTATGGGAATCAATGTAGACAAGGTCATATCCTTTACATTTGCCATAGGTTCAGCCCTGGCAGGTGCAGCAGGAGTCCTTGTAGGGATATATTACAATACCATTAACCCTCTAATGGGCTCATTGCCGGGATTGAAAGCCTTTGTTGCAGCAGTCCTCGGAGGCATAGGACTGATACCTGGCGCTGTGCTGGGAGGATTCTCCCTTGGAATGATTGAAACCATAGTAAGCGCCAATGGAGGTTCAATATTTAAGGATGCTGTTGCTTTCCTCATATTGATTGTTGTTTTGCTGCTAAGGCCTAATGGGCTTCTGGGGAAAACTACCAAGGAAAAAGTATAGGAGGGCACAATATGAGAGTATTCAATAAAGGCAGTATATTTAAATATATTGGAATCATTCTGTTTTATGCTATATTTCAAGTACTGTTAAGCACAGGGGTATTGGATGACTATATAGAACTTAATATCATACTTATATGCATAAACATAATACTTGCTTTAGGCCTTAACCTGATTACAGGGTTTACAGGCCAGTTTTCACTGGGACACGCTGCCTTCATGTCCATAGGAGCCTATACTTCTGCCATTGTGACTGCAAAGCTGGGCCTGCCCTTCTTTGTAGGAATAATGCTTTCAGGAATAACGGCTGCTTTAGCAGGGATAGTCATTGGAATTCCAACATTGAGACTTAAGGGGGACTATTTGGCCATTGCAACCCTTGGGTTTGGTGAAATAGTAAAAATTCTAGCCCTAAATATAGATTATATAGGCGGTGCAATTGGATTTAACGACATTCCACAGTATACCAACTGGACCTGGACCTATGGAATGACTGTACTGGCTGTAGTACTCATCAAGAACTTCCTCAATTCCTATAAGGGAAGGGCCTGCATAGCCATTAGGGAGGATGAAATTGCTGCTGAAGCCATGGGAGTCAACACCACCTTCTATAAAGTGCTGGCTTTTGCCATAGGTGCTTTCTTTGCAGGAATTGCAGGATCCCTCTACGCCAACTACTTCTACTTCATAAAGCCCGATTCCTTTAACTTCATGAAATCCATAGACATTCTGGTAATAGTGGTATTTGGAGGCTTGGGAAGCATTGCAGGCTCCATAATTGGTGCCATTGTGCTTTCAGTTATTTCCCTGCTGCTTCAAAGCGTATCTGACCTGAGAATGATAGTCTACGCCCTTGTTCTGTTTGGAATAATGCTCTTCAGGCCTGCAGGCCTTATGGGAAATCAGGAGTTTAAAATATTTAAGAAGGGGGCTGATGCCAATGGCAGTGTTAAAGGTCAATAATCTCTCCAAATCCTTTGGAGGCATTGAAGCTCTAAAGGATATAAACCTTGAAATTCATGAAAATGAAATAATCGGATTAATAGGCCAGAACGGTGCAGGCAAGACAACATTTTTCAATCTCCTTACGGGAATATATGCCCCCACATCAGGTGAAATAGAATACAATCTGGGTAAAAGAATAACCTCCAGGGATTTAAAACCCCATAAAACTGCAGGTTATGGCATATCCCGAACCTTCCAGAATATAAGGCTGTTTCAAAACATGACTGTAATGGAAAATGTGCTTTTAGGCTACCACACGGGATTTAAGTACGGATTGGCTTCTTCCCTGTTTAAGCTTCCTTCCCGCCACAAGGATGAATATGAGCATTATGAAAGAAGCCTTAATCTTCTTAAGGAGTTTAAGCTGCTGGATAAGAAGGATGTACTGGCAAGGAATTTATCCTATGGAGAGCAGAGAAGGCTTGAAATTGCAAGGGCACTGGCAGCAAACCCAAAGGTGCTTCTTCTGGATGAGCCAGCAGCAGGCATGAACCCCAATGAAACAAAGGAGCTTACTTCCCTTATAAGGTGGATCAGGGAAACATTTGACCTTACAATAATACTGATTGAGCACGACATGTCCCTGGTAATGAAGGTATGCGAGAGGATATTTGTATTTGACTCAGGAAGGCTTATTGCAGAAGGAACTCCTGATGAAATATCCAGAAACCAGAGGGTAATAAAGGCTTATCTGGGAGAGGAGGCTTAATATGCTGGAGGTTAAAAATATAGATGTATATTACGGAAACATTCACGCATTAAAGGATATAAACCTTAAAGTAGAAGATGGAGAGATAGTAACCCTCATAGGGGCTAATGGCGCTGGCAAAACCACAACACTTAAGACAATATCAGGCCTTATAAACCCAAAGAATGGTGAAATCCTATTTAACGGGGAGAGGATAAGCAGCCTCAATGCTTCCCAGATTGTAAAGCTGGGCATTTCCCACGTTCCGGAAGGAAGAAGGATATTTGCCAACATGACAGTAATGGAAAACCTTGAAATGGGGGCTTTTATAAGGAAAGACACAAAAAATATAGCTGATGACTACGACAAGGTATTCTCCCTGTTTCCAAGGCTAAAGGAAAGAAGAAAGCAGATAGCAGGAACCCTGTCAGGTGGAGAACAGCAGATGCTGGCCATAGGACGTGCACTTATGTCAAGGCCCAAGCTTCTGTTATTGGATGAACCTTCCATGGGATTGGCCCCTCTTGTAGTAAAGGAGATTTTCTCAATTATAAGGGATATTAATGAGTCAGGCACGACCATACTATTAGTGGAGCAGAATGTAAATATGGCCTTAAATGCTGCTAACAGGGCTTATATAATCAAAAACGGCAGAATTGAGCTGGAGGGAGACTCCAAATTGCTTCTAAATGAAGAGGACATTAGAAAGGCTTATCTTGAATAATAGGCTAAACCCCTCTATCTTCTATTAGATTGAAAATATTATTAACAGCTCTTTTTCAAGCTATCATCTTTTTAAGATGCTGTTTATTGCAATTGTAAGTATAATATAATGAAAATCCAAATATCGAAAAATTGATTCCATTTTTATTATGATTTTTATTATAATAGTAATAGGATCTTTTATGGTTAAACAATATGGTATACTTGATTATTTTAAGGGGATGATGGATTGAAAACAATATTGATAAACGGCAAAGTGTATGTCGAAAAGAACAACTTCAAGGAAGCCCTATTAATTGAGGATGGAATCATCAGGGATGTAGGAACTAATGAAGACATAATGAAATATGAAGCGGATAAAATAGTAGACCTTGAAGGAAAAACTGTATTACCTGGCTTTAACGACAGCCACCTGCACCTGTCAGGCGTTGGTGCTTCCATGACTTCTCTGAATTTAACCCAGGCCAGGTCCATAGAGGAAATAATTGAACTGGGAAGAAACTTCATTGAAAGGAACAGAGGAATAAAGGCACTATTTGGCAAAGGATGGAATCAGGATAACTTCATAAAAGGTGAAAAGCGCCTTTTAACCAGGCACGATTTGGACAAGATTTCTACAGAAATACCTGTAGTGCTGGAAAGAGTATGCGTCCATGTTGCAGTGGGAAATACAAAAGCCATTGAGATTTTAGGCATTGACGAGAACACATATGTTGACGGAGGAACAATAGAGCTTGGCGAGGATGGAAAGCCAAATGGCATTTTTACCGAAAATGCCACCCGCTTAATACTTGGGGCAATACCTGAAAAGAGCAGCGACGATATTGAAAGGGAAATACTTATGGCCAGCCAATATGCCATAAGCGTTGGAGTTACCTCAGTGCAGTCCTGCGATATTATGGACAAGGAATACAAGAAGATGTTCAGCATTATACACCACATATACGACAACAAAAAGACAAAGCTAAGATACAGCCATCAGTTTAACTTCCAGGATATAGATGATTTCAGGGAGTACCTTGAAACAGAGTTTAAATCCAGCCAATACGATGAGAAGTTCCTGTCAAGAGGCGCATTGAAGCTGTTTAAGGATGGCTCACTGGGGGCAAGGACAGCACTTATGCTCAAGGACTATGAGGATGCCCCTGGAGTAAAAGGTGTAGCTGCCCTAAGCGATGAGCAGCTTCAGGCTCTGGTTGACCTGGCAACAGAACACGGCATTCAAGTAGCAGTCCACGCCATTGGCGACGGAGCAGTTGAAAGCGTAATCAACGCCTATGAAAAGACCATTAAAAGCGGCAAAAATGACAACAACCGCCTGCGCCACGGAATTGTACACTGCCAGATTACAAGTAAAGAGCAGCTTGAAAGAATTGCAAATCTGAACATTGCTGTTATGTACCAGCCCATTTTCCTTGACTATGATACAAGAATAGTGGAATCAAGGGTTGGAAAGGAACTGGCAGGCACTTCCTATGCCTTCAATACCCTTTACAAGTCAGGAACGCCAGTAAGCTTCGGAACTGACTCACCAGTTGAAAACTGCAATCCATTTCCTAATATCTACTGTGCAGTAACAAGGCAGAGAATAGACGGAAATCCTAAGGGAGGATTCTGCCCTGAGGAAAAGATGGACCTTCAGGATGCCATAGACGCCTATACCATCGGCAGTGCCTACAACGAGTTTAAGGAAAACTTCAAGGGAAGGTTAAAGCCCGGTTATGTTGCTGATTTAATAGTGCTGGACAGGGATATATTCACCATAGATGAAAATGAAATAAAGGACATTAAGGTTGAAAAAACCATGATTGACGGAGAGTTTGTATACGAAAGATAGAAAAATGCATCCATTATATCCAGGATATAATGGATGCATTTTTTAAAACAGCTTATGGCATTTGTTTATATGGCTTTCTACAACCAGCTCTGCAATCTTTGGCACCAGCCTTGTGAAGTGCTCAGAAGCATTGTGCCTTTCCAGCGCCTCTTCATTTTCCCATTCTTCAATCACAAACAGTATGCTTCTATCATTGATATCCTGATACAGGTTGTACTGAATGCAGCCCTGTTCCTTCTGGGAAGCTGAAACCAGCTCTTCATACAGCTTAATTGCTTCATCAATACTGCCATCCTTTATTTTCTTTTTTACTACCAGCTTTATCATCATATCCCTCCTCACTTTATGAAATCATCTTATGAGCATAAAATACGCAAGGACTATAATTCCCAATGCTATCCTGTAGTAGCCAAAGATCTTGAAGTCATTCCTCTTTATGTACCTTAGAAGAAACTTTATTGCAATTATGGACACTATAAACGATACTGCCATTCCAACTAATAGTATTGTCAGTTCCTCTCCTGTAAATACCAGCCCGAATTTCACAAGCTTAAGAAGGCTTGCTCCAAACATAACCGGAATTGCCAGGAAGAATGTAAACTCTGCTGCAATACTCCTTGAGGTACCCAATAGCATTGCTCCTACTATTGTGGCACCAGACCTTGATGTTCCGGGTATTAGGGATAAAACCTGAAACAATCCTATTCCTAACGCTGTCATGTATGAAAGGTCTGAAAAATCATTAACTCGAGGCCTTCTATGCCTGTTTCTGTTCTCAACTATTATAAACAGTATTCCATATACAATAAGCATCAGCGCAACAGTCTTATAGTTGTAAAACAGCTCATTTAGCATATCGTCATATAAGAATCCTATTACCCCTGCAGGGATTGTTGCTACTATAACTTTAAACCAAAGACTCCACGTTTCACGCTTCTGCCTTATTGATTTCCTTGCTGAAAAGGGATTGAGCCTGCCAAAATAGAGCAATACCACTGCCATAATTGCTCCAAGCTGTACTACTACAAGGAACATTTCCTTAAATGCATCGGACATATTAAGCTGCAGGAATTCATCAACTATTATCATATGCCCTGTGCTGCTTATGGGAAGCCATTCTGTAATGCCTTCAATAATTCCTAGTATAACTGCTTTTAAAATCTCTATAAATTCCATATTGTTCCTCCCTCAGGTCAATATATTTAAATATTTAACAATATAATTATATCAGTAACCCTGATATATTAACAGTTATTTGTTGAGAATTTCCTATTTTCCTACTTTAGCCACATAGTCTCCCTTTATCATGCTGTTACATATTATATTATGAAATCAAGTTGATGAAAAATGCCCCTGGATAAAACCCGGGGCATTTTATTATTCATCATATACCTTCAAATCAAATCCCTGCTCTCTAACTGCATTAAGTATTTCCTGCCTTTTTGGAATGACATTTCTAAGCCTTTTCACCACCTGATTTGTAAAGCTGTCCACCCTTTTGTTGGTATCTCTCAGGTCATAGTAAGTGCGCATTTCATCATCATAATCCTTCAGCTGTTCTACGTAATTGGTCATAGGAGTGTATTTGTTTTCAAATAGCCTGAACTTCATATCCATTCTTGGCTTTAACTGTGGAGACTGATTTGGATATCCTATTCCAAGGCCTATTACAGGAAAGGTCAGCTCAGGAAGCTCAAGTATCTCACATATTCTCTTTGGGTCATTCAATATGCTTCCCAGGTACATTGTCCCCAGCCCAAAGGATTCTGCTGCATTTACCACATTTTGTGCAGTAATGCAGGCATCTGTAAAGGCTGAGAAGAACCTGTCCATATCCCTTATGCTTTCCTCATGGCAGCCCTTTTCCCTTGCAATGTTCCAGTTTCTGTACTGGTCCACTATGAATATCAAAAGTTCCGGTGCCCTTCCTACGTATTCCTGGTTGCATACCTTTGCTATTTCCTTCTTTATTTCAGGGTCTGTTATCCTTATTATGGAAGTTGCCTGCATTCCAGTAGAGCTGGCAGTCCTCCTTGCAACTTCCATCAGTGTTTCAAATATGTCCTCGGGTATCCTTTCATCCTTAAACTCACGAATTGTCCTATGTGAAAGCTGATGCTTTACAGTTTCATTCATGGCCTTCACCTTTTCCACCTCCCAATACCATTATACTCTTATGTATTATACCCACATAAAATCCCATTAACAAAAATGCGGATTCTTTTTATAGAATCCGCATTTGAAATGAGATGGGTATATATTAACTATATTGATAGTTAACAGCCTGGGCCTTATACAGCTTATAGTATAAGCTGTCTTCCTTCTTCATAAGATTCTCATGGGTATCAAAATCGGAAATTATTCCTCCATCTATTACAAGAATCCTGTCGCAAAATACGCTGCTGGACATTCTGTGGGATATGTAAAGTGCAGTCTTTCCTCCCACCAGATTGTTGAAGTTCTCATATATTTCAGCTTCTGCCAATGGATCAAGGGCAGAAGTTGGCTCATCCAGTATGACCAGGGAGGCGTCCTTGTAAAGGGCCCTTGCTATGGCAACCTTCTGGCTTTCTCCCCCGGACATTTCTATTCCGCTCTCATCATAGGCCTTGCCAAAGAGGGACTTGATTCCGTTGGGAAGATTCTCCACAGTCTCCTTCAAACCCACTTCCTCTATTAACTCCATGGCCCTCTGGCTGTCGCTGTCTACCTCCTGACAGGTTATGTTTTCCTCTATGGTAAAGTTAAACAGCTTATAGTCCTGGAACACTGCTGCTATTTCCTTCATGTAGCTTTTATGCTCATATTCAAATATATCATGACCATTTATGAGAATCTGTCCCTTTGTAGGGCGATAGAGCCTGCATATAAGCTTAACCAGGTTAGTCTTGCCTGCGCCGTTTAATCCCACTATGGATATCTTTTCTCCCTTGTTTATCTTGAATGAAATGTCCTTTAGCACCAGTTTATCGCTGCCCGGATACTTGAAGGATACATCCCTGAACTCTATGGTTTCTACATCTCCTTCAAACTTCAAATCTCCTCCCAGCTGCCCTTCATCAGGAAGGGACATAAACTCCATAAACGGATCCAGGTACCCCAGAACCTGAATGATGCTTATAACATTGTTTCCAAACTCTGTTGTTGCTTTTGTAAAGTTAATTGCTGCACTTACATACATGGTAAAGGAGCCTAATCCAATTTTGGGACCCAGCTTGTCGGTTATTACCCTCAATCCCACATATCCATAGGATATTGCTCCCTGCAGGTCATTGATTATTCCATAAAGCCCTAAATACCTGCCCTGTTTCTCATAATATTTGCATAGCCATTGATTTACTTCAGAGTTATAGTGAACTACCTTATCTGTCATCATCTTGTTCATATTATAAAGCCTTATATCCTTCTGCAGTTTATCATTAAATCCAAGATTTATATAATAGCCATACTTCCTGTTAACAGGTATTAATTCCTGAAAGAATTTCATCTGATAGTTCATGAAGAATCTGTATATAATCAATGCAACAACTATGGTAACTGCCAGTAAAACCACCAGAATCCAGCTTAATGTAAACATAATAGCCACAAGGCCTATAATAGTCATAAGGTTTTTAAGCATTGATGCCACATTTTCAATGAACCTTCGCATGGATGACTGATTGGTAACTGCAAAGGATGCCCTTTCCTTTAAGTCCAGGTAATAGGGATTTTCAAGATATGAAAACTCAACATTCATTATCTTTTCAGCCATGGCTTTGTTCATCATGTCGTTCATGTATATGTTTTTCACGTCCATTATGCGCTTCATGGTATTCGCCAAAAATGCAAATATCAGATTGGAAAGCACAATTAGAGCTCCAAACAGCACAATCCTTTCCATATCCTTATTGCCTATGAGTTCATCTATTAAATACTTTGGAAGGATTACATTTATGAAAATCTGTCCACTGCTTATAATGGTATTCAGTATAAGGCATATAATATATGATGGTGATATTCTCCATGAAAGGAGGAAAAACATTTTAAGCTTCCTTAAGTTCTTCACAGGCATTCCCTCCTTCGTTGTAGTACTTACCCTGAATTACAAACATGTTGTAGTAGCTTCCCCGCTTTTTCATAAGCTCTTCATGGCTTCCATACTCTTTCAGCCCATCCTTGTCAAACAGGGCAATATGGTCGCAGAACTTGGTACTGGCCAATCTATGGGATACAAATACTGCTGTTTTTCCTCTTACAAGCTGATTGAAGTTCTCATATATCTCTGCCTCTGCCAGTGCATCCAGGGCAGCTGTTGGCTCGTCAAGTATTACCATGTTTCCATCCTTATAAAGTGCCCTTGCTATTGCAAGCTTTTGAGACTCTCCTCCGGAAAACTCTGTACCCTTTTCATCGATTATCTTCAGCATCATCTGATTAATGCCCTTTTCAAAGCTCCTTACCTTTTCACCAAGTCCAACTTTATTTAAGGAATCCATTACCTTTTTTTCATCTATATTCTCTGATGTACAGGCAACATTTTCAGCTATGGTATAGGCAAGTACGTTTACATCCTGAAATACCACTGAAAACATTGAATAGAGCTCCTTTTTGTTAAACTCCTTTATTGGAATACCGTTAATAAGTATCTCTCCCTCCGTTACGTCAAAGAGCCCTGTCATAAGCTTTACCAAAGTGCTCTTACCTGCTCCGTTTACACCTACAATGGCAAGCTTTTCGCCTTTGTTTATTTTAAGGTTCAGGTTCTTGAATATATACTTATCAGTATTTGGGTATTTAAAGCTTACATTCTTAAATTCAATTTCAAGGGTATCACCTTTAATGGCCTTCCTTTCTCCTCCCTTTTCCCCAAAGTCCTTATTCATAAACACAAAATAGTCGTATACATACTGGCCTTCATTTATAATTACTGAAATGTTTTCTATCAATGTCTTCATAAGCAGTGATAAGCTTATTATTGCAGATAGATACATTGAAAAATCCGATATTGGCATTCCCTTTACGGTTTTCATAATAAGTATTCCATATGTTAGCCCATCGCTTATAAGCAAAGTAACAAGCCCCAAAAATCCCAGCTTATATTCCCTGTTCTTAATCTGCCTGTGCAAGTTTACATATCCTTCAATTTCCTTTTTATAGTTATTCAATACCCTGTCCTTCAGGTTGTATATTCTTATATCCTTTCCATATCCAAAATCATAGGTTGTTCTGTAATAATAATCCCTTCTCCTCTGGGCACGGGAAAGCTCTTCCTGTTTGCTGTACTGGAAGTTGTGGACCTTTCTGCTAATCCACATGGTAACTATAACATTTAGTATCAATCCCAATAAAATGAATATATTCAGCTTTCCTATGAAGAATATCAATGCAATGGCTGTTAAAGCCAGGGCTGGAGTCTCAAAGAGCTTATGGTATACCCCTTCAATACCGGTATCATTGCTGTTTGTGGCATCCATGGCCCTTCCGTTTTTTTCATAGAAGGTTGCATCCTCCATATACTTGTATTCCATGCTTACTACCTTGTCAAACATATCCTTGAGGTAATCGATTCTTAGGTATGTAATCCTGGGGTCTGCATAATTGGCTACAAAGGTTTTAAGAAATCCGAATATGGAAGTAAACAAAAGATATCCGAGTATTATTTTCAATATGTTTTCAATCCTGGCTTCCATGCCTAATGACAGCTCATCAATCAAAACCTTGGGAAGAATAACTGAAAAAAAGGGGTATATGGCTGCTGTGACCGTATACACCAGAAAGTACAGGTAAATTTTCCTATTCTTTCGACTTACATTTTGAAGGAGCTTCCTTATGGTACTTCCCAAAGGATAGCTTAGTTTAAGCTTCATATACATTCCCCCTATTCACCCTGAATAGCTGATAATCTGTTTATAGAATCAGCTATGCTTTTAAGCTTATTTCTGTTTACCTCATAGTATACTCTTCTGTTATCCTCATCGCCTATGGTGATGAATATTAAATCTGATTTCAGCATTGTGTTTATATGGTGGGATACCGTTGCAGGAGTCAGGTTTAACCTCTCTGACAGCTCCTTTAGATACATTTCCTTCTCCAAAAGTACCCGAATTATCTTCAGCCTGGTTGGATCTGCCAAAGTCTTTAGATCAGAAAGAAGCTTATCTTCATTAAACTTGTTCTTTTCCTTTAACTCCACCAGCTTTACAACGTATATTCCTATATATGAATAGTTTTTTTCATCCTGTAAATCCCACTTTAAACTATTGAAGGTATATATAGCTGGATACATGTCACAGCTTAAGTTTGTCTTAAACTTCACACCAACTGACAAATCCAGAATCCTTTGTATTTTTCCCTCTTCAGATAAAACCTCTAAAACTAGATCCACATCATCCTTAATGATATAAAAGTGCTTTTTCAAAACAGGCACACATCTATGAACCATATCCCACATATTTCTTATGGTTTCATATCTGGTATGATAAAGCCTTATTAGATGCATTTTCAATATATCATCGTCAAATTTACAGCTTTCAAGTATGCTCAACAAATCTGTTATATTGTCTATTTTTATATGCATCATATGCATCCCATCAAAATCATCTATTATTTCCGATATTGTTCTTAATATAAACTTTGTAATTAAATCATCTATATAATCATCTTTTAGGTCTTCCTTTGGCTTGTTTTCCCAATAGCATATTAAAGTTCTAGCTATGGTTATATCTATATCTACACTGTATTCTACAGGTTTAAAAAGCCATTCCAATGCTGGATATTCATTATAAATGGGAAGTATCTCATTTAATACAGCTTCCTTGTAGGCCTTGTATTTTTGAAACATCCTTTCCATTTCCTCTTCTGTAATTCCAAATTCATTGTGGTTTTTTATAACCTTATCTTCGCTTTTTAAGTAATATTCTGAAATACAAGCTGCAACCTCATAAAACCAGTTTGGTGTTTCATGCAGATTGTAATTCATCTTATCTCTCCTTTCCATCTATTGATAATATTATATGATTTATTTAGATTGCTGTCAAATATATTTTATGGTCTTCTAACTAATTTGTTAAAAAATATGAGCATAAGCTTTTTTATCTTCATTTAGCCAGGTATCAATTTTTTGATATTCTTAATTTGGGTCATTAAAAGACTTATCGGCAGAGGAACGTAAAGGGAAACGTCTTGAGCTGGAGAAACCAGTATTAGAGGCTTTTTGGTCGAAAAATAGGGAAAGCATTACATCATGCCAGGAATCATCAAGCTGGATTAATGAGTTATCTAGAAGATGGTAACTGCGAAATATCAAATAACATAGCTGAAAATAGCATAAGGCCATTCACAGTAGGAAGAAAGAATTGGCTATTTGCAGGAAGTTCGAAAGGAGCAACAGCCAGTGCCATAGTATACAGCCTGATAGAGACAGCAAAAGCAAATGGATTAAATCCATGTTAATATCTGGAATTACTGTTAACTGAACTACCTAAATCATCATACAAATTTCCTTGGAATTCAAAAGTTCAGAAACTGTGTAAAATTATACCATAACTGATATTGAGTTTAGCGACCAAAAAAAGGTTGCTAAAAATTTTTTTCAATAACCTCTTGACATTAATTATCGTATTTTATATAATTGTATTGCAAATTATGCAATGCAATAAATATATTATAATAAATGTATTGCTACTACAATTAAAAAATACATTCAAATATTACAATATGATAAATGCTGTACATACCAAAACAATACACAGAAAGGAGAATTTAAATATGACCACTAACAATGAAAATAAAAAAACAATAAAAGAGGGTGATTCAGTGAGCATAAGGTTTCCCAAAAGTGTCAACAAGAATATAATAGAATGGGCTAATAAACAAACTTCTATAACTAATTCTATACTAAAACTCATAGAAAAAGAAGTTACAGAAAATGGGATAAAAGACCTAAGTAAAGAACCTCCTATCCCCACACAAAAAGAACTGCTGCCATTTGTTTTCGAATGTATAGGAGCAAATAACAATACTCCTAATGGTGTAAATGTCCAGATTATATATGATTATTGTACAATGAAATTAAATGTTAGCCCTGCACAAAGATCTGAACCATCTAAAGCAAACAGCAGCAAATTTGAAAATCGTGTACGATTTGCAATCTTAGAACTTAAGAATAAGAATTTGATAGAATCGGGTCCCAAAAGAGGATATTACAAACTCACTAATCTAGGACAATTTTTCTACAATAAAAGAGGTGAAATTGATATTCGGGATTTTGACGATATAATAAAAGCAAATTTCTTAAATGAAAGTATTAAGAATACTTATTAATAAATTACAGGTTATTATGGCTATTAATGTGGATACATATTCTAGTGGCGTTTCAAAGCTTTTTTATGCCATTAAATAAAATATTTCATTAGAAAGGTTTATATTGCTTGTATCCCACTTTCTTACGGGACAATCAGCCATTCTATAGGGCAGACCTAAACCATTGATGAATTTAAAGAATTCCTCATCATACCATGGAGGGCTCCAGGCACCTGACCTGCATATATGGATTACGGGAATATTTATGCCTCTATCCAATTCCTCCAGTTTAGGATAGCTAATATCATATAATCTGTTCATGTAGTCGAAATAAGAAGGGTTTTCCAGGGTAAAAGGGCTGTATATTATATAGGCCTTCTCTATTTTCCCGTCCTTTAAAAGCTTTCCAAGCCAGTTGGCACAGTTTATCTCAAAGTCCAGGGATTGAAGGCCTCCGTATCCAAGATCTGAATGGGCATCAAAAAGGTACACAACATTACACCCATGATCAGCTGCTATATCATAGGACAATGTGTGGGAATCGGAAACATATACCTTTATATTCTTTTCAAATATAAATGCTTTCTTAATCTTCTCCCAGAACCTGTCAACATCTTTAGACAGGCTAAATGCCTTGGTAATGTCTTCTCCTCTTTTTCTTGAAACAATATATCGTTTGTACCACAGGTCTATAATGGTTCTTCTGTTTTCAATATATGAACCAAAATTCCTGTTTCTTGTATAGATGAAATAGTCCCAGTCTATTGATAAAAGACATTTTATCATCATACCACCCCATTTTAGTGCTTATTGTATATTATTGCACTAACACACAGGGATTAGGCATGTAAAATACTATGAATTCTTCATTACAATATTTTCCACATCATTTGCTACTCCTTCACAGGCATCGCAGCATTTTTCCAGACTATCCAGTATATCCTTCCAAATTATAATCTTAATTGGGTCACTTGGATTGCTGTAGAGCTTCTTTAGACCTTTAATATATATATCATCTGCAGTTTCTTCAAGGTTATTTATTTCAACAATTTTAGAGTGCAGTTCTTTTGATTTCCTGAAATGCTCAAACTCCTTCATCATTTCAATAACCTTCTGGCAACAGTTTAAAATCAATTCTGCAAAATCCATTATATCCGGTGGAATATACTGAACATTGAACACATTTATGTTTAAAAGCACATCCTCAACAAAGTCTGTTATATCATCTATCTTTTCAGAAAGGTTCACTATGTCCTCTCTTTCTATAGGAGGCAAGAACTCCTTTGCAAGCCTATTAATCAGCTCATGCTTTGCAATATCTGCCGAATGCTCTACTGCGTGCATTTCCTTTATTCTTTCATCCAATGTTTCCCTGTTGAAGTTTCTTAAGGTTTTGACAAGAATTTCAGCAGCTTTAAGTGAATGCTCTGATAGATTTATAAAGGCCTTAAAATAGCTAAAGCTTTTACCACTATTTGGTTTAGTCATATTCTACTCCTTTCCTTTGCTAAAATATTTTCATAAATATACTTGCCATTACATAGCCTACTATACCACAGCCTGGGAATGTCAGTATCCAGGTTGCCACCATTTCTCCTACAACATTCCAGTTTACGGAAGACAGCCTTTTAGATGCGCCAACTCCCATTATGGCTGTAGTCTTTGTATGGGTTGTGCTGACAGGTATTCCAAATACAGAAGCTATCAACAGGCTTATGGAACCACCCAGGTCTGCTGAAAAGCCTTGATATGTCTCCAGTTTTACCATTCCCATTCCTACAGTTTTAATAATTCTCAATCCTCCTATGGATGTGCCCAATCCCATTACCAGTGAACAGAACACCATAAGCCAAAGAGGAATTGTAAAGCTTGTAACGCTGCTTTGCCCTTTTGCCAGGAAAATCCCAAGCATAAATACTCCCATAAACTTCTGTCCGTCCTGTGCCCCATGCATAAATGCCATTGCTGCTGCACTTAAAATCTGTGCGTCTATGAAAAATCTCCTTACCTTACGCCGGTCTTTATGTCTAAATATTAACTGAACAATCTTAACTATTATATACCCCATGCTAAATCCCAGTATGGTAGACATAAACAGTCCATATATTACTTTAATCCACTCACTTCCGTTTATTCCGGAAAACCCTCCCTGCAAAGCTATTGCAGCTCCTGAAATACCTGCTATAAGTGCATGGCTTTCACTTGTAGGTATGCCAAAAACCCAGGCTAAGGTAGCCCACAGTACTATTGCAAACAATGCAGCACATAATGCTACAAGAGAATCGTGAGAGTTGCCTCTGAAATCAACCATGTTATATATGGTTTGTGCTACTGTGGAATTAATTAAAGTCATTATGAATACTCCCAAAAAGTTAAAAACTGCTGCCATTATTATTGCCTTTCTTGGGCTTATGGCACGGGTAGAAACACAGGTTGCTATGGCATTTGGTGCATCCGTCCAGCCATTAACAAGAATTACCCCGGTTGTCAGTACCGTTATGACAAGCAATGCTGTATTAGTAGTTAGCTGTTGTAAAAAGTCAACTAATGTAATAGTCATTGTTACCTCCTGTAAAACTGTGATGAATATATCATTCCCAATCCATTCTACCATTATCTGATTATTATATCAATACATAAGGACTTATTAATAATATTTCACATATTCTGAAAAAACACAGGAGATTTTCTACTTCATTTCCTCCTGTGTTAAATATCCATCAATCTATTTTTCATTTATTGAAATACTGCTTATAGCCTTCACAACCAAAAATACAGCTACCATTACAATAAATATTCCACCCATTCCATATAATCCGACAGGTAATGTTTTAAGGAATGCATTAATATCTATGTTCATATTAATCCTCCTGTTTTTATATTTTATACATTCAACATATTATAACAATGCTCCTACCAATTTGATAATAAGCCCTCCTGCAATTACTGATGCTATCTGTCCTGCCACATTGGCTCCTACAGCATGCATCAGAAGGAAGTTCTGTGGGTCTTCTTTTAAGCCCATCTTATGAATGACCCTTGCTGACATTGGGAAGGCTGAAATGCCACAAGCACCTACCATTGGATTGATCTTTTTCCTGCTGAAAAGGTTTATAATCTTTGCAAATAATACTCCTCCCACTGTATCAAATATAAATGCTATTAGTCCTAGTAACAGTATTAAAATGGTTTCCTTTGTCAGGAACAGTTCAGCCTGCATCTTGGTGGATACAGTAATGCCCAGCAATATTGTAATAAGATTTGCAAGCTCTTTTTGAGCTGTTTCAGACAGTGAATTTAAAACTCCACATTCCCTTATGAGGTTGCCGAACATCAGGAATCCAATTAATGCAACAGACCTGGGTGCTATTAAGCCAGCTATTACGGTTACTATAATTGGAAACAGTATCTTTGCAATTTTAGGCACAGTTTTTCTTGGATACTCCATCCTTATGCGCCTTTCATTCCTTGTGGTAATCAGCCTTATAACAGAGGGCTGAATAATTGGAACCAGTGCCATATAGGAATAAGCAGCAACTATAATGGCTCCTATATACTTGGAATTGAAGTAGTTAGCCACAAATATGGATGTAGGGCCGTCTGCTGCTCCTATTATTGCAATGGATGCTGCATCCTTTATATCGAATCCAAGCAATGCAGCCAGGCTGAAGGTAAAGAATATTCCAAACTGGGCCGCTGCACCAAAGAAAAGCATTTTAGGATTAGCCATAAGGGGTGCAAAATCAATCATTGCCCCTATTCCTATGAAGAGGAGCAGAGGAAATAGCTCATTTGCAATACCTGCATCAAAAAGTATGTCAATAATTCCTATTTCCTTTACGCCATCAATTATTTGAGTAACGGCTCCTGTAAAGGGCAGGTTTACAAGAATGGTACCAAAGCCTAATGGAAGGAGCAATGTAGGTTCCATATCTTTCTTGATGGCAAGGTAAACAAGTAAACCTCCAATTAACCACATAATCATTTGCTTAAACTGCAGTTCCAGCAGATTCTCGAATAATATTTCCAATCATCGTCATCTCCTTTTTTGAAGTTTTCAACACAAGTCTATATTACATCATGCAAAAGCAAAATTCAAAGCAATTATTCTGTTTTTTAATATTGCTTAAAACTATATGCCCCAGGGAATATGGGGCATATGGATAAATCCTACTTTATCAGGTTATTTTTATTGTTTAGAGCCTTTTTCAGGTTGAACACAAATAGCATTCCAACAACAGCCAGTGCTGCAGAAACATAATAGGCATTGGTAAATGCTCCGGTGCTGGTGAAGAAATAGGTAGCAATTCTTGGCCCTACAAAGGCTGCAAAGGAATATGCTATGAATATTATCCCATAGTTGACCCCAAGGTATTTTGTGCCAAAGGTCAATTCCGTAAGGGGTGGAAATACCACCATAGGCCCTCCAAAGGCAAACCCTAAGCCTACAACTGCAATGAAGAATAAAACCACAGATGATGGCCCTGCAAAGCTAATGGCTATAAGTGCCAGGATGCTTATACCCAGGCTCAAATGCAATGCCCTTATTCCGCCTATTCTGTCATATATTGCACCAAAAGCCAAACGCCCGGCAAAATTGGATATGGTTGAAACACTTACAGCTACTGCTGCCAGAGAGGCTGTCAGCTTAATCTGTTCCCTTGCTATTGTAAACAACACTCCAATCATCATATTTCCTGCTGCTGCAGCAGCTAGGAATATGAAAAACATCTTGTAGAACAAGCTGGTCTTGACCATCTCTTTAGGGGTATAGTCCCTGACATGGTTTTTTCTATCCCTTTTTTCTTTATTATATTTATTATTCTCATCGTCATCATATTCATCATAAGATGCTCTCCTCTGTGAGCTGGCAAATAATGCAGGTACAATGGCTACAGCAGTACCGAATATCAACAGGGTCTTGCTTACTCCCATATGCACATAGCCTGCATTTAATACAGGAGACATGACAAAGGGCCCCAGGGGAGCTGCAGACAACAGTATTCCGGAAGCTTTTCCCCGAACATCAGGAAACAACCTAAGGGTTGATGTAAGCAGTGGATTGTACAGCATACCTGCTCCTATGGACATTATTATCCCGTAGCTCAAAAAGAACATCAGAACAGAATTGGCCATTCCTGTTAAAATCCACCCTGCCCCGCAGAAAATACCTCCAAAAAACATTATGGCCCTGCAGTCCCTCTTATCAGCAAAAGGCCCTGCAATCATGCCTGTTAAAGCAATTACCAGCGATGACAATGGGTATGCCCAGGTTATAACTGCCAGGTCCCAGTTTCTTTCTGCTGCCAGGTAGCTGGTGAGTATGCTGAAAGTTCCATTTACCGACAGCAGAAAAATGGATAAAAAAGTTCCTATGAAAGTAATGATACGATTAGGATGACTCAATCTTGCATCCATATGCCACACCTCGTCTTGTCATATTTATTGTAAGAAAAAAATATTGTACCAGTTAACATTACCATAAATATTTATAAAAGAAAACATGTTAATTAAAAAATAATTCCATAAAAATACCCCTTAAACCATTGGTTTAAAGGGTATTTTTATATACCTGTTCAACTTTTCTGGCAAAGGCTTCCGATGAATAATCACTCCATGCTCCCAGCCTTGCATTCTTCTGGAAAATCCTGTAGCTATTCTTATCCAGAATATGGTACAGCTTTTCCTTGAAGTCATCAAAGGATCTGTATTGCCATCCGTTGAATCCATCCCTTACTACTCCCTTTATGCAGGGGTCCTCCCTACACAAAGCCGGAATTCCACTAGCCAGGGCTTCAACATAGGTTAGCCCCTGGGTTTCGCTGTTTGATGCGCTTACAAACACATGCCCCAGCTTATAGTATGTGGGAACATCACCAGGAGGCACTGCACCTGTAAAGAATACCCTGTCTGATATGCCCAATCTATCTCTATAGGACTCCAGATATTCCCTATGGGGTCCATCGCCTACTATTAACAGCACAATATTATCATCCCTCAGCCTGGATACAAAGAGCAGTATCTCTTCAATATTCTTTTCCTTTGCAAGCCTGCTGACATTTATGAGAACATGCCTATTGGAGGGAATGCCTATTTCCTCCATGAGCTTTTTCCTCTCATCTAATCCAAGGTTTATATTGAATTTGTTTAAGTCTATTCCAGTAGGTATAACGTGTATTTCCTTATCCACGCCATATCCCACAAGCAGGGATTTAACCTTTTCAGTAGGTACAATAACACAGTCAACATGGCTTAAAGCCCTCCTGGTAAACAGGCTTGCAATTTTCTTGCCCAGCTTTTTGTTTGGAGAGAAATAATGGGTATAATCCTCGTATACCGTATGGTAAGTATGGACTATCGGTATATTAAGAGCATTGGCTATGTACCTTGCCATGCGGAATGTGCTCAATTCGCACTGGGAATGTATGATATCAGGCTTCCACTCAATCAGCTCCTCTATATGCCAGTTATCAAATCTTAGGGCAAACCTTGCCCCGGGGTATATACTTTCTGCATTTCTGGAGCCAATATAGGTTACATCCCCTTCCACATAGGAATTGCTGCTCTGGGATAAGGTAAGAATCCTTACTTCATTTCCAAGCTTTGTAAGCTCATTTTTTAAATTAATAACCGATGTGACGACTCCATTGATAGTTGGAGTATACAGGTCCGTTGTTATCAGCACTCTCATAGCCAGTCCCCCATTTATTCCAGCATAATCCTTTTAGCGGTATATTCCGTCACTGATACTATCCATTAATCCCCTCTATATTATACCATTGTAATACAAAATGGCACAGAAAGAATCTGTACCATTTTTTAAGCTACAACTTCTTTGCAAAGCATATTAGCCTGTTAACCTCACTGAACCCAACCTTTACATGGAACGCAAAGCTATCCAGGTTATCCAGTTCAATGTCGCTTGCAAATTCAACGCAGCCTTTTCCTCTTGACCACTCTTCGCAGCAATTTACAAGTTCCCTTCCTATTCCCTTTTTCCTATACTCTTCCATCACATATATGCCTTCAAGATATCCCACAGGGCTGGTACTGGTTCCCTCAACATAATCAAACCTTAACTGGCAATGGGCAAAACCTACATATTCCTCTCCCTCCCTGGCGAGAAAAATGACTGCATCTTCATTTTCCATAAGCTTTGTAAAATGCTCTTTTAGCTCCTCTTGGCTCTCATAAGGCCAAAGGAGCAACGAAAGCCTTAAAATATCATCCAGCTCTCCAATGGTTCCCTTTACTATTTCCATGTATTTTCCCCCTTAATATAGATATTCCTGATTAATGCTTTCATGTTTTCTCCTTTCGCCAGTTTTAGAATGACTTAGGCTAATTCTGCAATTGTAATTATTATGCTAATACCCTTTTCATATAATTCAAAACTCCCCTGCAAAATAGGTTTATAGGCTAATATATCTAATAAAAAACTCCTACCCCATATAGAGGCAGAAGTAAATGAAATCTGTCAAATATATTTTACAGCCAACAGGTATCATGCTCCCACCTTCAGCTTCTTCTTGTAGTTGGAAAAATCCCTTAAATCCTCTTTGCTTACAAATCCCAAATACTCCACTTCAGCAACTATTCTGCAAAAAGGCAGCGGAATAACGTAGTTGTCCCAGCGGTGCCGCAATCTTATTACATTTCTATACTTAAAGTGAACATAGGCCACTTCCTTATCTGCTTCTGCTGCCAGATGGAACAAAAGCTTCTTCGGCTCATGCAAGGGTCCCAAGGGCCCGTCTAAAGAAGCGGCAAGTATTCCTTCCGAATTTTTGCACTTCTCCTTTAAATCCCGCATAAAGTGGCGTATGCTTAATCCATCGGGCAGCCTTATGGCACTGGCTCCATAATAGGAAATGATATCTTCTATAACATCTCCCCTTTTATCTGCAGTGACTATAACATCAATATTCTTTACTCTCCTGGAAATACGCTTCAGTACCAGCTGCATGCAGTAGCTGTCTCCGTGCCAGTACCCAACCATTGTATTTTCCCTCAGCTTCTCCTCATTTATTATTTCCATCCTACCTGTTAAGGCAATAAGCTTTAAATATGTAAGAAATATTTTAGACAGCAAATTAAACGATGTCCTTCTCATATACCCCTTCCTCGCTTTTATAACGTAAAAGATCCTTATAGTATCCTTCAACACGTTTGGCAATATTGCTGGACAGGTAATTCCTGGCTTCCACCACTGCATTGTTTTTCATCTGCTTCCATGTGTGCTGGTTATCCATAATCTGCTCAACCCTCTGCTCCCACAGGTCTACGTCCATCTCTGTAATATAGCCATTTATACCTTCCTTTACCACGTCACAGACTCCGCTTGCATTTACTGAAACAACGGGCAGTCCCTGAGCCATTGCTTCCAAAAGCACAATTCCCTGGGTTTCTGACTGGGAAGCAAATAAAAACAGGTCGCAGGCACCATAATAGTTGCGTATTTTATCATGGTCAATCCTTCCGCAGAATACTACATTGTCCTTAAGCCCCAGCCTCTCTGCCTCTTCCATAAGCTCACTGCGCAGGCTCCCGTCTCCTATTATCAAAAACCTGAAGCAGTCTCCCTTCCTTGCTTTAAATCTCTCCAATCCCTTCAGCAGGAATGGTATGTTCTTTTCCTTCTCCAATCTGGATACAGTGCAGAACAAATAGTCCCTTTCACCTAGATACTGATCCCTTATGGATTTTACCTTATTATGGTCGCACTCAAAATCCTCTTTTACCAGTCCTGTAGGGATGATTTTTACTTCTGTTATAGTACCCTGCTCCTTAAGAAAATCCCTTATGCTGGAAGAGGGTGCAAATACCAGGTCACAATGATTGGTGAAAACCCTGTTGTGGAAGGTTACAAAATTCTCCATACCCCTGCAGACCACTTTCTTCTCAAGGGACCTGATTATGCGGTTTTTAACCCTGTTGCTATGCCTTTCAACTACGTCATAAGGCTTCAGGTAGTGCAGATAGTGCTCATACCTGGTATGGTAGGTAAATACCACCGGAATATTGTGCTTTATCTTCAGGTACTGAGCCACATATCCCACCAGCATTGGATGGTGTACATGCAGTATATCAAAAGAGAGATCCGAAAACTTATCCTTTATAACAGAATCAAATATGTTTGGTACGGTTATTTCCCCCTTCAGCTTCTTCTTCCTTGAACGGTAGCGTATTACAAAGGGCTCTTCCTCCTCATTTCCGTATCTCGGGGCAAATACATATACTTCATGTCCAAGTTCCCTTAATGCATTTGCCAGTCTTTCAATGGATATGGGGACACCTCCAACAAAAGGCTTATAATTGTTTGTCAACATAGCAATTCGCATCTAATCCAACCCCTCTTTCCTATCTGAAAAATTGCAGAACAGATTCCCCAAAAATATATCCTGCTCCTACAAATGCCAAGTTCCATATCAGAATCCCCAAAGCAGAGCATATGGTATATCCAATGAAGTTCATACGCAATGCTCCAGCAGGTATGGAGATTATGGTGCGTATTGCAGGAATAAGCTTGCCGAGAAAAACTGCCAAATATCCTTTAGTCTGTACCCTTTCCATGGCCTTATCTATAAAAGCCTTCTGTTTTGGAAACCTTTCAATGTATTTCCTTATTACAAATTCTCCTCCAAATCTCCCTATGAAATACAATACCCAACTGCCGCAGATACCTGCAACTATAGATAGAAAGAGCGCTGTTCCAAACCCAATTCCACCCTTTGAAGCCCATATGCCAGCCAAAGGCATTATTATTCCGGAGGGCAGACCAGGTATGTTCATGTATTCCAGAAACACTACTACAAATATTACAATTCCTCCGTATTGATAAAAGTAGTTATTAAGGGTCTGAACATCCATTAATCTCTCCTTCTTCCTAAATATCGTATATACAGGAATCGTTCTCTAACCTGCTTTTAGTATAAGGGATAAATCTGAAAATCTGATTAAAAAATTCTTACAAGTTTCTTAAAAATTACAAATATTTACTTTTTTATTATTATATCATTTTATTCGTATTGAACAAAATGCTTATTACTATACATATTTTGTAAGTTTTCATGATATGAAATAATAATGCACTATACGCCTTCATTGTTAAATGGCGGTATGAAGCTTTCCAGCGCCGTTTCCCCCTCCTGGATGAATCCGTTTTCCACGCCAAGGCTTATTGCAAAATTCACCACTTCTTCATATTCCTCATCCTGTAATTTTCTGTTTATTTCTGGATACTTCTTAACATGAGGAAGTGGAGTGTACTGATTCATAATGCTGATATATATGCTATTGCCATATGCCCTGTGCAGGTATTCAATTATTCTCTTTGAATCCTCAACAAATCCGGGCAAAATCAGGTGGCGCACAATGACTCCCTTTTTCATGATTCCATTTTCATCAAATTCCGGATTTCCAGCCTGCCTAACCATTTCCTCTATTGCCTTTGAGGCATATTTGAAATAATCAGCTGCATTGGAATACCTTTTGGCCATATTTTCATCCATATATTTCAGATCCGGAAGATAAATATCTACAAACCCATCCAGCAGCCTTAATGTTTCCACCTTCTCATACCCGCTTGTATTGTATACAACGGGAATATTAAGCCCTCTTCCTTTTGCCATAGTTAGAGCTTCCAGTATTTGAGGCGCATAGTGGGTAGGGGTAACCAAGTTTATGTTGTTTACATTCTTATTCTTAAGCTCCAGAAATATGTCCGAAAGCCTTTCTATGGTAATCCTCTTTCCTGACAGCCCTTTTGCAATAGTATAGTTCTGGCAGTAGACACATCCCACTGAACACCCGGAGAAAAACACAGTTCCGGAACCATTTTCACCTGAAATACAGGGCTCTTCCCACATGTGAAGGGCAGCCCTGGCAACTATAAGCTCATCCGTTGCTTTACAGTATCCAGCCTTGCCCTGGGTTCTATCTACACTGCAATTTCTGGGACATAAGGTGCATTTCTTGAGTAAGCTTTTATAATCCATATTCGCACTCCTTCTTGCTTGTCCATTGAAAAACTGAAAATATACAAGCTACGTATAGAGCATCTGGAGCAGTGGAGACAGCAATCCCATTATTCCCCCCAGTAATGCTCCCAGCCATGTTATTGCCTTAAGCTCCCTGTCAGCTATTTCAACTATGAGCTTTTCCGCAAACTCAACATCATAGCTGTTTATCTCATCTTCCACTATTTTAGAGATATTAAACAGCTCCACTACATAAGGCAGTCTGGCTTTGATGAAATATTTGAATATATCCATTATAAACCCTGAAATCCTTTCAGCCATTATTTCATCCACACTATGGACCATTGATGAAACAGGGGTATTTATCATATTCTCAATGAATTCATCTGTAATAATATATATGCTGCTTTGTAATTCCTCTTTATCCAGCATTTCCTCTATTTTTGCGTATAATGAATTCAAAATGGTTTTTATGATTTCCGGTTTTTCAGATTCCATTTTTTCAAAGATTATATCCAAAACCTTCCTAAGGTTTTCCTCAGAAGAAACATACGCCAGTATGCTTTTGGAAATGCCTGATATCTGCTCTTCTCCAACTATGGATGAAATTTCTGTGAATATGATATCTCCCCTGCTGTCCAGTATTTTATCAACTGCCTTTTTCAATATTTCTACTATCCCTTCATTTGCCTGAGGCTTGTTTATATAGTCCTTAATAATCCCGTAAAGCTTATCAGCAATCAGTTCAGGGCTTATAAACAGTGCAATAAGCCTGTTTATATTCTGGGAAGCCAGACTGCAAATGGACTCCTTAATCCTATTTTCCACCATCGGGTCATCCAGCATATCCCTTAAAATACGGGCAATATATTCGCTGTTATTCTCAACAAAAGAATTAAAGGAATCAATAAAGTTATCAGGAATTATCTCCCTTAATATTCTCTCGTCCTGTGCCAGTTCATTTAGCTTATTCCCTATGGCGCTTATAAGAAATTCCTGGGCTTTGTCCGAATATTTAAGTTCAGATAAAAAAAGCTCTATTCTACTGCTTAAAAGGGTATATATGCTTTCCATTGATTCGCCTGAAATGCTTCTTTCTATTAATTCCCTTATTTTCTGCTTAAATTCTTCCTTTCTTAATTCTTTTAAAATATATCCTGCCGTTTTATACTTTACCCCTTTTAATATACTGTTATAGTTTTCCTTCGCAAACATTACTATAAAATCCCTTATTGTCCTTTCCTCTTCCTTTAGCTTGTTTATGCTGGATCCAACCCATTCCTTTATATAGGATTCAATCCTGTTATCCTTTAATGAATTCATAATTACTTCAGGTGATAACAGATATCCTCCCACTGTTTCGCCTATGCTTTTGGCAATTCTACTTCTTTCCTTTGGAATAAGCCCGGGAGTAAATGGAATATGAAAACCAAAGATTCTCTTCTCCTCATGAGGTCTAAAGAGCATCTTTATGGCAAGCCAGTTGGTTACATATCCAATTACTGCTCCCACCATTACTGGTATTATTAGCTTCATTATGCCACCCCTAGTATTAAATTGTAATTTCACTTTATTATACCCAAAAAAATAATAAAACAAAGACGGGAAAAAAGAAAGGAAAATAATATGAGAGTAAATTAATTTAACGGGAAGGCCAAATCCTCTTATCCAGCTTTTCATAATAATAGCTTATGAAAAGGGTATACATAAAATCATATATAATAAATACTACCTGCATTAATCCCCACAGCAATTGGATAGGCAGCTTTGCTGCAAATTCCCCTATAAATACTGTATTAATCAGTAAATATGAAATTCCCAGGGCTATATTGAAAAATAGAAGCTTTAAAGCCCATCTTAAAACAGACAAATGTATCCTCTCGCACAGGAATTTAACAATCCCGTATATTCCAAAAAACAATATGTAGGCAACAAAAATAGCCTTTGATGGTATTACAAAAAAGGCTAGAATGGAAGTTGTTCCGTATAATAAAAGGGCGCTTGCCAAATCCACCTTTGTTACCATAACAGATGAAAAAAGTGAACTTGCTGCAAGGAAAAACAGCTTATTGGTTGGAAGCCATGCAGCAGCCATGAGGCATATTATTATCAATGCTGCCAATATGCCTCCCAGGGATATCTTCTTTTGGATAGGTATTGAATGATTCCTGAAAATCATATTAAATCCTCCAATGAAATACTAACAGCATCTTATTAAATCTCCGCCTAAACATTCGCAGAGGCAATCGGCACAGTAAAGGGTTGCACATAAATCGCAGAAATCATCGCTGCTAGTCCTTCCCACAGGACGGGTCTGGTACATGTTAAATGCACTGTTAAAGCGATTAAGGGTGCTCAGGTATTCTGCATTGGTGGGGTCCATGTTTACAGCCCTCTGTACATTTGAACGGGCTTCTGAATACCATCCTTTCTGCCATAGTATAATTCCGTATAGGAAATACCACTCAGCATTTCTTATACTTATATTCATAAGCAGCTGTTCTGCCTCATAGTAATTTCCGGCAAATATCATCTGCCTTACCTTCTGCAAATCGCTTAGCCCGCTATTATATTGATATGACGCATTTTCATTGGAATATGACCTTCTTTGGGAAGAATTATTCCCCATAAGCATTGAGTATGCTTCATTTATCTCCTGAAGTTTCTCCTTGGCTACTTCTTCCAGGTCTGTACCTGCAAACTTGTCAGGATGATATTTCTTCACCAGTTTCCTGTAAGCAGCCTTGATTTCCTCTTCTGTGGCATTTGGGCTTACTCCCAGCACCTTGTATGGATCCATTCTTTTCTCCTCCATCGTTTAGTACTTTTAGGGTTCTGTCAAATAATCCAAGAAAAATGATATTCTCCAGCAACCCTGAATTTTTCTTTATATCCAGAAGTTCATAGGACTTTCCTATTTCGGATAAACAGGATTTCAATACAAACTCTACCTCATCACGGTTTTTTTCTCTTATCTCCTCAGCTGAAAGGCTTCCTTTTTGCTTAGCTACCATTACGTTATAGCTTTTGGACTTCAAATCGTCATCTATATCACAATAGGCATCTATTACGTAAATCCATTTCCCCAGATTGTATCCCATCCATGAAAGAACCCTGCGGTTTGTCTTATCCAGTTCAGGATATGGCAAAATTTCTGACATAAGCCTTGCAAAGGGTTCAGACGCCCTGTCTATGGAGGGCACACCTTCTTTTTCAATACAATCCAGATTCCTAATATGGTCCTCTATGCTTTTATATATATCCGGATAGGCATTTCGGATTTTACTTATGACAGGTTTAATCAAACCGGAACCGAATAATGACAGAAGATTTCTGTCATCCTTCCAGCTGTCTATAAGCTTGAAATATGCCAAAAGGGCATTTACTGCTGCAGCATAGTCTGTAGCACTATGGTCCCTTATTACAGGCTTGGGCTTAAATGGATTTACAATGCACCTTTCCAGCCGCACCTGTGGCACATCCTCCATAACTGAAGAATTGACAATGGCAAGAAAAGCTGCATCATAGGTAATAGTCATTCTGGATATGGCATTATACCTTCCCAGAGCCTTGCAAACCCCGCAGTAATAGCTCCTGTAACATGCATATTCCTTTATTTTAAGCTCTGGCTTCAAGGGCTGTACATAACCAAACATATAAACACCTATTCTACAAATTCTTTTATAATAATATCATATTTTTCAAATATAAACAATTGTTATTCTTTTTCTCCCGTACAATGGGTTTCACCCAGCCTGTTCTTATGTATCCTTTCCTTCAGGCCCTTAAAGTCAATCTCCATTATAAATATGCTGATAATCATCAGTGCTGCCCCCAGGTAAGATCTTTTACTCAATACTTCACCTGCAATAAAATATGCAACAAACCCGGCAAACAAGGGCTCCATTGCCAGTATAATTGCCACATGGCCATCTGTGGTATACTTCAGGGCAACAGGCTGAATTACAAGGGCAAACCCGGTGCAGAAAAGGGCAAGAAATAGCACTGTAATCCAGATATGCGGAAGGGAAGGCATGGCAGGCATTTCAAAGGCTAATGCAAATATCAGGCTTAATACTCCCACTACTCCCAACTGATACACCCCCAGCTGGTATGAGTCCACTTCCTCCTTTAAAACAGCACCACCTGTCAGAACAATTGCCAGGGCACTGAAAAATGCAGTTAATATGCTTGCAAAGTCCCCAAAGAAATAATCCGAGTTAATATCAAACCCCTCTCTTAAGGTAAGCAGTCCGGTTCCAATAATGCTCATTAAAACTACCAGTATGAATTTCCTCTCAGGTTTATTCTTATATATAAGTGCTGACAGAACTGGAGTAAATACAACAGACAGCCCAGGCAGAAAGCTGGCATTAGACAGGGATGTAAACATTATCCCTATATTTGACAGCCCGTATGCAATGAAGAATACAATGCCCACTATCAGGCTGTATTTTAAGGTCTGCCTTGAAGGGTTTTTAAGCTTGTTGAAGGAAAAGGCCCCTATTACCAGAAATGCAATAATAAACCTATAAGCATTTAGCATAAATGGCCCCATGTATTTCATGGTTATATCTATTAAATAAAAGGAAAATCCCCATCCCAGTGCTACCAAAAGTAGCAGAAAATCGTATTTAAGCTGCTTGCTCATAATTCTGTCCCTCCTTTCCTTATATTCTATCTAAATTTCTTCATGTAAACAATCCAAATTTCAAAAATTCAAGGGATAGGCAAGAAATATGATACTTCCAAACAGATAATCTAATTTTAATTGATTAGACAGTTGAGAGGTATCATATCAAGTCCTATCCCTTTATCAACTATAATACCTTTGATAAGAATTCTATTGTCCTGGGGTTCTTAGGGTTTTCAAACAGCTCCACTGCGCTGTTTTCCTCTACAATTTCTCCATCAGCCATGAAAATCACCCTGTCTGCTACCTCCTTGGCAAAGGCCATTTCATGGGTTACCACTATCATGGTCATGCCTGTTCTGGACAGGTCCTTCATAACCTTTAGTACCTCCCCTACCATTTCAGGATCTAATGCAGATGTGGCTTCATCAAACAGCATTATTTCCGGCTCCATGGCCTTATCTTCCGCTTCCTTCTTTGTCATCTTTCCTGTTAATACCGGAGCCAATGTTATGTTTTCCATTACTGTCTTGTGAGGGAATAAGTTGAAATGCTGAAATACCATTCCTATTTTCTGCCTTATTTTATCCAGTTCATTCCCCGATTTTGCTATATCCTTCCCGTCAATATATACGCTGCCGGATGTTGGCTCCTCAAGATAGTCAATACATCTTATCAGTGTGCTCTTGCCTGATCCGGAAGGCCCAATAAGGCCAACTACCTCTCCATCCTCTATCTCCATGTTTATGTTCTTCAGCACATGCTTGTCCTTAAAGTATTTATTTAAGTTCTCTATCTTAATCACTTTGTGATAATCTCCTTTCAAATGCTCCTATAAGCTTGGAAAGAGTAAATGTAATTACAAAATATATGGCTGCTACTATTATCAATGGATTGAAAGGCTGGTAGCTGGTGCTTTGCACTATTTTTGACGTGTACATTAAATCTGCCACCCCTATTGTTGAAGCTACGGCAGTTTCCTTTATCAGCGTAACAAACTCATTTCCCAATGCAGGAAGTATGTTTTTTACAGCCTGAGGCAGTATTATATGCCTCATGGTCTGGCCACTGGAAAGGCCCAGGCTTCTGCTGGCCTCCCACTGGCCCTTGTCCACTGACTGTATGCCTGAGCGTATTATTTCTGCCACATATGCAGCGCTGTTCAATGAAACTGCTATCAGGGCAGCTATAAACCCATCCATATTTACGCCCATCAATGCATAGCTTCCAAAGTAAACCATGACAATCTGCACTATCATAGGTGTCCCGCGAAATATCTCAATGTATACAGTGGCAATGTATTTTAATACCCTGTATTTTGACAGCCTCATTAAAGTTGACTTCCTTAGCCCTTTCAGGGTCTGGATTCATTCCAGCAATTACAATATCCAGCATTCCCGTGGATAATCCTCCCAATAGCTTGTCAAAATCCATATCCCTTATCTCCAGCTCAACGCCAAGCTGGTCTGCAATGTATTTTGCTATTTCAATATCAAATCCAACAATCTGGTCCTTTCCATCTATCATCATGTGGGTTTCAAAAGGCGGATAATCGGCACTTGTTCCCATAATTATCTTGCCTTTCTTCTTTATTCCTTCCAGCGAATTGCTGTCAACTTCAGTGTTTTCCTCTGCTTTGCTAGCTTCCTTATCATTTGCGCAGGCTACAAACAAGCTTGACAGTACAAGCATCAATACCAATAATAAGCTTAATTTCTTCTTCATCTCATACACCTCTCCTTGTATATTTTTTGTATTGAATTCAGCTGAATTGTTTTCAAATTTTTTTGTAATAAAAAAACCCGTCTCCATATGTAGAGACGAGTTGTGCCCGCGGTGCCACTCTAATTGTATTTTACCAGTAAAATACATCTCGAATCAGATAACGCCTTGAATGCGTGACAGGATACTCATCTTTAAAGACTTTGTCCCGTCCATCTTAGCAGCTCTCTTCATTATGCTTTCCATCTACTGGCTCTCACCTACCCCAGTTCTCTGTAGGATGTACTTTGCATAACTACTCTCTGCTTCCTCGACATTTTAGATATTAATGTTTAAAATGATAAAATGTATTTAATATTTTGTCAATAGGTTTTTTTGATTTTTTTGACCTTTACTCTGTTCCAATAAAAGGAATATATGGTCAATAAATCCTGAATATATCAAATTAAGGCAAATATTGCACATTACATGCAAAATGCTGATATTATTTGTTAAAAAGTTTATTAATCAATTATGCACATATAGGCATATTAGTATATAATATATATGATTAATTACTTTTTTGTTTTGGAGGACATTATGAGCAAGTTGGGTTATGAGGATATACAGACAATACAGGAAAATGCAACTAAGAAGCTTATCGATTATATAAATGAAAACATTAAGGATGACAGGACTCTTGAAACAATAGAATTCTATTATCCAGATTTTGATGAAAAAAAAGCAAGACTTGCCTTCAACGTATGGGTAAGCATAGATTATAGAAACAGCTCAGGAAAAACCTTTATAGAGCAGATGCTGGAGGATAAGCCTGATGAGCTTTCAACTATGGAAAAGAAAATACTCATGGAGAGAAACAAATCCTTTATATCCCTGTATGAAGTAATGGATATAAAAAACAATAAAATATATATAAAGGATTTATTAACCACAAAGGAACACGTTCTCTGGGACCCTACCACATCATCCCTTCTGGATAAGGGGGATTTTATATTCGGCAGGATAGGAAATATAATAAGTTATAAGGGATTCATAGGCAACATAAGCTTTTTGCCTGCATCCATCAAGGATAAGTTTGTGGAGGATGTGTTTGTTGACTTTAACCGCACAAGGTTTAAATACCCAGATCTGACAATTGAAAGGTACCTGAAGCTGAACAGCATAAATGTATACAGAATATATACAGAATGCATATACGATGCCATAGATATGGGGCTGGATGAAGAGGACATTACTGCAGTTTTGTACGATGAGCTGGATGATTTTGAATACTACCTTCAAAACCATATGCCAAGGTCAGAGATAAAAAAACACATAACAAACCTTATAAATATATTTGAAAACTATTTCATTGAACATGGAATAAGCCTTCATGATATAAACCAGCTGGATTTGGAAATCATATTCAGCAAGGCTATTGAGGACGGGTTCATATCAACACAGCAGGAATTGAGCTCATATATATCCACATTTAAAAAATACCTGAGGTTTCTGAAAAACATGAATCCGGAATACAAGGACGCCTATGAAAAGATACTGAAAATAAGCAAGAACAGGTTTCTGTATATAAAAAACAGAGAAAATACTGCACCCGCCTTTGAGATAAACAGGGCAATATCCAACAGCATATCCCATGCAATAAACGAGTCCGCATTTGATTTCATAATGGACTTTGAGAGGTTTATACTTTTTATGATGAGCAATTCCATCGAATTGACAAAGAAAAGAAAGTATATTAAAAGAAAGGACCTTCTGGAATTAAACAAGATAATGGAAATCAGCGAAAATGCAGTAAGAAAAACTCCAAATCAGGAAGACTTCCCCATGCTGGAGTTCTTTTACCATTTCTCGTTGGACCAAAGCTTATCACAGATACAGGGGGAATCCCTTGTAACCACTAAAAAAGCCCATCAGTATCTAAGGCTTACTGATGAGGAAAAATACAGCCTGTTTGTTCAATATATACTGAGCGACAGCTTCTTCTGCTTAAATAAAAGGGGTTTGAATTCCAAAGTTGCAAAATCAGCAAGGAATAACCTGATAGAAATGCTGAGCCAGCTTAAGGAAGGAATATTTTACAAATACAGTGAGTTCAATATAGTGTCAATAGAAGCGTATAAATATGTAATGGTATATCTGAAGTACTTTAAGCTAATAGGACTTATGGAATACAGCTATTATCCTACCTTCAGCTTCTCCATCACACCTCTTGGGAAGCTGGTATTCAATATACTCTCCAGCAAAAGCAAAACGAGCAGGAATCTTGGAAAGGTAATATACCTTAACAATATAAAATAAGAAAATAAGACAGAGGGACGGTTCCGCTGTCTTATTTTCTTATCTTCTTTTTTCCGATACATTGTTAATCCTTATTAATACCTTATCATCGCCGGTTATGCTGTAAAGCCTTTCAGCATATTCCCTTGCCTTATCTAAACTTTCAGTCCCCTTCCTCCAGCCTTCAGCATAAAGCCTTGACAGATAGGTAAGGGCTTCTGTGTTCTTATCATCCCTTTCCAGAATATCTTCATAGTAGCTTATAGCTTCCTCGTATTCCATATTTGCTATAAGCCTTTCACCTTCGGAAAGCTCCCTGTTTTCAACTTTAACAATGGTCATATCCTCATAGTCGGACACAAGGGGCAATGTGCTGTTTAATATATTCCCCTCTGCATCATAGGCCTTTACTATTATTGGCACCCTTATTCCGGGATAAAAGGTGCCCAGTATGCCACCTGGATTAATTATCCTCTCTTCATCTTCTCCTGAATAGAACACTGCAGAAGAGTAAAAATTGACCACATCTATATCTATATTTGCTTCAGTATCCGGAATTTCATATTCCCCTTTTTCATCTGGAATGGCATAGATTATGCTGCTGCCGGACATATCATAAGGATTATCAAAGCTTACGGCATGTACTTCATAGTACTCTGCTCCTTCTATCCTCTCCCATTTAAGGTGAAAAGTACTATCCTTTAAAGCAAACTCTCCCTTTGGGCTTATTATCTCCATAGGCTCTGTAAACTCAAAATTATAGGTTGTATCTCCCTTAACCTGAAGCATTCTTTCATTTCTCTCCCTGTAAACCAAATCATAAGCTAAAGGCTGGCTTACTCCTATGCCTATTTCATATTCCCCTTCCTTTAAGCCTATAGTTTCAAAGCCTCCGTTGAAATCCGTTATGGCAATATATAATTCATTATCAGGGCTATAGGTCCCATATTGGGATTTGGTGTGAATGTATATCTGAACATAGGGAATACCCTTTCCGTTAACTGTAACCCTTCCTTTTATGGTATTATCCCCTGCATACCTTCTTATGAAGCTGTTTATCCAATAGCTATTATATACTTTCCTTATACTTCCAAACAGGTATCTGCTATTTTCATGTATGAAATACTTATCCCTGATTTCTTCAAAAGCCTGTTCAGCCAGGTCATATTCCTCCTGAAATATATAAATAATCCCCTTTAATTCATACAGCCTCCTGTCCTCAATTCCTTCAAAAATGCATTTTTCAACAATATCCATTGCCTCATCATATTTCCTGTTTGCCATATGGTTAAAGGCTGTATATAAATGGCTGGTATATACAATTTCCTCCCTAGATGAATTCCTGCCCCAGTCTATCAGCTCCTGTACCTTATCACCATTTCCCATTCCTACATATATGTCCAACAGGTTTTTATAAGCGTCTACATAATAAAGGCTGTTTTTATATTTATTGAGTATCCTTTCATAGCATTCTATTGCCTTCTCCGCATCCTCACGGGTTATTAGATCCCCACTGCTTCCTCTCCCAAACATAAATATATCGTAGGTATCCATATATGGCACCAGGGATTTTGCCATCTTGTACAATGCTATGTCCCTGAAGCTGACAATAGGCATGTTCACATAAAACTCATACAGCCCTGCTGCTTTTTTATTATCCTCTATTTCGCCTACTCCATACAGGAATAATCCAGGAATTATAACTCCAAATACTAATGCAAATGCAATAACCAGCATTATAAGAGTCTTTACCTTAATTCTAATCTTCATAGCCAATCACATCCTTGGCATGGCTGACTACAACCTGGGAATTTTCAATCTCTATGACCCGCCTACTGTTAAAATCCACATCTATATTCAAAGCAGGAATCAGGTTAACCATAATGGCTATTGCAACTACTCCTATAGCTAAAGGAACAGGTATTTCAATATAGCTGTTTAATAAAGACCTTACCCGGAATATAAAATCAGGCCTGCTCCTTCCCAGTATCCTACTCCTAAGCTCATCTGACATATATACTTTTTCACTTTCCTCCTCCATTATGGACCTTAATTCCACATCAAACCTGTCCTTCAATGAACTCCCCTCCTTTTATAAGGGCACTTCTCAGCATGGCCCTTCCCCTTGACAGCTTGCTCTTTACTGTGCCTTCCTTTTCGCCTAAAACCTGACCTATTTCCTTTATGGTCAGCCCTTCAAAATAATATAAAACCAGAACTTCCTTGTATATAACAGGCAAATCAAACAGCTTTTCCCTTAAAGCCTCCCTGTCAATCCTATCCAATACCAATTCCTCTGTGTTGTCCCCTTCTCCTGATAAGTACTCCCCACATGGATATTCATATTTTCTCCTCTTCAGCATATCCCTGCATATATTCAGTGCAATGCTGTAAATCCAGGTGTAAAGGGAGCTTTGCAGATTGAAATTATGTATATTCCTAAATACCCTGATGAACGTTTCCTGAACCGCATCTTCAGCCTCATCTTTATCATTGAGTATTAAATAGCATGTTTTAATAAGCCTGTTACCGTACAAATCCAGCAGCCTTTCAAAGGAATCCATGTCGCCTTTCTTCAGTTTTCCTACCAGTTCATTTTCATTGTATGTATCCATCTTTACCTCCATCTACTATTTAGACTCCAGTTTCAGAAAAAGGTTGCAGCTATTTTAAATTAAGTATACATCATAAACCGACAAAAATAATACTTTTGAATGAATATTCCAATATTTAGTGTATAATAGAATATAGGTGTACAAACTTAAGGAGGGATATATATGCAAAAGCTGAATTTGGATGACTTTACCAGGTACAAGTTTTTGTCCGGACTGAAATATTCGCCCAATGGCAAAAAATTAGCCTTTATGCTGCACCAAATGGATGTTGAAGAAAATAAGTACCTATCAGACATCTACATCTATGATGTGGAGAAGGAATCCATTACCAGGCTTACATCCAGCAACACTGCAAAAAGCTTTACATTCAAGGATGAAGACCTTATTCTGTTTGCAGATTCCAGGGATAAAAAGGACAAGGAAAGAAGGGAAAAGGGAGAGGACTTCACTACATATTATGAAATATCGCTAAATGGAGGAGAAGCTGTAAAATCCCTTGAAATCCCTTTAAATGTATCCAAACTGGAAATAATAGATAAGGATAACCTTATGCTGATTGGCGAATACAATATAAATAAGCCTGACCTTCAAAATCTGTCTGATGAGGAAAAGGAAAAGGCTCTGAAGAAGTGGGAAGAGGAAAAGGATTATCAGGTAATAGATGAAATCCCTTTCTGGTTCAACGGAGAAGGCTTTACAAACAAGATTAGAAGCAGGCTTTATATATATAATATCAAGGACAAAAAGCTAAAGCCAGTTACAGATGCTTTCACCAATGTAAGCTTCTTCAGGTTAAATGAGGACAAGACAAAGGCAGTTATAATTACCAATTCATTCATAGATAAAATGCAAATAAAGGATGATCTGTACCTATATGACATAAAAGAGGATACATTGGAAAAGATATCACACCATGACCGCTTTCAATATGGATTTGCAGACTTCCTGGAGGACAACATAATATTCACAGGCACTGACATGGCTAAATATGGTATCAACGAAAATCAAAGGATATACCTGATGGATAAGGATGGAAATGTAAAAGAGATATCCCCACAGGGCTTTGACTTAAGCATTGGAAACTCCGTAGGAACGGACTGCAGGTTTGGAAGCTCAAATCAGATTAAGCTGGATGGCAATTATCTATACTTTATTACTACCGAATATGGCAATGCCTACCTAAACAGAATGGATACCAACGGGAATATTGAGAAGCTTATTAAAACAAAAGGCTCCGTTGACGGATTTGATGTATTTGACGGAAAGGTCATATTCGTAGGGTTTAGAGGGCTTAAAATTCAAGAGCTCTACAAGCTTAATGAAGGGGAGGAAGTTCAGATATCCCATTTCAATGACTGGCTTGTAAAGGAAAAAAGCCTGTCTGCTCCTGAAAGGCTGACATTTACAACCAGGGAAGGCATAACCATCGAAGGATGGGTAATTAAGCCTGTAGGATTTGAAGAAGGAAAGAAATACCCTGCCATACTGGATATTCACGGGGGTCCAAAGACAGTTTATGGCGAAATATTCTTCCATGAAATGCAGTACTGGGCTAATGAAGGATATGCAGTATTCTTCTGCAACCCTCGCGGAAGCGATGGAAGGGGAGATGAGTTTGCAGATATAAGGGGAAAATACGGTACCATAGACTATGAAGACATAATGAAGTTCACAGACACAGTGCTGGAAAAATGCCCATTTATAGATGTGGAGAGAATTGGCGTTACCGGCGGCTCCTATGGCGGATTTATGACCAACTGGATAATAGGCCATACCAACAGGTTTAAGGCTGCAGCAAGCCAGAGAAGCATATCCAACTGGATTTCCAAGTTCGGCACTACGGACATTGGATACTACTTTGTAGAGGACCAGCAGGCAGCAACCCCCTGGACTGATGTGGAAAAGCTGTGGTTCCATTCGCCAATGAAATATGCAGACAAGGTAAAAACTCCTACGCTGTTCATACATTCAGATGAGGACTTCCGCTGCTGGATTGCAGAAGCCTATCAGATGTTTACCTCACTGAAATACCACGGAGTAGAAGCAAGGCTCTGCATATTTAAAGGCGAAAACCATGAACTGTCGAGAAGCGGAAAGCCAAAGCACAGGATTAGAAGGTTGAAGGAAATAACAGACTGGTTTGATAAATACCTGAAAAAATAGAGGATTCTATCCTCTATTTTTTGACAATATAATACTGCAAACTATGATATCATAACAGTATAAATATCTATCAAAAGGGTGTAAATATGGATTGGAAATCAAAACTAATAAAGCACAAGGATAAAAAGTGGTTCTTATTTCTGTCCAACCTCATATATAACATAAGAAAGGATGAAGTAACTGCCATTGGAGCACAGCTTACCTATTATCTTATACTGTCCATATTCCCGTTTCTGATATTTTTTTTGAACGTTGTAGGCCATACCTCCCTGGCCATTGAAAACCTGCTGGATGATTGGATTATTGTATTGCCTACGGAGACTCAGACTCTCTTATACAAGGTTATAGATGAGATAGCAATTTCAAGCTCTGAAACGCTACTATCCTTAAGTATTATACTTGCCCTCTGGTCAGGCTCCCTGGGGATTTCCGCCATCATAAGAGCCATAAACAAGGCTTATAATTTAAACAGAAAGAGAAATTATATAAGGCTTAAACTGCTGTCCCTACTGTTTACCGTAGCGCTGGTTGCACTCCTTATGATAGTACTGGCTACCCTGGTATTTGGAGAGGTTATAGGAAATGCCATATTCACATATATAGGTGCAATAAATGTATTCTACAAGATATGGAAGAATTCAAGAAAGATAATAGCCCTTTCAGCTATGATAATTATATTTGCACTGCTGTATAAATACAGCATTGCTCCAAGGGAAAGGCGCTATATAAAGCTTGTCCACACCCTTCCCGGAGCCATATTTGCTACCATAGGATGGATTGTAGCATCAGGTATATTCTCCTTTTATGTCAACAACTTTGCCAACTATTCAAAAACCTACGGAAGCCTGGGAGGGGTTATTGTACTTCTTGTATGGCTTTACATAACCAGCATAATGATAGTATTAGGGGGAGAGATAAATGGAACCTATGCCAGCCTTTTCATATTTGGCAGGGAAAATAAACGGGACAGTAAATAGCATGTAAGCAAACTTTACTAGTCATGGCTTAAATGTTACAATTATATATGGGATGTGTGTTCCTTTTAAATAAAATATTAAGAGAAGGTAGAATGGACATGAGCAAATATCTGAATGAAAAGCTGATATACTTCGTAAGCAACAGATGCTCCCAGACTATTGGCGGAGTACAGACTATTATAAGGTTAATTGAAGAAGCACTGCCTGAGCAAAAATTCATAGAAATACCCCTGATATATAATAAAAAGGATTTACAGGTTGAGAAACTGCCAAATGTGGAAGTATACAGCATAGCACTAAGTAAAAGCGAAAAGATAAGGCACTATTTGAAATTAGACAATGGCAGTAGTGAATTAAGTGAGGTAGCAATAGTTCCTGATTCCAAGATAATTGTATTTGGAGTACAAAAGCTGGTACTGCTTTCCAAAAAGGACTTAATGAATAATGAAGTAATAATATTTCAGTCCAACAGGCCTGATGTAACCTTCGGAACACTGGAAAGCGACAGGATACCATTTATACTTGAAGAGAAGATAAAATACATAGATAAATTCCTTTTCTACACGGAAGAGGACAGAAAGGAAATTTTAAGAATACTGGATAAATCTAAAGTGGAATACGGATTTAAATCCTACATAGTTCCAAATCCTTCAAAAACACCTCGCAACCAGATATGCAGATATACAAACAATGTAATGTACATGGGCAGATTCGATATAATACAGAAAAACATAAAGGAATATGTGAAACTGGCAGACAGGATATATCCAAAGTACAATATAAATGCCTATGGTGATGGAATAAGCAAGATAATACTTGAGCTATCAAAGGTAAATGTGGAAGGGGTCATAAGGGATATAAGCGAAGTGGCCCATAAAAACAGCATACTATTGCTGTTATCCAACTATGAAGGATTTGGCAATGTAATAGTTGAAGCCTATTCCGTTGGAATGCCCGTAATAGTATATGACTCCTACCCTGCAGCAAAATCCATAGTAACCCCCAATGCAGGAAAGCTAATACCCTATGGAGATATAGAAGGAGTAATAAATGCAATTGAAGAGATACTCGAGGATGAGGAAACCTTTAAGAGATACTCTGATGGAGCCTTTGAGGAATCCAAGAAATATGTTAAAGAGGATATAGTGAACAGGTACATTGATGTAATAATGGATGAGATATAGGCTTGCATCAGATGCAAGCCTATATCCTT
>ENA-UPSB01000687-UPSB01000687.1-bioreactor-metagenome-genome-assembly--contig:-NODE-687-length-50823-cov-40.720355_pt1 | contig 50823 bp, 41 predicted proteins | sample MGYA00238182_ERZ773286 | MGnify/ENA primary metagenome ERZ773286 (study PRJEB29026, sample SAMN07631240) | bioreactor metagenome | isolation source: Switchgrass digestor | place: USA: Dartmouth...
AAAAATAGATAAACTAGGCAAAAACGCGGCTTCTTTGTGAAGGAGCCGCGTTTTTTATATTAATTCTTAGATTTCACAGGTTTTGGCAATATACATATGTTATAATAGATATAAAAAGGAAGGGAGGGATCTGCCATAGAAAGCATTCCTTTTAGAGTTACAGAGATAAAAGAAAGCTATAAAGAAGGCAGGGAATGGTTAAAAGTAACTGAAAAAGATGATGTGGTAAAAATAAGCATATGCAAGGAATTCACCACTCCGGGGAACACTTTAAGGGTAGATAGGATAGTGGAAGATAACAATACTTATTACATTTATTTATTTATAACTCCTCCTAGCAGAAATGCCATACTGCTGCAGGTAGTAACATATATGATAGTCAATATAGAAATCAATAAAAAATATATAAAAGCTCCCCATTATGAATTTAAGATTAAAACAAATATCCCAACAAGATTAAGAAGCATGAAAATTAAAGAACAGTAGGCAAACATAAAAACCAAGGATATTCCTTGGTTTTCTTGTAAATCTAGTAGCAAGAACCTGATTGCTAATGAAGCTGTATTATGGTATACTATATGTGGTAAAAATTATTAATATTATAACAGTATAGAGCAAGATGTTGAATTGACAGCTCATGTGAATTCCTCAATATCTGTAAGTAGTACAGATTTTGTTTTTTATTTGAAGTTATCAAAATATTCTCAAACAAACAACATTAATAAGTAAATGAAGAATCTATGAGAGGCTCAATAAGTGAAATTTCCGTAGCTGGAAATATTGCTTAACAAAGAAAATGGACGAGCTGTATTAGCATATTAATTGTGTAAGGTGGTGATGTGATGGTAAAAGAAGCTATCAAAGCAGTTAAGGAAGCAGAAGCCAAAGCTAATGATATTTTACAGGAGGCTAATAGAGTTTCCAGAGATATAAAAAGGGAAGCAGAAATATTGGCTGAAGAAAAATATCAGCAGATTATTGAGGAAGCAGAAAGAGAAGCTAAATCAATAAAGGAAAAGGCTCTGGCAGAAGGTGAATCCATTGGCAGGACATTAATAGAAAGAGGAAGAGAGGAGTCGGAAAAGCTAATTGAATTAAGCCATAAAAATATTGACAAGGCAGTTAATATTATTATTGAGAGGATTGTGAATACAAATGGCAATAGTTAAGATGAACAAATTTAACTTGTTTGTTTTTGATTCTGAAAGGGATAATCTTCTCCATGAACTACAAAAATTTGAATACGTTCATTTTGTCAACCTTGAAGAGGATGAAAGCCTTATAGAACAGGGGCTTGAATCTGTATCTGTACCTGAAGACATTGTAGAAGTTAATGAGGAAATTTCCAAGGTTAAATATGCTATAGATTTGCTGTCCAGATACCAGATTAAAGACTCAGGTATTAAAGCCATGCTTGAGGGGAAGGAAACCCTAAGCTTCGAGGAACTGGAAAGAAGAGCCTTGGAATTTGACTATCAGCCAATCTATAACGAAGTCAAGAACCTATCCAATGAGTTTAACAGCATTGAACAGGAAACTAGCAGGTTAGTTTCATTAAAGGAGGAGTTAGCCCATTGGGAAGGGTTGGAGTACCCAATTAAGGATTTAACGACCTTTAAACAATGTGAAGCATATACAGGTATAATACCTGTAAAGATGAAGGATAGGCTTACTGAGAATCTGTTGAAGCTGGAGTATACTTATGCTGAAATAGTAAGTGAAGATAAGAAGAACATATACCTTTTTGCTTTGACTACAAAAGATGAAATGGATAAGCTCAATGAAATATTGAGAATGAATGGCTTTACCAGCATAAAGCTAAGAATAGAAGGAACTCCAAAGGAAGAGTTAAATTCCATTGATAAAAGGCTGAAGCTGCTGGAAGATAGAAAATCCAATATAATAAGCAAATTTAGAGAGCTATCTGAGAATGTTCATAATCTGGAGATATTGTATGAATATCTGATGAATAAAAAGTTGAGAATAGCAGCTTCTGAGAATTTCCTTAAAACTGAAAAGGTAAATGTAATCAAAGGATATATCCCAATGGATAAGTCCAGGGAATTCACTGAAATAGTGGGGGAAACCCAGAAAAATGCATATTATCTGGAGATAAGCGAGGCAGATGAAGATGACCCTAATGTGCCAATACTGCTTAAGAATTCAAGATTTGCAGAAACATTTGAATCCCTAACCAGCATGTATGCGCTTCCTAAATATAATGAAATTGATCCTACACCCCTGTTGGCACCATTTTATCTTGCATTTTTTGGAATGATGGTTGCTGATGCAGGATATGGTTTACTTATGGTAATAGCCTGTCTGGTAGCTCTTAAGGTTGTAAAAATGTCAGAAAGCCAAGAAAGGTTTATAAGATTTTTCTACTACTTAGGTTATTCAACTATTTTCTGGGGTGCAGTATTCGGGTCCTATTTTGGAGGGGCAATTCCTATTCCAGGATTGATGAACCCGGCAAATGAGTATCAGAAGCTGTTAATTATGTCCATTGCCTTTGGACTGATCCACCTGTTCTTTGCCCTGGGAATTAAAGCTTACATGAGCATCCGTGCAAAGAAATATCTGGATGCCCTATATGATGTAGGGTTCTGGTATATGGCCCTTTCAGGAGGTATAGTGCTGATACTTACCATGGTTGTGCCATTGGCTCCCATTGTAGGTACTATATCGAAGATAGTCTTTATTATCGGAGCAGTGGGAATAGTTTTAACAAACGGAAGGGATGCAAAGACCATTGGAGGAAAGCTGGCATCAGGGCTTTATAGCTTGTATGGGATTTCAAGCTATGTAGGTGATTTCGTGTCCTATTCAAGGCTTATGGCTTTAGGATTATCCGGAGGATTTATAGCTTCTGCAATTAATATGATGGTTGAAATGCTCTTTGGATTGGGCATAGCTGGGATACCTTTTGGTATTTTGGTATTTATTGTGGGACAGCTATTTAACGTATTCTTAAGCTTATTAGGTGCTTATGTCCACACCATCAGGCTTACATATGTGGAATTCTTCGGCAAGTTTTATGATGGTGGAGGGCGTGAATTTAACATATTCAGAAGCAAGCCCAAATATATTAATCTGAAATAATTGTATCTACACCTTCATGGCTTTAGTCATGGTAGGTTAGCAATATAATAATTACAAAAAAAGTTGAAGGAGGAATATATAATGAGCTTTAGCGAACTATTAATTCAAAATGGAGGAGTTATTATTGCAGCACTTGGAATGGCAATGTCAGTGATTTTAGCAGGCATAGGCTCTGCAAAGGGTGTAGGAATGGTTGGAGAAGCAGCTTCAGGAGTTATTATAGAGGAACCTCATAAATTTGGTAAATCCTTGGTACTTCAATTGCTGCCAGGTACACAGGGACTATATGGGTTCGTTATTGGCCTAATGGTATTAGGAAAGCTGGATATTAATATGTCACTGGGAGAGGGAATTTACCTCTTTATGTCATGTCTTCCTGTTGCAATTGTTGGTTTGATATCAGCCATAGCACAGGCTAAAACAGCAGTAGCTGGTGTAGCTATTCTTGCTAAAAATGAGGAGCATTCAACTAAAGGTATAATCTATGCAGTAATGGTTGAAACCTATGCGCTGTTAGCTTTCGTTATATCCCTGATACTAGTAAACGCAGTTAGTTTCTAGGTTTTACCGTTGGAGGTGACGAAATGTCAAATTTAGATAATCTAGTACAGAAGATACTAGATGATGCAAAATCCCGTGCAAGTGCTATGCTGGATGAATCAAACAGATATAAGGAAGAGTTGATAAACTCAAAAGCCAGAGAAGCCAATGAAATTAAGAAGAGAATAATTGAAAAGGCCATGGCTGAAGCCAACCTATTAAAGGAAAGGGCAATATCAAGTGCAGAGCTTAGGGCAAGGAATGAAAAGCTTAAGGCTAAGCAGAAAATAATAGACCAGGCCTTTGATATTGCTAAGGAAAGGTTGAAAAACCTTGATGATAATAGATATATTTCCTTTTTGACTAATACCATTAAGACTCTTAAGCTAAGCGGTGACGAAATAATTGTAGTTCCTGAAAAAATGAGAGAAAAGGTAAAGTCCTTAGGGCTATTCTCTAGGATTTCAGAAGATGAGTGTGTAGACTCTGGTTTTCTCATTAAGGACAAGGGGATTATATTAAACTATACATTTGATTCCCTCATAGACTACTACAGAGAAGAACTTGAAACAGAAATAGCACAGAGTCTCTTCAAAGAACAGGAGTGATTTCATGGACAGGATGGATTTTATCCAGGCTGTATCTAGAACCAGAGTTCTTGAAACCAGGCTCCTTACAAGGGCCATAATTGAAAGAATGATTGATTCCAGGGACTTGGATGAAGCTATAAAAATACTGGGAGAAACTGAATATGCCAATGTCATAGGAGGATTACCCAGGGTAGAGGAGTATGAAAAAATTCTTTCTTCTGAGTTAAAAAGAGTATATAAGCTGATGTATGAGATGGTGAAAGACAGAACCGTTGTAGATCTGTTGGCTTTAAAATATGATTATCATAATCTAAAGGTTCTTATTAAGGAAAAGCTTTTGCAGAAGGATTTCTACAACCTTTACATTCCAATAGGTACACTGGATATATATAAGCTTCGGGAAAACTATTTGGCAGGAAATATGAAGGAAATAGATGATGAAGTAACAAGTATTCTGGAAGCGGTAATCAGCGATTTTGAAATAAATAAGGATCCGCAGAGAATAGACATTCTATTGGATAAGCATTACATCACACACCTGTATGATTTAGCCAGGAAAACAGAAATTCCATTGTTTATAAATTATGTAGAGGATTTAATTGATTTTACCAATATCAGAACCCTTATAAGGGTGAAAAAGCAAAACAAGGATATTAATTTCTTGGAAGAAGTATTATTGCCTAACGGGAAAATAAAAACAGATGAAATAATATTAGCTCTAAATGATTCTCTGGATAGCATTATGAATAAGTTCAAAAACTACCGCATTAGTCCTGAAATAAGGAAGGGGCTGGAAGCTTACAGGGAATCTGACCGTCTGTCTGAATTTGAAAAAGAGATGGATAACTATATCATGAATTTAAATAAGCCATCAAAAAGTATTCATTTTGGACCTGAACCCATATTTTCCTATATAGTAGCAAAGGAAACAGAAATAAAAATATTGAGAATCATCATGGTATCAAAGCTTAACAACATTGCACCAGATAATATCAGGGAAAGGTTGCGTGATTTATATGTATAAGGTAGCTGTAGTAGGGGACAAGGATTCCATACTTGCATTTAAGGCTTTAGGAATAGATGTATTTCCTGTAATAGATAAAAATGAGGCTAGAAGAGTTGTTGATGGAATTGCATCAAATAACTATGGAATTATATTCATAACTGAACAAGTAGCCAGTCTTATACCTGAGACCATTGAGAGATATAACAATCAGATTGTTCCTTCAATTATTTTGATTCCTAGCAATCAAGGGACCTTGAATATAGGGATGGAAAGGATTAACAAAAATGTAGAGAAAGCTGTAGGTACAAATATTTTATAGAAGGAGAGGGCTTATCTTGAAAGTAGGAAGAATAATAAAGGTATCCGGACCCTTAGTTGTAGCTGAAGGTATGGATGAAGCTAATGTGTATGATGTTGTTAAAGTTTCAGATAAAAAGCTCATCGGTGAAATAATAGAAATGAGAGGAGATAAAGCCTCCATTCAGGTATATGAAGAGACTACCGGCATTGGTCCTGGAGAGCCAGTATATACAACCGGGGAACCTCTTTCAGTTGAACTTGGACCTGGCCTTATTACTGCTATGTTTGATGGTATACAAAGGCCTCTTGACTCTATTAAGAATATAGCAGGAGACTTTCTATCAAGAGGAATAGAAATACCTGCCCTTAACAGGGAGAAAAAGTGGCATTTTGTGCCAACTGTAAAGCCCGGCCAGGATGTGGGACCCGGTGATATTATTGGTACAGTTCAGGAAACAGAAGTAGTCCTTCATAAGATTATGGTACCGGTGGGAGTGCAAGGTAAGGTAAAATCCATTGAGGAAGGGGATTTTACTGTTTTAGATACAGTATGCGTAGTTACTGATAATGACAATAAGGACAATAATATTCAGATGATGCAAAAATGGCCTGTAAGAAAGGGCAGACCTTATGTTAAAAAGCTAAATCCAACTGAGCCTCTTACAACAGGCCAGAGGATAATAGATGTTTTCTTCCCTGTAGCAAAGGGAGGAACTGCTACAGTTCCAGGACCTTTTGGTTCAGGAAAAACTGTAGTTCAGCACCAGTTGGCAAAATGGGCAGATGCTGAAATAATAGTCTATGTTGGCTGTGGAGAGCGCGGAAATGAGATGACTGACGTACTTATGGAATTCCCTGAGCTTGTTGACCCTAAGACAGGGAAGTCATTAATGGAAAGGACAGTACTTATTGCCAATACTTCAAATATGCCTGTAGCTGCCCGTGAAGCAAGTATATATACAGGTATAACCATAGCTGAGTATTTCAGGGATATGGGATATTCAGTGGCTATTATGGCTGATTCCACATCCAGGTGGGCAGAGGCTTTAAGAGAGATGTCCGGAAGGCTTGAGGAAATGCCTGGAGACGAAGGGTATCCTGCATACCTTGCTTCAAGAGTTGCTGAATTCTATGAGAGAGCTGGAAAGGTAGTATGTTTAGGCTCTGATGAAAGGATAGGAGCCTTAACTGTAATAGGTGCAGTATCACCACCAGGAGGAGATATTTCTGAACCAGTTTCACAGGCTACATTGAGGATAGTAAAGGTATTCTGGGGACTTGATTCAAGCCTTGCTTACAGCAGGCATTTCCCAGCTATTAACTGGCTGAATTCATATTCTCTTTATCAAAATAAGATTGATGAATGGATGGACAACAACGTAGATAAAGAGTTTTCTAAGAACAGAATAAAGGCCATGAGCCTTTTACAGGAAGAATCCTCTTTACAGGAGATTGTGAGACTTGTAGGTAGAGATACCCTATCTGAAGGAGACCAGCTGAAGCTGGAAGCCGCCAAAACCATAAGAGAGGACTTCTTGCAGCAGAATGCTTTCCATGAAGTGGACACTTATTCATCTTTGAATAAGCAAAACCTAATGCTTAAGATGGTTCTTGCCTTCTACGATGAAGGAAAGAGAGCATTGGATAATGGGGTTTATTTAAGGGAAATACTTGCTCTTCCTGTTCGAGACAGGATTGCAAGGGCAAAATATCTGCCTGAGGAAAGAATTTCAGAAATAAATGACATAATAAAAGAGCTTCAGAATAGCATTGATGAGCTTATAAGCAAAGGGGGTATCCTAAATGCTTAAGGAATACAAAACTGTAACAGAAGTTGTCGGACCCTTGATGATGGTGGAAGGTGTAGAAGGCGTAAAATATGAGGAACTAGTTGAAATAGAGCTCCAGACTGGAGAAAAAAGAAGAGGAAGAGTGCTGGAGGTCAATGGAGACAAGGCCCTTGTGCAGCTTTTTGAAGGCTCATCAGGAATAAACCTGAAGAATACAAAGGTAAGATTCCTGGGGAAACCCCTTGAGCTTGGAGTTTCCTTCGATATGATAGGCAGAATTTTCGACGGCTTAGGAAGGCCAATAGATGGGGGGCCTAAAATTATTCCTGAAAAGAGAATGGACATAAACGGTTCTCCTATAAACCCTGTAGCAAGGGATTACCCATCAGAGTTCATTCAAACGGGGATATCTGCCATAGATGGCCTTAACACCCTTGTAAGGGGGCAAAAGCTGCCAATATTCTCCGGTTCCGGGCTTCCACATGCGGAGCTTGCAGCACAGATTGCAAGACAGTCAAGAGTATTGGGAGAAGGTGAAAGCTTTGCAGTAGTGTTTGGCGCAATGGGTATCACCTTTGAGGAAGCTCAGTTCTTCATTTCAGACTTTACTAATACAGGAGCCATTGATAGAGCAGTATTGTTCATAAACCTGGCAAATGACCCTGCCATTGAGAGGATTGCAACACCTCGTATGGCTCTTACATGTGCTGAATACCTGGCATTTGAAAAGGATATGCACGTATTGGTTATACTAACAGATATGACTAACTATGCAGAAGCACTGAGGGAAACTTCTGCAGCCAGAAAAGAGGTTCCTGGAAGAAGAGGATATCCAGGATATCTGTATACGGACCTTTCAACAATATATGAAAGGGCTGGAAGAATTAGAGGCAAAAAAGGCTCCATAACCCAAATTCCTATTCTTACAATGCCTGAGGATGATATTACCCATCCAATACCTGACCTTACCGGATACATTACTGAAGGGCAGATAATACTTTCCAGGGATTTGTATAAGAAGGGCATTGAGCCACCTATAAATGTACTTCCCTCACTGTCCAGGCTTAAGGATAAAGGTATAGGAAAGGGCAAGACCAGAGAAGATCATGCGGATACCATGAACCAGCTGTTTGCTGCTTATGCAGCTGGAAAGGAAGCAAGGGAACTGGCTGTTATACTTGGAGATGCAGCTCTTTCGGATACAGACAAGGCCTTTGCAGCTTTTGCTGATGAATTTGAGAAAAGATATGTAAATCAGGGCTATTATAACAACAGGGAGATTACGGACACCCTGGATTTGGGTTGGGAGCTATTAAAGATTCTGCCAAGAACTGAGCTTAAGAGAATCAGAGATGAATACCTTGAGAAATATCTTCCATTGGATTCTGAAGGAGTTGAAAAATAGTGGCTAAACTAAATGTAAAACCAACCCGTATGGAGCTTTCAGCCCTGAGAAAAAGGCTGGCTACTGCCAAAAGGGGGCATAAGCTTCTTAAGGATAAGCAGGATGAGCTTATGAGAAGGTTCATTGAAGTGGTAAAGAAGAATAAAGCTCTTAGGGCTGAAGTGGAAAAGGAGCTGTATGAATCCTTTCAGGAATTCCTGTTGGCCAGCGCAGTAATGTCTCCGGAACTGTTGGAACAGGCGGTATCATATCCAAAGGAAAGCATTTCAGTTGATATAAAAACAAGAAATGTAATGAGCGTAAATGTTCCTGTAATGAACTTCATAAGAAAGCTGTCAGATGATGAAGGGAGCATATATCCCTACGGATTTGTTCAGACTTCTTCAGAATTGGATGATGCAATTTCAAAGCTATACAAGGTCATGTCCAGGCTGCTGGAATTGGCTGAAGTTGAAAAAGCAGCTCAGCTTATGGCAGATGAAATTGAAAAGACAAGAAGAAGGGTAAATGCCCTGGAATATAGAACCATACCTGATTTAGAGGAAACAATAAGATATATAAGAATGAAGCTGGATGAAAGCGAAAGAAGCACCATAACAAGATTGATGAAGGTTAAGGATATAATACAAAAAGAAGCATAGCAGAAAAACGGTTCTCCTAGTTATTCAGGAGAACCGTTTAATTTATAAGACAAAAGAACCGTCCCTCTTGCACTTCTTGCATGTTCTTATAGTGCAGCTAATTCCCTATGTATTTTTTCAAGCTCACCTGGTATATCTATATGCTGTGGGCATTTAGTTACACAAGCTTTGCACTTTTTGCATTTGTCTGCTCTGTTTTCTTCCTTTAGGAAGTTAAAATAGCTTCTTCGAGTAATTTCCTTGTTCTCTGTCTTCTTGTACTCATTGTATATTTTAAATACTCTAGGGATGTCCACGCCAAAGCTGCAGTCCATGCAGTAGCGGCATCCTGTGCAGGGTATTGGATTTATGTTCTTCAGCTCTTCAACTACCTTGTCAATTATTTTCAGCTCCTCATCATTTAAAGGCCTGAAGTTTGACAGAGTGGATATATTGTCCTTAAGCTGCTCCATATTTGACATTCCGCTTAGTACAACAGCCACATTTGGCAATGATGATACCCATCTTATGGCCCATGATGCAATGCTATTTGATGAATACTCCTTCATATGCCTTTCAACCTGTGGCGCAAAGGATGATAAAAATCCTCCTCTAACGGGTTCCATTACAAAGCATGGTATGTTGTGCTTTTCCAAAACGTAATACAGGCTTTTGGCATCAATTTCATTCCAGTCCCAGTAGTTTATCTGCAGTTGAACAACATCCCAATTGCGTCCGGCTATTAACTCTTCCAATACTTCTTTTGTATCGTGGAATGAAAATCCAATGTGCTTTACTTTTCCTTCTTTCTTCTTGTTGAGCATGAATTCATAGAGGTTGAACTTGTCCATTATTTTCTTTCTTTTAGCGCTCATTGCATGAAGCAGGTAGAAATCAAGGTAATCCGTATTGAGCTTCTTAAGCTGCTCGTTAAATAATCTTTCTGCATCCTCTTTGCTTTCCACCTTCCATATAGGAAGTTTTGTTGTTAAATAATAGCTTTCTCTAGGAAACTCAGAAAGCACTTTGCCTAAAAATCTTTCTGAATCCTCATTGTGGTAATTATAGGCTGTGTCAAAGTAGTTTATTCCATTTGCCATGGCATAGTGAATCATTTCCCTTGCCTTGTCGTAGTCAATTTCATTATCCTTTGTCGGGAACCTCATGCATCCAAATCCAAGCCTTGGCAGTTCTACTCCCAGGCTTTCAAAATATCTTTTGTCCATACGCATACCAACCTTCTCTAATTTATTTGCTGTTAGTTTTAATTATAGCATTTAAAAAAAATACTGACAATAATCATGCTGCTAAAAGCTTGGTGGTGTCATAGCCCATACGGATTCGCATACTTCATCTCCAATATTTATATATTTATGGGGAATTGTGCTGTCAAAATAAATGCTATCCCCTTCCTCAAGTATGTATTCCCTATCCTTCATTTTGACCATAAGCCTGCCTTTAATCACTATTCCACATTCCTCACCTTCATGGACTACAAAGTCTTTAGAAGAATAGTCGCCAGGTTTGATTGTTATATATAAGAACTCTATTTTCCTGTTTAAGTCAGGAGACAATAGCTCATATATTGCATTGTTGTTAGAGGCCATAATTCTCTTTCTGGTGTTTTTGGTTACAACAGGATTGGTTATATCCTGATTATCTTCATCAAAGAAATATCCTACAGACACCTGAAGGCTTCTGGCTATTTTCCATAGTGAGACAATGGAAGGAGTTACAATATTCCTTTCAATTTGGCTTATGAGACCTGAGCTTAACTCAGACTTTTCTGCCAGCTCTGCTATGCTCATACCTTGTTTTTTTCTCAGTTCCTTTATTTTTTCTCCGATATTTATATCCATAAGTTTGCCTCCATATTTCAGTTTCTTATATATAGATTTTAGCATAAAAAACAATGGCATTGAAATAATTCAATAAACTAAAAATATATTAAATATATTGAATATTTTTAAAATATAGTGTAATATAATGGTAATAAAAGGTAAAGGGGGAATAATTATGAACTCATTGATCAGTCCTGATAATACCTGGGCGTTGTGGGCAATTCTAGTTGCTATTACAGCCATAAGTATCTATTTGGAGCAAACTTATAAGTGGGCTTCAAAGGTTACCGGAGCAATTATTGGATTGATACTTGCAATGTTTTTGGCCAATATCAGGGTAATACCTACAGAAGCACCTACATATGACAACGTATGGGGCTATGTTGTGCCCTTGGGGATACCTATGTTGCTATTTAACGCCAATATTAAAAAGATTTGGCGGGAAAGTGGCAGGATACTGATAATGTTCATATTAAGTTCAATAGGTACCCTTGTAGGAGTTTTCATATCCTTCATGCTTCTTAAGAATTATCTTCCAGACCTTTACAAGATGGCTGCCATGATGACAGGCTCATATATTGGCGGCGGAGTTAACTTTGCAGCCATGGCACAGTCCTTTGGCACTGATGCAGAGTGGGTTTCTGCTTTGGTAGTTGCTGATAATCTTCTAATGGCACTTTACTTCTTTGTACTGCTGGCTATACCTTCAATAGGATTTTTCAGGAAGAGGTTTTCTCATCCCCATATAGATGAGGTAGAAGGCAGGGTAGATACAAAGGAAGGAGAAACATTGGCAGCCCAATACTGGGGAAGAAAGGATATATCCTTAAGGGATATTGCCTTTGCAGTAGCGCTTTCCTTTGTAATAGTATGGATATCTGTGGAGATATCAAGCTATTTAGGAAGCGTAATCCCTACTGGCAACTTTATATTAGACCTGCTTAACGGATTTCTAGGCAATCAGTATTTAATTATAACCACAATAACTATGCTGTTGGCTACATTTGCACCAAATTTCATGAGCAACATCCATGGTGCACAGGAGATTGGAACATTTTTAATCTATATATTCCTGGTGGTAATAGGAGTGCCAGCATCCCTGCAATTAATACTTACAAGAGCACCATTGCTTTTACTATTTACAGCTATTATTGTAATAATAAATATGATAATATCATTAATATTGGGGAAGCTTTTCAGATTCAACCTGGAGGATATACTTCTGGCTTCCAATGCTAATATAGGCGGGCCTACTACAGCAGCTGCCATGGCTATAGCCAAGGGATGGAATAAACTGATAGGGCCAATTATATTAGCAGGGATTTTCGGATATATTATAGGTAACTACCTGGGAATATTTATGGGAAACCTTTTAAAATTGCTATAATATGGGGCACGTTAAGTGCTCTTTAAACTTGGAGGTGTACTATGCTAATAGACATACATGGCGATATTTGGACAGATGTGACAGTGAAGAGAAGCTTAGGGGAAAAAGACATTATAAAGAGGTACCATCTGGATAGGTTCAGAAAAGGGAAAATGACAGGAGGTACCTTCATAGTGTGGATTGATCCCCCTCATGATGAAAGACCAAAGGAAAGGTTTGAGGAAAGTGTAAAGCATATGTCTGCAGAAATCTGGGAAAACCAGGATATTTTAAAGATTATCTACAACACCAGGGATTTTTATAATGCTGTAGATGAAGGGAAATTGGCTGTTCTGCTGGGATTGGAAGGATTAAGCCCTTTAGGGGATGATGTGGAGGGATTATATGCTCTTTACCAGCTTGGATTCAGACAGATAAGCCTCACCTGGAATGAGCAGAATGCCTTTGGAACAGGAGCCAGAGGAGATGTAAACAGAGGATTGACTGAATTGGGGAAGGAGGCTGTAAGGATAATAGAGAGCCTGGGAATAATACTGGATGTGTCCCATGCAAATGATAGGACTTTCTGGGACATATATGATGTGGCAACAAAGCCTATTATAGCATCCCATTCCAATGCAAGGGCCTTATGCAATGTCCCCAGAAACATTACTGATGAGCAGATAAAGGCCATAGGGGAAAGCAACGGGATTGTTGGTATAAATGCCTTTAATGAGTTTATTCATGTTGATAGGGATAAGAGAACTGTAGATTACTTAATAAACCATATTGAACATATTGTGGAGCTGATAGGCATTGACCATGTTGCCTTTGGATTTGATTTCTTCGAGTACCTGGAGGAGGATACCTCCAGTACATTTATTGAAGACCCCTATAGAGGTACTCCAGGAATAGAGGATATATCAAAAGCTCCTAATCTGATTAAAAAACTGGAGGAAAGAGGCTTCTCAAAGGAGGATATTGAAAAGATAAGCTATAAGAATTTCCTGAATTTAATGGACAAGGTTTTGGGGAATGGGAACAGGTAATATTAGCTGGGCAATTCCATAGTAAAACTCCCTTCTAATGAAAATATAACAATTAGAAGGGAGTGATTTTTTTGGATAAGAATGAATTCATTGAAAGAGTTGCAAATGTGGCAGTTAAGCATTATAAAGAATATAAAATACTGCCTAGCCTTGTAATAGCCCAGGCCATTCTAGAATCCAGCTGGGGCAAAAAGGCTATTGAAAACAACATATTTGGCATAAAGGCAGGTTCCAGCTGGAAGGGAAGAACTGTATTAAGGAATACAAGGGAATGGAATGGGCGTGAATATGTTGTTGAGGAATCAAGGTTTAGAGCCTATGACAGCATTGAGGACAGCATAATGGATTATTTAAACCTTGTAGGGAATTCCAGACGCTATGAAAAGGTAAAAAATGCAAAGGACTATAAAGAGGCTGCAAGGCTCATATATGAGGCAGGATATGCTACCGACCCTGAGTATGCTGATAAGCTAATAGATATTATTGAGAAAAACAGCTTGTACCAGTATGATTTGTTGGATGAGCCTATTAGCCTCTGGGCAGCAGATGCTTGGAGCTGGGGTATAGAGAATGGCATAACTGATGGCACAAATCCTAAAGGCTGTATTTCAAGAGAACAGTGTATTACAATGCTATATAGGCTTTATAAGCTTATCTGTAAACCACAGGGATTGTCCTCCTGATACAGGGGAAATACCCTGTGGTTTTGCCTTTCAATTTTTATCTCTAAAAAAGAAGGAAAACCACGATTGATGTCTAATATATAATGAAAGATTTAATTAGGAGTGAAATGGATGGCTAGGGGTATGAACAAAAGTAAACTGTTGATGATGCCTTTAATTGTGGCGATTTTAATAGCAGTATTTTCCACATCAATGCTGGCGGAGGAAGATACCATTGAAGGGCTGGAAGAGAAAATAGAAGATATCACTCAGGAAGAGAAGATGATACTTGAGGACTTATTCATTAAGGCACAGGAAATTGAGGAACTGGAAAGGCAGAGAAATAAAACTGCTGAAGAAATAGAAGATATGAAAAAGGATATAAAGAGCCTTGAGAAGCTGATTGAGAGGGAAACTTCAAACTATGATGAGAAATTAAACATACTGGAACAGGTACTTGTAAGCTACCAGAGAATGGGCCCCAGCTCCTTCATAGATATAATACTAAGTGCAGACAGCATAACCAATTTGCTGGAAAGAATTAATATACTAAGAGACCTTGCCAAAAACTCAGAAAAGCTCCTCACATCTATTGAAGAGCTTAAGGATAGGCTTATAGCCCAAAAGGAAAAGCTTGATGATAAGCTTTCTGCACTAAAGGAAAAGGAGGAAAGCCTTAAGAATACCATTGCAAGGGAAGAGGAAAAGAAGCTTGAGCTGGAGGAAAGGCTTGCAAGCCTCAATGAAGACAGGGAATACTATCAGGAACGCTTAAATGCTATGATGGCAATGATACATGAATTAAAGGATATGATGAAACTCCTTACAGGCGAATTTATAAATATAATCCAGAATGAAAAGCTGCCTGAGAATTCAATTGAATTCTTTATCTCTGAAGATGGAATTGGCGGAAAAATCAGTGAAAATGTTTTCAATGATATAATAAATGGTAATCCAAACATGCCTGAAACCCTGTTCCATTTTTATGCTGACAGGGTGGAAATGGAGATACCTGATAAGAATCTGCTGCTTATTGGAAGATTTGTTGTAATAGATGGGCATCTATTGGAATTTCAGGTGGAGGAAGGAAAGTTCTACGATATGGTTCTGACAAGGGAAACTATAGACGAGTTCTTCAGAGAGGGAAATATAAGCCTGGATTTAAGTGGACTATTGGGCAATAACACCATTAAAAAGATTGAAACATTAGAGGGATTTGTTCAGATGATAGTGGATTTAACGTAGAGTGATGGAGGGAATTATATGATAGAGGCAAAGGATGTTTCGCTTATATATGAAAATGGTACTGTAGCATTAAAGGATGTAAACTTACATATTAATCCGGGGGAGATAGTATATATTACCGGGCCCAGCGGTTCAGGGAAGACAAGCCTTTTAAAGCTTCTAATGGGAATGGAATACCCAACTCATGGGTACTTAAAGGTTATGGATCAGGTTATGGAAAAGAATAGGGCTCATGAAATAAGAAGGATGAGGAGAAAAATAGGGCCTGTATTTCAGGAGTTTAAGCTTATCAGAGGCAGAACTGCCTTTGAAAATGTATTGCTTGGGATGAGGTTTCTGGATATTCCTCCAAAGAGCATGAAGGAATATGCCATGGAAGCTCTTGAAAATGTGGGACTTCAGCATAAGGCATCATCTTTGGTAGAAATGCTTTCCTGGGGGGAAAGCCAAAGGGTTGCCATAGCCCGGGCTATTGCAAGGCGTCCATCTCTGATTCTTGCTGATGAGCCTACGGGAAATCTGGATGTGGACAATGCCATGAATATAATGGACCTATTGGCTTCATTTAAAGATGCAAATACCACTGTAATAATTACTACCCATGCTACCCACCTTATTGACCATAAGAAGGAGGGAACTTTCATAAGGATAAAAAATGGAACCCTTAAGGTGGAGAAAAGAGAGGTGGCTAATGTATGAAAAATATAGTCTACAATATAGGGTATTTTTTCAGTGAAGCCAGGACTCTGCTTAAAATAGATTTATTGCCTAATATGCTTTCCATCATAAGCATAGGTCTTATATTTTTCATATTGGCTCTGGTCCTTTCAGGATGGGATATAATGAATTTTACAATAGATATAATAGAAAGGGAAGCAGAAATAAATGTCTACTATAAGGAAGGATTAAGCCATGAGGATATTTCAAAGCTCATGGATAGTATAAAATCAATAGAAGGCGTAGGAGCTGTTGAAATGGTGGATGAAGAGGAATCCTATTCAAGAATGAAGGATATATTGGGAGATGAAGCCCATATACTGGAGCTGTTTGAGGACAACCCCTTCTCACCCTTTATAGAGGTTAAGATAAACATATCCGAGTCGGAAAGCATTTTAAATAGGCTTCATGAACTGGAAAATATAGACTATATAAGGGATAACAAAAGTGTCATTGACAGGCTTAAGGATATAGTTTCTGTTTTCAAAATAATCGGCCTTTTAGCTGTAGCTGCTGTAGGAGTATCTACATTAATGGTGGTATCCCACATTATAAGACAGGGAATATACAATAACAGGGATGAGATAAATACGCTGAAGCTGCTGGGGGCACCACAGATTTTCATAGATTTTCCGTTTCTGTTGGAGGGGCTGTTTCTGACACTAATTGGAGGATTCATTGCTTCAACAATGATATTTATTCTTCTAAACTATGGATATGGACAGGTTGAAATGGCAATTCCCTTTATTCCATTGCCTTCAGCTGATAGTGTAATAAGGGAAGTCGTAATGTTTATAATTGTTACCAGCGGTATACTGGGAATTGTAGGCAGCCTATTGGGTGTGGCAAACCAGGGGGATAATTAGTAAAGAGGTACTGCTTTGTGGCGTTAATCCACTGGCAGTACCTCTTTATTTTACATTTTAACGTTTGATATTATTATTCCCAGTTTTTCTGCTATTTTCTTGTTTTTCTCCATTATCTCGTTTATTTCGGATATGGCCTTTACTACCTCCAGGTTCTTTTCAGCTATGTCCATGGTAGCCGCAGATGAATCGTTAATGGTAATGGATATTTCATTAATTGAAGATGCCATATTATTTACTGATGCAGTTAATTCCTCAGAGTTGGCACTTAAATCTGAAAGCACATCATTGAGTAAAGCTCCATCTTTTTTGTAGTTGTTAACTGCTTCTACCATCATTTCATAGTCTTTTATTACTTCCTTATCCAAAAACTCTGACAGGTTTATGGTATTTTCTACTAACAGGTTAACGGAAGCTATTATGGTATCAGTTACAGATTTTATTTCTTCCACGGCCTTCTGTGAAGTTTCTGCAAGCTTTCTTATTTCATCAGCCACCACTGCAAATCCTCTGCCTGATTCTCCTGCTCTTGCAGCTTCAATTGCAGCATTCAAGGCAAGCAGGTTTGTCTGGTCTGTTATCTCAAGAATAGCATTTGACAGTATATTTATTTTTTCTACGTTTTTTGAAGATTCTATGGCTTTTGCTATTTCCTCCTTGGATTTCTCGTATATGCTCAAAGTCCTCTTCTTCGACTGTTCAATCTGATCGTTTAGCTCTTCAGCTCTTTTGCTGATTTCATATGACGTATGGGCCCCTTCTTCTACTTTGGCAGAGAAATCTGCTACAGCTTTATCTATTTCTTTGGAAGAATCAGAAATTGTTGATACTGTTGCTGTTATTTCTTCCATTCCGGCAGAAAGCTCTTCTGTAGTTGCAGAGTTGTTGTCAGCCTGTTCCATCAAATAGCTGAGCCTGTCCAGGGTATTTTTGTATACTTCGTTGTTCATCTCAATGGAAGTGATTAATTCCTTTGTAAAGGTTCTCAATTTATCTATTATGGACTGGTAAGCGTTGAGCATTGTTCCTATTTCATCTTTTCTTTTCAGCTCATTCTGGTCGATATCCTGGGATAGGTCAAGATTTCCAATATTCTTTGCAAAATCCACAGACTTCAGAATTGGCTTTGAAATGGAATTTGACAGTATTAAAGATATTACAACAGCTATTACTACTACGGCAACAGTTAGTAAAACAGAGGATTTGACCACCTGATTTAATGCACTCAGGGTATGTTCTGATGATACTGCCAGTCCAACCTTCCACCCTGATTCCTCTATGTTATTAAACATAAATATTCTATCAACGCCATCATAATCTGTTGCTATTTTGTCTTTTAAGGATAAGTTTACTCCCGTCATAATGGCTGACAGCTTTCCATCTAATATATTGTTTATATTCACAAAGCTTCCTTCAGCCGTTGGCTTATATTCTTCATTTAAGTGAGCAAGTATATTTCCATCGGCATCTATTAGAAATGCGTATGAGTCCTCTCCTACATCAACCTGGCTGATTATTTCTAACAGCTTGTCTATATAAACATCTGATGCAGCTACTCCAATGGTAATGCCGTTGACTTTCAAAGGCATGGAAATTGTAATTACCATCTTATTGGTGTACATATCAATATATGGGGCAGAAATACATGTGCCATCATTATCTATAGCACCCTTATACCAGGCCCTTTCTGTTGCAATATAGTCATCAGGAGGTATCCATCCGGTTCCGGAAACGAAGGTATTATCCTCTAATGCTATGTAATATCCTACGATATCTGCGTTGGTATTATTCTGATCACTTAGGAACTGAAATACATGGTCATATTCAAAGTTGTTGTAATGTGCCAGGCTGTTTGCGATTCCGGTAAGGGAATTCTTTTGCAAGGCTAGCCACTTATCTATATCCTTTGCAGTATTGGCTGCTGTGCCTTGAATGCCTTCATCAACCCTTTCTTCAATAGTATGAATGGCTATGTTGTAATTGCCTAAAAATATTGATACTGAACTTAAAATACAAATTAATACCATAAAAAAGGTAATCTTGTTTTTAATCTGCATGCTGACCAACCTTTCCACAATATTTTTGAGAATACTTTACTTACTATATATATCGATAGATTTTAATAAAACATTAAAGGAAATAAGAACTAATTTATATAAGTATTCAATAAAATTTTTCCATAAGACTCAGTGGAATCCTACAAATTCCATATTTAGTTTCATATAAAGCTATTTGTGGTATAATATAAATATAGTGTAATAGCTTAAATAGGAAAAGTAAGGGGGCCCAAATTAATATGAGATTGGAAATATTCGAGTTTATCGATAAAACAGTTGCTATGGTAGAGGATATGAAGGATATACTGGAAGAAAGCAACAGGGAACTGGAATACTTTTTTAGGGGCTTGTTTTTAAAATATGATAATATATTAAATATTACCTCACGAGTAAAGACTGCTACCAGCCTTAAGGAAAAGATATTCAGAAATAATTTCTACTTGAAGTATAAAACCCCTGAGGACCTTATTGAAAACCTGTCAGATTTATTGGGTATAAGAATTGAATGCAGATTCATAGAGGATGAAATGGACGTTTACTCCAAGGTAGTTGAGGAATTCAACATACCTGCCGAAGAGGGATATTATTTCAACAGGGAAAATCCCGATATAATGCTTAATCTGGACGAAAACCAGCCTCAGCTTCAAAAAAACGGATTTGGAATATACAAAATAGATGGAAAGTATATAAGAGGAGATATGACAATACGGTTTGAACTTCAGATAAAATCCCTTGTAAATGTATTCTGGAGTGAAGCTGAACACAAGGTATTATATAAGAACTATAAATATCTGCTTACAGAGGGCCTTTTTAGAGACATAATGTATACCCTGAAGGAAAATCTGAGCATGGTGGATAAACAGCTGATGATTCTGTATAATCACCTGAAGGAACTTGATGAAGCCAATATAGACAAGAGAAAGGAGCAATTGGAGACAATACTGTCCAAGATAATATACGATATATATTCAGATAAGACAAAGAAGGAGTTTGGATTTGTTTTAGATTACAGAAAGTCATGCGATATCATTGTATCCTATGTATTGAAGCAAAATGGCTATACTGATCCTATGGCTTATGATAACGTTTACCTTAAGATGCTATCAAAGCTTTACAAATTGAAGGAGAATGATCTGTATCTGGAGGAATATATAGAGTTTGAAAGGGAAATTCGCTACGATGATGAATTCTGCAGGAAAATAGGGGAGGCCATACTGGAAGTAATAAACAAGGATTTTAAATGGAATCTGTTTTTCAAAATAATATTCCAATTGGAATCAGGAAGCAAGGCAGAGGAATTTGAAAAATTCCTGATGTTTTTAAGGGACAGGTTTTTAGATAACCTTAAACTGAGCGAAGGACTGAATTCCCGTTTCAGTGATGAGGAGAAGAAGGAAATTACGCTATATATAATGGACTTAATCGCAGACAGCTTCATAAAGAATAGGGAAATAGAGTTTATAAACGATGACAATATAGACTGTATGAACAATAAGATAAATGTAATACTTAGAAAGGTTATGAACTATGAAATGTGGAAGGAAAACATTAAGTACTTTACTGATGAAATAAGATATAAGCTAAATGATTACAAGTAGAGTATGGCATTTTACAAATGGATTTAACCTTGGACCTGGGGATAAGCCCCAGGTTTTTCATAATGTAACTTTTATTTAACCGTATTGTAACCACTAAAAGCCTGTTATAGCTTATACTAATACTATACATGGAAAGGAGTGGTTATATATGAAAGTACTGAAAAAAGTTGTTGTAACAGCTTTAGCAGCGTCTTTGATGGTAGTTCCCCTTATGTCAAATGCAGAAGGAGATATTGAAGGAAATGTCAAAGAGGTTATAGAATTTGAGGAGCCAGAGCAATTGAAGCAGGAGTTCATAGGATTCTATGGAACAATAAAGGAGATACAGGAGGAAGAGGGGAGATTATCAATTGTAGTGGAGAATGACCAGGAGGAACCAGGAAACATAGCAATATTCTATGTACTGGAAGAAACTTTCCTAGTTAGCAATAAGACAATGGATATTGTTGACAGAAGCTATTTAGAAGAAGGAATGAAAGTAATGGCATACTACCCCAGCGATATAATACTTCCAATGATATATCCACCAAGGATTCCTGCAGATGTTGTAGCTGTAATGGAAAATGAGGAATACACCAACGTAGAGGTATACAGATTCGATGAAAACCTGTTAAGCACAGATGGAATATTGCAGATATTTCCAGATGAAGAAACCGTAATAGTGGATAGGGAAGGAAATCTGCTTGAAAAAGAGGATATAAGAAACAGCAAGGCAGTTGTATTCTATGGCATTGCTGAATTAAGCCTTCCAGCAAAAGCCGTCCCTCAAAAGGTAATAGTTCTGAAAGAGCAGCTAAAGGATACCGGTAGAGCAGTAATAGAGGGTGTTGAAACTGTCCTGAACAAGCCAATGTATATGAAGGATAATACAATTATGGTTCCTCTCAGACAGATAGCAGAAGCCCTGGGATATGAAGTAAAATGGAATGGAGAAAACTACTCTGTGGAAATAATGAAAGGAGCGCACTGGTTCCTAGTAAAGATTGGAGAAGATGACTACAACTTTGCAAAGATGAAAACTCAATTAGGCATAGCACCAGAGCTGGTGGATTCAACTACCTATGTTCCAGTGGAGTTTCTTGAGCTTATGGGATTAAATGTTGACATAGAATATGATGGAGTATTAAACATAAATAACAATTAAATAGCAGGTTTCTGTAAATCCCTTCCAGCATAATGCTGGAAGGGATTTTTAAGACAGGGGGACGGTTCTTTTGTCTTATTCATTTGTCTTATTCAGCAATTTGGGAGAAGGAGTCTAATAGTTCAAAATTCAATAAATTAAGGCAATAATTGATATACAGTAAATTAGTGCTATTATATATATTAAGACATAAATTCTATGTTAAAGTAATAAGTATATAAACATAACTATAGCTAAATGTATCGAGGTGATGCACAACAGAGGAAAGGGTACAGATTATGTGCTTGTAGTTAAACTTGAAGAAAAATGAAGAAAAGCTTTTTTATTTTTAGAAAGAAAAAACCAGATGGAGGTGTTAATGTGAAGGAAAAGGTTTTGCATTTAATAGAAGAAGTAAAGGATGAATTGATACAGCTCAGCAAGTATATCTATGAAAACCCTGAATTGGGCTATGAAGAGTACAAATCATCCAAAGCCCATATCAACCTTTTAAAGAAGCATAATTTCAAAGTAGAAGAGTGCTACTTAGGTATGGAAACTGCATTTAGGGCAGAATACAAGGGTGAAAAGGATGGACCTACAATTGCATATCTGGCAGAATATGATGCATTGCCAGGTATAGGCCATGGCTGTGGACATAATCTTCTAGGAACTGTTAGTACAGGTGCAGGCATTGTATTGAGTAAGCTTGTAGATGAAATAGGAGGTAGGGTAGTAGTCTTTGGTACACCTGCTGAAGAAACCAGTGGCGCAAAGGTGGAGATGGTAGCAAAAGGAGCCTTTGACGATGTAGATATAGCCATGCTGGCCCATCCGGATGCAGAATTCTATCAAAGCGGTGCTTCTTTGGCCTTAGAGGCAGTTGAGTTTACATTCAGGGGAAAAACCGCCCATGCAGCTTCATCTCCGGAAAAAGGTATAAATGCACTAGATGGGGTTATTTTGACATTTAATGCCATAAACGCATTAAGACAGCATATATTGCCATCTGCCAGAGTTCATGGAATAATTGTTGAAGGAGGAAAAGCTCCCAATGTGGTTCCTGATTTAGCTGTAGCACGATTCTACATTAGGGCAACTACCAAGAAATATCTGATGGAATTAAGTGAAAAAGTGAAGAACTGTGCAAGAGGAGCAAGCATTGCTACTGGAACTGAATTGGAAATTTCTAATTTTGAAGCATCCTATGACAACATGGTTACCAATGAAACATTATCAAAGAGGTATAATGAGCATTTAAAGGGCTTGGGCGTTGAAGATTGTGAAAATATCAGAGAAACCTTTGGCTCCATAGATATGGGAAATGTAAGCCATGTATGTCCTGCCATCCATCCTTATTTTGGCATATGTAGAGGCTCAGGCATAGCTGCCCATACAAAGGAATTGGCTGAGGCAACATTAACTGAAGAAGCCCATGATAGCATGAAAAAGACTATTGCAGCACTGGTATTGACAGCAGCAGATGTAATAATGGATGAAGAACTGTTGAAAAAAATCAAAGAGGAGTTTGAAACCTGTAAAGACAAATAATTTTTTGCCTTAAATCCAAATAAAACATCATAATTAACAATACAGACAAAGCAGTTCTGCTTGTCTCATGAAAGGAAGTAATCTTATGAATTCAGATATATTAAACAGGTTGAAATCTGTAGTTGCTGAAGAGGAAGTAATATCCATAATAGGGAATCTTGTCAGTATATCCAGCCATAGGGGTATAGAAAATCAGGAAACTGGTGTAGCCAAATATATTCATAATTTTTTTCAAAAAGAGGGAATTGATTCGGAATTGGTTCATGTAGCTGATGGCAGGTTCAATGTAATTGCCAGGTTAAAGGGAAGTGGAGAAGGTAAATCCCTTTTATTAACAGGGCATACTGATACTGTGCCACCTTACGATATGGACGACCCATATTGCCTTAAGATAAAAGAAGGTAAACTTTATGGCCGTGGTGTAGTGGATATGAAAGGGCCTTTGGCATGTATGGCCTATAGCCTTGTTGCAATAAAAAGGGCAAATATAAAATTGAATGGAGACTTGTTATTTGCCGGAGTAATTGATGAGGAAGAAAAAAGTCTGGGAACCATAGATCTAATAGAAAGAGGAATCAAGGCAGATGCAGCTATAGTAGGAGAGCCTTCAAATTTGGATATATGTGTTGCTCACAGAGGGTTGGAGTGGTTTGAACTTCAATTTATAGGGAAAGCTGTACATGGTGGAAATCAGGATAAAGGCATAAATGCTATTCTCAAGGCTTCTAATTTTATTCAGAGGGTAGAGGAAAAACTGATGCCTAAAATAAATATGGAAACCCATCCTCTTATTGGGAAATCATCTATGAATTACGGAACTATAATGGGGGGTACTCAGCCTAGTACTGTTGCAGGAGAGTGCACTTTAAAAATTGATAGAAGATGGGTTCCTGGAGTAAAATATTCAGATGTAATAAAGCAATATCAAAGTATTATAGATGAATTATCTAATGAGGATAAGGATTTTACATGTTATATAAAGGTAATGGATGAAAGCGTTATGAAGGAAGGCTATGTACATGAGGCTATGGAAACTGATGTAAAACATCCAATAGTTAGTATTACCAGAGACATGACAGAAGGAGTATGGGGTAAAAGCCCTGAGATTACATATTTTCCAGCATGGTCTGATGGAGGGCTTTTAAATACATATGCTAATATACCAACCATTATATTCGGGCCCGGGGGTTTAGAGTCTGCACATTCTAAAGATGAACACTTGGACATAGACCAGGTATTACCTGCTGTACTAATATATGGATTAGTTGCTTCAAAATTTTGTGAATAATTTTTGAATATTTATATATAAAGAAAGGAGGTTAAAGTAGTTAAAAAAAATTAAAACAAGGAGGTATATTATGAATAATTCTCAGACAGCAAACGTTAACAAAAAGAAAAAGGAAAGAAAATTTCCACATGTTTATGCAGTGTTATTATCCTTTGTAATTTTTTGTGCAATTTTAACTTATATAGTGCCAGCAGGAGAATATGATAGAATAGAAAATGCTGATGGAAGAATGGTTGTAGACCCGGATTCTTTTCACAGAGTAGAGGCTTCCCCAGTTGGAATATTTGGCATACTTAAGGCTATACCACAAGGGATGGTTGAAACTGCAGATATAATATTCTTTATATTTATAGTAGGAGGATCTTTTGGAATAGTACAAGCCACAGGAGCAATAGAGGCTGCTGTAGGCAGAATTACTAAATCCATGGCTGGCAGAGAAAAACTTATAATTCCAGTTATAATGGCGGTATTCTCTTTAGGTGGTGCTGTATTTGGAATGGCAGAGGAGACATTGCCTTTCATCCCGATAATGGTAACCTTGGCAATTGCATTAGGATTTGATTCCATAACCGGAACAGCAATGGTACTGGCTGGTGCTTGTGCAGGCTTTGCAGGGGCATTTATGAACCCATTTACTATTGGAGTTGCACAAGGAATTGCAGGCTTGCCACTGTTTTCCAGTATGGGATTTAGAATAGCCTTATATGCAGCATTGGTAATTGTAACAATTATATATACATATAGATATGCAAATAAGGTGAAAGCAAATCCAGAAATAAGCAATATGTATGAGTTTGACAAAACTAGAGATGATACTTTAGATTTGAATAAAATCAGAGAGCTTACATTAAACGATAAACTTGTTTTGATAGCTGTAGCACTAACAATTGTAATGCTTGTTGTTGGAGTAATAAAATTTGGATGGTATATAATGGAGATATCTGCATTATTTTTGGGAATGGCAATTGTTGTATCTTTAATAGGCGGATTAGGACTTAATGGTTTTGGAGAGCAGTTAGTTAAGGGAATGGCTGACATGGCAGGAGGAGCGTTAATAGTAGGATTTGCCAGAGCCATATTGGTAGTATTAACAGAAGGCAAAATTATTGACACAATATTAAATGGAGCTTCAACTGCGGTATCCAGCTTGCCTTCGTCACTTACTGTTTTTGGTATGTATATTTTCCAATGTCTGTTAAATGTAATAGTACCTTCAGGCAGTGGACAGGCAGCTGTTTCCATACCTATTATGGCACCTTTGGCTGACTTGACAGGCATAACCAGACAGACTGCAGTTCTTGCCTTCCAATTAGGCGATGGTATTTCAAATGTACTTACACCAACTTCAGGATATTTTATGGCAGGTTTGGCTTTAAAAGATTCCATGGGAAAAATGGGCTAAATGGTTTGTAAAATTAGCTTTGATTCAGTATCTGGTAGGTGGAATATTTGTGCTTATAGCTCACTTGATGAAGCTTGGGCCATTTTAATATAGCGAAAAAGCTTCCTTATCTGGTAAGTTTACTGGATAGGGAAGTTTTTTATTGTACAGTTTAAATCCAGTAAAAAACTGGATTTATTGCTATTATTGTGCTAACATAAGTGTGAAAAATTACACAGGTTAATAGCCTCAAAACATAAAAATTAGGGGATGATAGAAAGGTAAGATTGAAATGAGTGTTTGATAAGGTAGGCATATTTTAGCTGTTTCTTTGTAAAAGGAGGTATTTGAAGATGTATAGGGATTATAAAGAAGCAATTGACAGGTTTATTTACGAGCGCAAGGATTTGTTTTTAAGGGATCTGGATGATTTAATGTCAGTACCCAGTGTGTCAGAGGATATTGATGAAGTTAAAAGAGCTTTGCGCTTGTGTATAGAGAAGGCAAAAGGATATGGCCTAAAGGCAGAAACAATATTAAATGACCAGATAGGAATAGTGGAAATGGGAGAAGGAGACGAAACTTTAGGGATTCTGGCTCATGTAGATGTGGTAGACCCGGGGAACAAATCGGAATGGAAGTATCCTCCATACAGGGCTACACTGGCAGATGGATATATATGGGGCAGGGGAAGCCAGGATGACAAAGGGCCTCTTCTATGCACTTTATATGCCATGATGGCAGTAAAGGAACTTGGAATTAACATGCACAAAAAGGTACAGCTTATAATTGGGACACAGGAGGAAGTTAAATGGAAGGATATAGAGGCATATGTGGCAAATTGCAGGCTTCCTGATTTTTCCTTTACCCCGGATGGAGAATTTCCAATAGGAAACAGGGAAAAGGGATATGCAGATATTGTGCTTAAATTTGGTAGAAAAGAAGGGGAAAGAGGAACCATAGAAATTACAGACCTTAATGGAGGCACTGCAGTAAACAGCATACCAGATGTGGCATCAGCCATACTGAGAGGAAACAAGGAGGAAATAGCAAAGAGACTATCTGATTATTTAAATAGAAATCCGGATAAGGAATTATCAATTGAAGTAGAAGATGATCTTACAGTCATAAAGGCAAAAGGGGATGCAGCCCATTCATGCTATCCGGAAAAAGGAGTCAATGCCATATGGATACTGGCAGATTTTCTAAAGGAACTGGACTTGATGGATAATGGCGCATATTATGTTGTGAAATTCATAAATGAAATTGCAGCAGGTGATTTTGAAGGTGCACCTTTTGGGCTGGCAAAGGGAAATGTATATGTAAATGGAGAAGATATGCACAAAACTGTAATGTCTGTTACAATGATGAGAACGGAAAAGGACGGATACAGGCTGTATTATAATATCAGGCAGACCTATGGAGTTCATAGGGAAGATGTTGAAAAAGGATTTGCAAAGTACAGGCATATTTATGGGTATACAGTTGAAATTGTAGAATATATGGATGCCATATACGTAGACAGCAATAAGCCCTTTGTTAAGCTGATGGAAAGAATATACAATGAAAATACCCCCTGGACAAGCTATTATAATTTGGAGTATGGAACCTCATATGCAAAGGCATTGCCAAACTGTGTATGCTGGGGACCAATATTTCCGGATGAGGAAGATACTTGCCATGAAATCAATGAAAAAGCAAAATTTGATAATATGATTCTTTCAACAAGACTGTTTTCCTACTTCATAGCCGAAGTGGTGTCAAGCGATAAAAAATTAAGGGAATAGTTGAGGTTAACGACATTAGTTGGAGCTTTAAATAAAATAAACTTAAAAGATTATTTTAGGAATAGATATGGTTTTGTTGTGAATATATGTATAGAGGGACAACATTTTGGGTAGAAAATATATGCTGGCAATTTAAGCAAAACTCTCTTCAAATTCCACAAAATTCTATAAATTTTTCTAAATTTTTGATAAAATATTATAGAGACAAGTGAAAGGGGGATAATAATGATGTTTACAAAGAAAAGGCTTATAAGCCTCATTCTGTCCATTGTGCTGATATTAGGCATAATAAGCGTACCTGCAATTGCAGATGAAGAGATTGTACATTTGACAATATTAGGTACTACAGACGTCCATGGGAATATATATAACTGGTCCTATGAAGATGGCTTAGAAGTAGACGGATTAGGCCTTGCCAAGGTATATTCAGTAGTTAAGGCAGTCAGAACAGAAAATCCAAATACAATACTCATAGACAATGGTGATACTATACAAGGTACAATACTTACTGACGACCTGTATAATACTGAACTGGTAGATGAGCCTCACCCAGTCATTGATGCCATGAACTTCATGGGATATGATTCAATGACTCTGGGAAACCACGAGTTTAACTTTGGAACGGACTTAATAGAGAAGATAGCTAAGGAAGCCCAATTCCCAATTCTGTCAGCCAATACCTATTATAAGGAAGATGGCAGCAACTTTGTTGAGCCCTATACTGTAAAGGAAGTGGCAGGCATCAAGGTAGGTATAATAGGCCTTACAACTCCAAACATACCAAGATGGGATGGGCCAAAGGTAACCCATCTGGATTTTGAACCTATGTATGTGGCTTGCCAGAAATATATTAAGGAATTGAAGGAAAAGGAAAATGTGGATATTATAATTGCAACTGCCCATGCAGGAGTAGAGGGGGAATATGATCAAGGAGGAGGAGATTCTGCAAGAAAGGTAATAGAAACCAATCCTGAAATTGTAGCATTCCTTGTAGGCCATGACCATGCATCTGTTGCTGAAACCATAGGAAATGCTGTAGTTGGTGGAGCAAGGGATACTGGAGCACAGGTTGTTAGATTCGACCTGTATCTTAAGAACAACGGAGGAAAATGGGAAGTAGTAGACAAAACAGTACAGTTAATAGATGTAACTGAGTATGAGGCATCAGATGAACTAAAGGAATATACAAAGGCATACCACGAGAGAACCCTGGAGTTTTTAGAGGAGGTAATAGGCCAGGCAAGTGAGGATTTCCATCCAGCTCCTGAAGTAAAAGGAATAGCAGAAGGATTAATAAGGGATACAGCTGTAATGGATCTAATAAACAATGTGCAGCTTAAGAATACCGGAGCGGATATATCAGCAGCAGCCCTCTTTACACCAACATCCAATATTAAAAAGGGAGATATATCCTACAGTGATATATTCAATATATACAAATATCCCAATACCCTGGTGGCTGTAGAGATTACAGGGCAGGAGCTAAAGAACTATATGGAATGGTCAGCATCATACTACAACACCTATAAACCAGGGGATGTAACCATTGGATTCAATCCAAATATCAGACCATATAACTATGATATGTTCCAGGGTGTAGAGTACAAGATAGATATTTCCAAACCTGCAGGAGAGAGAATAGTGGATTTGACATTTAAGGGAAAGCCTGTTGAAGATGATGATACATTTACCCTTGCAATAAACAATTACAGGCACAGCGTTCTAAAGAGCCTTGGAATAATAAAAAATGACCCTTATTACAATTCAGACCCTGTATCCTTAAGGTCATTAATAGCAGCCCATATTAAGGAACAAGGCACCATTGTGCCAGAGGTGGACAATAACTGGGAGATAATAGGAGCAGATTTGAACCATCCATTGAGGGACTATATAGTACAGCAGATAAATGAAGGAAATATAATGCTTCCAGCTTCAGAGGATGGAAGAAGTATAAACATAAAGGCAATGAATGTATATGAATTAATTGAAGAAGGAGTCATTCCGGAAGAGGTATTAAGGGAATATGGAATTAAAGATTCTTCTGATGAAGCAGAAGAGCCAAAAGAAATTGTATATATAGTAAAACCCGGGGACGTATTATGGAGAATAGCTGAAAAGTTTGGAACCACATGGCAGAAATTAGCTGAATACAATAAGCTAAAGAACCCACATCTGATATTCCCTAACCAGAAGATATTGATTCCCGCCCAATAATATGCTTTCAACCTACCAAGGTAGGTGACAAAATATATAAAAGGGGGTAAAAAAATGTTTTTTAGAAACAAAAGAATTATCAATCTGTTCCTTTCATTAGTACTTGTGCTGGGAATTGTTTTAGCACCAGTAAGAAGCATGAGCTTTGCAGAAGAGGCAAATACAGTAAATCTTACAATTGTTCACACCAATGATGTACACGGAAGAGTTGAAGGTGACGAAGAACTAATTGGATTCCCAAGGTTTGCAACCTATATTAAGCAACTGAAAGCAGAAAATCCAAACGTATTGGTGCTTGATGCAGGAGATATAACCCATGGAACTACTCTAATAAATATTTCTCGTGGAGAGGCCATGATAAACCTAATGAATGCAGTTGGATACGATGCCATGGCACCAGGAAACCATGACTTCAACAACGGATATGAAAGACTGGTAGAGCTAAGCAAAATTGCTAACTTCCCAATACTGGCAGCTAATGTAATACCTAAGGAAGGGGAAATGGAATTAGGAGAATATGTAATAAAGGAAATAGGCGGATTGAGAATTGGTATATTTGGATTGGCTACTCAGGAAACTGTATATAAATCCCATCCAAAGAACACTGAAGGAGTAGATATAGTAGACCCAATTGCCAAGGCTAAGGAGATAGTTGAAAGATTGCAGGCTGAAGATGTTGATATGATTATCGCATTGTCACATCTGGGATTAGATGATGGAAGCAATCCAAAATCATCAGATCTGGCAGAACAGGTGGAAGGAATTGACCTTATAGTTGATGGACACAGCCATTCATTATTGCCAGAAGGATTAATAGTAGGCGACACTTTAATAGTACAGACTGGAGAATACCTAAAGAACATAGGTGTAGTAAATATTACATTTACTGATGGCGAAATAACAGCTATTGAACCTAAACTTGTATCAAGAGAAGAAGTAGAAGAAGTAGCAGAAGACGAAGAGATTATGGATATGATTGCTCAGTTGAATGAGTCCAACAATGTAATACTTTCAGAAGTCATAGGAAAGACAAATGTAAGATTAGTTGGCGAAAGGGAAATAGTCAGGACTTCAGAATCCAACTTAGGAAACCTTATGACAGATGCACTTCTAAACATATCAGGCGCAGATGTAGCTTTAACAAATGGAGGAGGTATAAGAGCTTCCATTGAAGTAGGAGATATTACTAAGGGCGATGTATTAACAGTATTCCCATTTGGCAACACTGGAGTCAAGATTGAATTAACAGGTGCAGACATACTGGCTGCTCTGGAGCATGGAGTTAAGGATTATCCAGCACCTGCAGGAGGATTCCCACATGTAGCAGGAATGAAATATAAGATAGACCCATCTCAAGAACCAGGAAACAGGGTATATGATGTTTATGTTCAGGGCCAACCATTAGATTTAGAAAAGACCTACACATTGGTTACAAATGACTTCATGGCTGCAGGCGGAGATGGATATACTATGTTTGCAGGTAAGAAGGTTCTTGGCGAATATCCAGCCTTTGATGAAATATTGGCTGATTATATAAGCCAGTTAGGAGAAATCAATATAGGAGTGGAAGGAAGAATAGTTGCTGAAGAAAGAGTATCAGAAGAGCCTGTTGAAGAACCTGTAGAGGAACCAAAGGAATTAGTATATATAGTAAAGCCAGGGGATGTATTATGGAGAATAGCTGAAAAGTTTGGAACTACATGGCAGAAATTAGCTGAATACAATAAGCTAAAGAATCCACATCTGATATTCCCTAACCAGAAGATATTGATTCCTGCTGAATAACATGGAGAATAAAAAGCTCTCATCTTTAAGATGGGGGCTTTTATTTTTATTTTTTTAATTCTTATTTGTGTTAGAATATAGTAAAGAAAGTGTGTTTCCACACAGAGGGGGAAGGTAAATGGACGATAATTATATATTTAGTATGGATTATGTTGATGCTATTATGATAGTAGATAGGCATGGCAGAATACTCTATTCCGTAAGGTATAATCCAAGATTTGATAAGGATAGTCATGAAGGGGAATATGAAAGCATAATAAATAAAAACTTCCTCGAAATATATCCTAATATTAATCCTGACGAGAGTACCATAATTAATAGCATAAAGTATAAGAAACCTATATATTTAAATGAACAGGCCATTGTGGATTATAAGGGAAGGCTGATAAATACACAGAATTTAACCATACCTATAATACGAAGTGGAAAAGTTTTAGGAGCCATTGAATTATCCAAGGATATTACCAAAATCGAAGAGAAGGCAAAGTATAAGATTAATTTAAAGCCCATAATCAATAATAGGGAAACTTCTCATAAAGCCATATATACCTTTGATGATATAGTAACAGTTAACCAGGAGATGCTACATAATATAAGAAGAGCAAAAATAATAGCAGATAATCCTTCTTCTGTGTTAATATATGGAGAAACCGGGACAGGAAAGGAGTTATTTGCTCAATCCATTCATAATTATAGCAGCAGGAGGGACAAGCCATTTGTGGCTCAAAACTGTGCGGCTTTACCGGAAAATCTATTTGAATCCATACTATTTGGTTCAGTAAAAAGGGCCTTTACAGGTGCTATAGACAAACCAGGGCTATTTGAAGAAGCTAACGGAGGTACTCTTTTTTTAGATGAAATAAATTCCATGCCTTTAAGCCTTCAAGCAAAACTGTTAAGGGTATTACAGGATGGGAGAGTAAGGAGAGTAGGAGATAATAAGGAAAGGAAAGTTGACGTAAGAATTGTAGCATCTATGAATATTGAACCTTCCAAAGCCATTGAGAAAGGGCAGGTAAGAGAGGATCTTTTCTATAGATTAAGCGTTGTAAACATTAAGCTTTTACCCTTAAGAAAGAGAAAAGAAGATATACCAATATATGTTGAGTACTTTATTGATGAATTTAATCAAAAGTTGGGCAAGAGTATAGTAGGGGTATCAAAGGAAGTTGAAGAGCTGTTTTTGAAATATAATTGGCCTGGAAATGTGAGAGAATTACGCCATGTAATAGAGTCCTCCATGAATTTTGTTGAAAGCGGTGAGATTAAGCTTATTCATTTGCCTGTATATTTAAGTGAGAAGATAAATCAGGAGGAAAGAGTTGAAAGCCTTGATGAAATAGTAAATGTTTCAAAAATGGAACTATCTTTGGATGAAGTAGTAGATAAAACAGAGAAAGAATTGATAGTAAAGGCACTGGAAAAGTCAGGGGGTAACATATCCAGGGCTGCAGATATGCTAAAGATTACCAGGCAAAGGCTGCATTATAAAATAAGCAAATACAACATAAAAACTGGACAGACTGTGTAAAAATTTTTGACAAAGTGACAAATATCTGTCACTTTATTTTTTTTATCTTAATAAAACGTGTAATTTTCTTGTTAAAAAGCTGGCATATATTTTGCAGATATATAGAATTAAACAAATAATATGAAAGCAAATCAAAGGAGGATGGATATGGAGCTGGAGTTGAGGAAAATATACATCAAAGACATTGTATTTGATGAAAAAACTCATGTTGATAGCGGTGTTTTGTATATAAACAGAGAAGAGATATCCAAGCTGATATTGGAAGACGAAAGGCTATCGGAAGTATCAATAGATATAGCGAAGCCAGGAGATTCCATCAGAATAATTCCTGTAAAGGATGTCATAGAGCCAAGAGCTAAATTAAAAGGGGAAGCCTTTCCAGGCATTGATGGAGTGCTTGATGAGGTAGGAAGAGGCATAACCTATGCTCTAAAAGGCTGTGCAGTAGTTACTACAGGACCTATTGTAGGGTTCCAGGAAGGAATAATAGACATGAGCGGCCCATTGGCTGAATATACTCCTTTTTCTAAGTTAAATAACCTGGTATTGAGCATTAAGAAGAAGGGAAACGTATCACCCCATGAACATGAAGAGGCTGTGAGAGTTGCAGGCATAAAAGCAGCCCATTACATTGCCAAGCAGTGCCTTGAATCGGAATTTGATGAATCTGAAACTTTTGTGTGGAATGACCTTTCAGTAAAATTGGCCGAGTATCCGGATTTGCCCAAGGTAGCCTATGTATATCAATGTATAGCACAAGGGCTGTTGCATGATACCTATTTCTATGGAAGAGATGCAAAGGAAATGATTCCAACGCTTGTAAATCCTTTGGAAATAATGGATGGAGCTTTAGTAAGCGGAAACTGCGTATCTGCAGGTTCTAAAACTACAACATATCATCACCAGAACAATGCAGTCATACGTGAATGCTTTAAAAGGCATGGAAAGGAGATTAATTTCATAGGTGTAGTATTAAGCCCAATGACTACAGTTTTAAACGACAAATATAGAAATTCAATTATTACATCCAGAATAGTAGAAATGCTTGGTGCTGATGGAGTAATCCAGTCTCAGGAAGGATTTGGAAACCCAACGACTGATTTAATGATGATCTGTAAGAAATTGGAAAATAAAGGAATAAAAACTGTATTAATCAGCAACGAGGATGCTGGTGTAGATGGAAAATCAGAACCTCTGCCAGATGGAACTGTAGAGGCAGATGCAATTGTTTCAACTGGAAATAGCAATGCAAATCTTCATATACCAAAAATGGATAAGGTGTTAGGAGATTTGGATGCCCTAGAGCATATAACCGGAGGATTTGAAGGATCAAGGCAGGAAGATGGCAGCTTAATTGTAGAAATTCACGGAATAATGGGAAGCCATAATTTGCAGGGATTTAGCAAATTAGGGGCCGTTACTAAATAGGAGGGTGGATATGAAGAGGATTATATTCTATACAAATCAGTTTTTCGGACAAATTGGGGGAGAGGATAAAGCCTATATACCCCCCAGAATAGAAGATGGAGCAGTAGGTACAGCCAATCTGTTTAAGGATAAGGTTGAGGGGGAAATTGTAGCTACCATAATATGTGGAGACAACTACTATGCAGAAAATATAGAGGAGTGCAGAGAGTTTATATCCAGGGAAGTGGAAAGATTAAGACCTGATTTAGTCATAGCCGGACCGGCATTTAATGCTGGAAGGTTTGGAATAGCCTGTGGAGATGTATGCAGTTTTGTTAATGATAAATATGGAATTGATACAATTACAGGAATGTACATTGAAAACCCTGCTGTAGAAATATACAAAAGCAATACTTATATTGTGGAAACAGGCAATTCTGCTGCATCCATGAGGAAAGCGGTTCCCAGGATGGCAGCATTAGCAAATAAAATACTAAGAAAGGAGGAGATAGGCTTACCAGAGGAGGAAGGATATATTCCAAAAGGGATAAGGGTAAACGTATTTCATGAAAAAACAGGCGCAGAGAGAGCATTGGATATGCTGGTTAAGAAGCTAAAAGGTGAGGAATACAGGACAGAAATACCCATACCAGTATATGACAAAGTAGAGGCAGCTAGACCTATTAAAGATTTGAAGAAAGCCAAAATTGCCTTGCTTACCTCCGGCGGATTGGTACCCTATGGAAATCCAGACCATTTGCCTGCAGCTACAGCAAAGTTCTATAAAAAATATCCAATAAAGGATATAGACAGATTTGCTGAAGGAAGCTATGAATCAGTACATGCAGGTTATGACCCGGTTTATGCCAATGAAAATCCCAACAGGATCCTGCCACTGGATTTATTTAAGGAGCTGGAGAAAAAGGGAGAAATAGGAAGCCTTTATGAGTTCTACTTTGTAACAACAGGGAATTCCACTTCTGTTGCAGATGCAACAAGAATGGGAATGGAAATAGCAGAAGAATTAAAAGAAGCCGGAGTGGATGGAGCTATTATGACCAGCACCTGAGGTACTTGTACACGTTGCGGTGCAACGATAGTAAAGCAAATTGAAAGAATAGGGATTCCTGCTGCTCACATATGTACAGTAACTCCTATTTCAAAGACTGTAGGAGCCATAAGGATAGTACCAGCTGTTGCCATTCCTTATCCTGTAGGAAATCCTAATGAATCAGAAGAAAAGGAAAGAGAAATCAGGGAAAGAATAGTAAGAGAAGCTTTAATGTCTTTAGTAAAAGAATATTAAATATATAAGGAGGTTTTATAATGGATCCAGCGAACTATGGCATTTTATCATTATTACCAGCACTTATTGCATTGGTATTGGCATTTATTACTAGGGATGCAATATTTTCAATATTATTAGGAACACTTGTAGGAATAGTTATTTCTGGTCAGAACATTTTGTTTGGCTTTACAGGATTAGCGCAGGATGCCTTAGGGAATGCAGACTTTATCTGGGTGCTTATGATTGAGGTATTTGTAGGAATAATGGTAGCGTATTTCCAAAAATCAGGAGCTATCAATGCCTTTACAGAATTTGTGGGGAAGAAAAATTTGAAGCAGAGAGGGGCACAGCTGTTAGCATGGCTATTAGGTATATTCATTTTCTTCAGCGATTACTTCAGCCCATTGTATGTAGGAACAGTTATGAGAAATATTACAGATAAAGCCAGAGTATCAAGGGAAAAATTGGCATATATCTGCGACTCTACTTCAGCTCCTGTATGTACTATAATCCCATTTTCATCCTGGGGAGTATATATGGCAGGATTGCTGGTTGGAATAGGCGCATTTGTAGATAAGGATGTCGCTACTAAAGCAGTAGTAAGATCAGTTCCATTTAACTTCTATGGAATACTGGCAGTTGCTATGGTTGGATTAATAGCATTAGGAATAGTTCCAGACTTTGGCCCAATGAAAAAGGCAGAAAAGAGAGCAGCTGAAACTGGAAAGGTAATTGCCGATGGTGCTAAGCCAATGTTAGGGAAAGAGCTTTCACAGATAAAGCCAAAGGAAGGAATAAAATCAAATCTGTTCATAAACTTCCTGGCTCCAGCTTTGATAATAATAAGTATTACATTGGGAACCTATATTGTCATGGGAAGTGCCAAGACTCTGGAAGGATTTGTTGCAGCAGTAGCTTTCCAATTTGTAGCTATGCTAGTTCAAAGAATGGCAACTCTTCAAGAATTAATTGAAACAGCAGTAGAAGGTATCAAGAGTGTTATGTCAGCAATATTAATTCTTGCATTAGCCTACTGTATAAATAGCATAAGTAAAACTTTGGGTACTGCAGATTATGTAATTTCAGTTACACAATCTTGGATTACTCCAACATTGCTGGTATTATTTACTTTCTTAGTAGGTGCATTTATATCCTTCTTTACAGGAACCAGCTGGGGTACTTATGCAATAATTACTCCAATAGTTATACCATTGGCTTTTGAATTAACAGGTGGAGAAATAACCAGCCTGCAATATGCTGCAATAGCTGCCATACTAGGTGGAGGATGCTTTGGAGACCACTGTTCACCATTATCAGATACAACAATACTATCATCACTGGCAGCAGGTTCAGACCATATAGACCACGTTAAGACCCAAATACCTTATACACTTACTGTAGCTGGAATTTCATCAATATTATACATCATTGTAGGAATGATATTATTCTAATTAACTTGGAGGCGTTAAAATGATAATAGGAATACCCAAGGAAATAAAGAAATTAGAATATAGGGTAGCCTGCACTCCCAGCGGAGTAAAGGAAATTGTAGCTCACGGGCACAAAGTACTGGTTGAAAAGGGTGCAGGTGTTGGAAGCGGGTTTTCTGACAGGGAGTATGAGGAACAAGGAGCGGAAATAGTAGATTCTCCAGAGGAGCTATATAAAAGGTCAGACCTTATATATAAGGTAAAGGAGCTATTTCCGGAAGAATTCAAATACCTGAGGGAAAACCTGATAATATTTACCTATATTCATTCAAATGCTCATAGGGAGCAGACAGATGCACTGTTGGAAAGCAAAGCCATTGGAATAGCCTATGAGGATGTAACAGATGAAAATGGAGAATTTCCTCTATTGAAACCTATGAGCGTTATAGCAGGAAAAGGAGGATTTATAGCAGCACTTAATTTTACCCAGAGGATACATGGAGGCAATGGAATACTATTGTCAAGAATTGACGGAGTTAGAACTCCAGAAATAACCATAATAGGAGCAGGAAATTCAGGAGTAGCTGCAGCAGAATTGGCAGCAGCATTTGGAAACAAGGTAACCATACTTGATATCAGTGCTGATAAGCTTGAAAAGGCAAGAAAATCATTGCCTTCCAATGTTGAACTATTATATTCCAACAAGGCTAATCTAGAAATGTGCCTGAAGAGAACCGATGTGCTTATAAACTGCATACTATGGCCTAAATGGAGAAAAGACCATTTAGTTACCAGAGATATGTTAAAACTTATGAAGAAAGGAGCGTTGATTGTAGATGTAGCCTGTGATGATGCCGGAGCAATAGAAACCACCAGGTCTACATCCCATGATGACCCGATATATGTAGTAGATGGAGTAACCCATTATTGCGTAGACAACATACCATCAGCCTTCTCACAGACTGCTACTACCACATTATGCAATGCTACTTTGCCATACCTGCTGGAAATAGCTGATAAAGGAGTAAAGCAGGCACTGATAGATAACAAGTATTTAAGGCGAGGGTTAACAACATATGAAGGAAAACTGACACTGGAGGAAACGGGAAGAAAGCAAAACAGGCCATATGTAACTCCAGAAGAAGCATTAGGCATATAAAAATGAGTCAAGGGTTACTCCTTGACTCATTTATAAATAAATCTATAGGAGGTTTTATGATGAAAATTGCGGTATTAGGTTCAGGAAGCGGAGGATGTGCTGTTGCATTTGATTGGGCCCAACATGGTCATGATGTGTACATGTTTGACTTTGAGGAGTTTCATACAAATATAGAGGTTATAAGTAAAAAAGGCGGGATAACAAGTACCGGGATGCTGGATGGCTTTGCTAGTGTAAAATATGCAGGACATGACATGAAAACTGTTGTTGAGGGAGCAGACCTGATATTTGTAGTAGGGCCAGCCTATAGTACAGAGCCTTTTGGAAAGGCAATTAAACCTTATCTTGAAAAAGGACAAATTGTTATAGTATGTCCAAGCTCATGTGGTGGAAGCATTATTTTCAAGAATGCCATTGGTGTAGACTTATTAGACGACGATTATATTATTGCTGAAACCAGCACATTGCCTTATGCAGTAAGGGTTACCGAACCAGGAAGCATTAATGTTTTCCTGAAGTTAAAAGGCGGATTGTTTATTGCAGCTGTACCAAGCAAATATACAGAAAAAGTATACAATCTGGCAAAGGATGTATATCCATCATTAGTTCCTGCTAAAAACATATTGCAGACCACATTACAAAATGGCAATCCAGTTATTCATCCTTCAGTATCCCTGTTAAATGCAGCGTTAATTGAAAGAACAAATGGAGATTTCTACTTCTATGAGGAAGGAGTAACCAAGGCAGTAGGAAGGCTTATGAAAGCTGTTGACGAAGAGAGATTGGAGATAGGTAAGAAATTAGGAATAGAAATAATGAGAGATCCTGAAATAGGTGTTAAACAGGGTTATATGCAGGAAGCCACTTACGACAAAGGATTTTCAGAGGCCAATGGATTTAAAGGGATAAAGGCTCAGTCCAGTTTGGATTACAGATATTTCAATGAAGATGTTGGATATGGACTGGTATTTATGACTGACCTGGCAAAACACATTGGAGTAGAGACTCCTGTTATGAATTCCATAATTAACATTGTATCTGCAATAATGGAAAAGGATTACAGAAGCACAAGCAACAGGACGCTGAAAGCTCTTGGATTGGATAAGTACGATTTAGAAAAGCTTAGAGAAATATTGTAATACAAAAAGGAGTCAAGGGTAATCTTGACTCTTTTTTCAAAACAGGATTGCAGGGATTCTAATGATTAGCCATTAAAAGCACTAAAACTCTTTATCTACATAATGGTATTCAGCAAATTGTATTTGATTTATAAGCTAGCAAGTATACTATCATTTCCAAAATAGGGAGATTAATTGCAATAGACAAGGCTAAACTGCCCTAAATGGGGTTCAAATTAAATTGAAAGGATGGTAATGATGATAGTTGGAGTACCTAAAGAGATTAAAGAAGGAGAATACAGAGTAGCTATAACCCCAACAAATGTAAGAAGATTAGTGGAATGCAATCATACAGTTCTAGTTGAAACGAATGCAGGTGCAAAAGGTGGGTTTACAGATGAAGAATACAAGGAAGCTGGTGCAGAAATAGTTTCCAGCATGGAGGAAGTATACGAAAGGGCTGAATTGATAGCTAAAGTAAAGGAAATATTGCCAGAGGAGTTTGGATTACTGAAGGAAAATCATATTATCATGACCTACATCCACTCAGCCAATCGCCTGCCACAAACCAAGGCATTGCTTGACAGCAAAGTAGTAGCCTTTGCCTATGAAGATGTAAGGGATGAAAATGGAGAATATCCTCTATTAATTCCAATGAGCGAAATAGCAGGTAATATGGGAGTACTAATGGGTGTATATTATCTATTTAACACCAATGGAGGAAATGGGAAACTAATCTGTGGTGCACCAGGAGTTGAAAACGTAAATGTAGTAATATTTGGGGCAGGAAATGTTGGTTTAAGTGCAGCTAAACTGGCTGTAAGGCTTGGCGCAAAGGTTACACTGATGGATACCAATATTAAGAAAATGAGAGAAGTGGAGACTTATATTCTGCCTGAAGCCAAAACGCTATATTCCAATAAGGCAAATGTCATCAAAGCAATATCTGATGCAGATTTAGTAATTAATGCAGTAAAATGGTTCCCGGGATTGAGAATTATCTCAAGGGACATGTTAAAATACATGAAACCCAATTCGCTAATAGTGGATATAGATGCAGAACCAGGAGGGGCTATTGAAACGTCTCAATACACTACCCACGATAATCCTATATATGTAGTTGATGGCATAAGGCATATGTGCATACCAAATTTGCCCAGTGCAGTTGCCAATACCTCATCTATTGCTCTGTCTAATGCAACTATTCCATATATATTAGAAGTTGCTAATAAAGGATGGTTAAGAGCTGCAAAGGAAAACAAGAACCTGATTCATGGCCTGGACTTTGTAAAAGGTCTTCTGACCTTCAAGCCAACTGCAGATGCCTTTGGTCTTGAGTATACAGATGTATATGAGGCAATATCCAGATTTGAATAATAGAACCACGAGGTATTAATGGGGAAAAAGAGTCAAGGGAAGCCTTGACTCTTTTAATTTTCAATCCTCACCAACTACATAGTGAAAGTATGCTGTCCTTATGGTATAATTATACCAATCAGGCAGCATAAAATATTATATACGATAATGTAACAGTAGGACATATTTCTTTTGTTTCCAGTAAAAATATATATTATATTTTAAAAATACTCTCTTATCAGGACAGATGTCCTTAATGAAAACGTTGTTTTCAGATATAATCAAAAGGAGGACAGGCATGGAAATAGTAGATATTATTGAGTCCAATGCTTTAATAAAGGATATGCTGAAGCATTGCCCCTATGATATACTGAAGCGGTGGGAGAGAAAGGATTATAAAAGGGGAGAGGTTATCTGCCAGCAGGATATGGTACATGATTATTTTTACATAATAATTGACGGATATGTGAATATATCAAGGACAGCTGAAAATGGCAGGAAGTATTCCCAATCCATATATAAAAAGGGAGATTATTTCGGAGAGCTGGAAATATTCGATCTCAAGCCATATATATGCTCTGTGGAGGCCTTAACTGATACCAAGACCATAAGAATAAAGAGGAAGTATTTTTTGCAGTGGATAAGCTCTGACCTGCATTTTTCCCTGTACATAACTAGAACCTTATGTGACAGTTTTTATAAGCTGTCAAAGCTGGCAGGTGAAAACACCCTCTATTCCCTTAAGTATAGAATCTGCAATTATCTACTGTATGAGGCAGATTCCAGTGGCAAGAAGGATTGGCCCCTGGAAGTGAGAATCAACAAAGAGCAGCTAAGTGAACAGTTTGCTGTGACTTCAAGAAGCATAAACAGAGTCCTGCAGTACTTAAAGGAAAAGGGGCTTATAGATGTATCAAATAATTCCATATTCATCACCGATATTGAAGGTTTGAGGGCAGAGGAAAAGATAAGCAGGGAAGAGTAGAAGATTTCATTTTAAGCACTTATTTTAATAATTATATTAATAATAGATAAGCAGCTTTTGAATTTAACTCAATAAAAAAGGTCACCTGCTTCTACAGGGAGCTGACCTGTGGTCTCTTTGATATTAAAGTTGCTTATCTATAATATAAAAAAGGGGGAGGATATAAGTATGAAAAGATTAGTTGCATTGATTTTATCTTTGACTCTTATTTTTGCAGTGCTTCTGACTGGATGTTCCAATGAAAAGACACCTTCAGAAGACGGAAAAGGTACAAAGGTAGGGTTGGTATTGGCTGGCGGATTGGGAGACCGCTCCTTCTATGATTCAGCCAATGAAGGGGTAGAAAAGGCCAAGGAAGAATTAGGAATAGAATTCAAGGTATATGAATGCAGAAACGACCCATCACTTTATAGCGACCAGCTGGTACAGGCTTCAGAGTACGCTGATATTGTAGCAGTAGTAGGATTTGAATTCTTCGATATAGTACAGGAAATTGCACCAGAGTTCCCAGATGTATACTATATCTATGTAGACAATGCCATAGAGGGAATTGATAACCTGATTACCATTAGCTATATAGAAAATGAAGGTTCATTCCTGGCAGGTGCATTGGCAGCAATGCTTACAACTGAAACATCCATAGAAGGCATCAATGAGGAGAAGATTATTGGTATGGTTGGCGGAGTTGACCTGCCAGTTATAAGAAACTTCTATGTAGGCTATGAAGCAGGAGCTAAATATATAGACCCTGAAGTGGATGTAAGGGTAATATATGCTGGAGACTTTGAAGACCCTGCAAAGGGTAAGGAAGCTGCAACAGCCCTTTATTCAGGAGGAGCAGATATTATATTCCATGCAGCAGGCAAGACAGGTGAAGGAGTATTTGAAGCTGCTGAGGAACTAGGAAAATATGCCATAGGAGTAGACAGCGATCAGCGCTATATAAATCCAGACCACATTGTTGCAAGCATGATTAAGAGAGTAGGCCAGTCAATATATGAGACAATAATCAAAATCCAGAATAATGAGATTGAAAAGGGTAAAGTCATATACTATGGACTGGAGCAGGATGGTGTAGGACTGGGATACGGTACTGATGACATGCCTCAGTTTGCAACAGAGGAAATGAAAGCAAAAATAGATGAGATAAAGGAAAAGATTATAAGCGGAGAAATAGAAGTTCCAACAGCAAAATAGAGAAGTAGAAATCTACTTCTCTATTTTTCCATAATTCTCAGTTTGAGAGGTGATAGATGTGGCTGAAAAGTTAATAGAACTAAAGGAAATAACCAAACAGTTTCCAGGGGTATTGGCAAATGACAGAGTCAGCCTGGATATAGAAAAAGGTGAAATTCATGCAATTATTGGGGAAAATGGAGCTGGAAAGTCAACGCTGATGAAAATACTATATGGGCTGTATCAGCCAACAAGTGGGGAGATATACTTTAAAGGGAAACCTGTAAGCATAAAAACTCCACTGGATGCCATAAAACTGGGGATAGGTATGGTCCATCAGCATTTCATGCTTGTTCCCTCCTTTACAGTGGCAGAAAACATAGTGCTGGGAGTGGAGCCCAGGAAAAACAGATTTATGATGGACTACAGGAAGGCAGTTTCAATAACAGAAAAGCTCTCAAAAACCTACGGGTTGAAGGTGGACCCCAATGCAAAAGTTGAGTCCCTTTCAGTAGGAATCCAGCAGCGCATTGAGATTTTAAAGGTACTTAACAAAGGCGCGGATATAATCATATTGGACGAGCCAACAGCAGTTTTAACTCCTCAGGAGACAGAGGAGCTGTTTAAGGTCATTAGAAAGCTGGTGGAGGAACTAGGAAAGACTGTAATCATAATAACCCATAAGCTTCAGGAGGTTTTGGCATTATCTGACAGAGTGAGTGTCATGAGGCAGGGAAGGCTGGTAGGAACCTTAAAAACCAAGGATGCTACAGAGCAGATACTTGCTGAAATGATGGTAGGAAGGGAAGTATTGTTTGAGGAGCTTAACAGGATAGAGGTGCCCAGGGAAGAGGTGCTGACTGTTAAAGGCATAAAGGCCAGGGACAACAGAGGCCTTATGGCTCTAAAGGGTGTAAGCTTCAGCCTTTACTCCGGAGAGATATTGGGAATAGCAGGAGTAGAGGGAAATGGACAGTCTGAACTTGTAGAAGTGCTGACTGGATTAAGGCAGGCAGAAGAAGGTTCAGTTATGATAAAGGGAATTGAAGCTACCAATAAGGAGCCCATGGAAATAAGAAATTTAGGAGTATCCCATATACCTGAAGACAGATTGGCAACGGGGCTTTCAAAAAAGGCAACTATAACGGAAAACATGATTCTGGGCTATCACAACAGGGAACCCTACGCAACAAAAGGAATCCACATGAACAAAAAGCCCATTAGAGAGAGGGTCAGCAGGCTTATTAAGGAGTTTGATGTAAGGACTCCTTCTCAGGATGTAACTGCAGACAAGCTTTCTGGCGGGAACATGCAGAAGATGGTCATTGCAAGGGAATTCTCCTTTGATTCCAGTATACTTATAGTGGCTCAGCCTACCAGAGGAGTAGATATAGGAGCCATAGAGTTCATACATAAGGAGATTATTAAAAAGAGGAATGAAGGAGCTGCCATACTGCTGGTTTCTGCAGATTTAGATGAGATTTTTAGGCTGTCTGACAGGATTATTACTATATATGAAGGGGAAATTACAGGAGAGTTTAAGCGCAAGGAAATAAGCAAAAAGGAAATAGGACTATATATGACTGGAAAGCGCAAGGGCATGAGACAAGGAGGTGTACAGGATGAAGAAATTAAAAAATGCTGAATACCTGATTTCATTATTTCTATCAATACTTGCTTCCCTAATAATTGGGGCATTTATCATGCTAGCTAACGGAAGAAACCCAGTTACGGGATATGTTGCACTTATAAATGGTGCCTTTGGCTCCAAATACAATATTGCCACAACTTTTGCAAAAACAGTGCCCTTGGTATTGACAGGCCTTGCAACAAGCATATCCTTTAGAAGCGGTATTTCCAACATTGGAGGGGAAGGTCAGCTCTATCTGGGAGCTTTTGGAGCAGCACTTATAGGTATTACGTTTGTCAATTTGCCGGGCATTGTAGGTATACCCCTTGCACTTGCTGCAAGCTTAATAGCAGGAGGACTGTATGCATTATTCCCTGCCATATTAAAGGTCAGGTACAACATAGATGAAGTAATTGTAACTATAATGCTCAATACAGTGGCGGTGCTTTTAACAAGTTATCTTGTAAACTATCCCTTTGCTTCAGAGATAGGCAAAATGGGAGGTACGGAAATAATAGCAGAAGGCTATCAGCTATCAAGGCTTGTAAGGCTTTCAACACTAAATACCAGCATATTCTATGTGGCTGTAATTTCCATTATAATGTACTATCTATTGGAAAGGACATCCATTGGATATGAAATCAAGATGGTTGGACAAAACAGCAATTTTTCAAGATATGGCGGAATAAATGTAAAGAGGAGAATGATATTTGCAATGGTGGTATCCGGTGCACTATGTGGAATAGCCGGAGCCTTTGAAGTGCTGGGAGTCCATTATAGATTTTTGCAGCACATATCACCAGGATATGCCTGGGATGGAATGCTTATTGCACTTATAGTTAAGAACAACCCCATTGGGGTAGTTTTGATGTCCATATTCTTTGGAGCACTGAAGACCGGATCCATTTCTATGGAAAATGCCACAGGCATTCCTTCAGAGCTCATATCTGTTATACAGTCCATTATAATACTGTTTATAGCAGGAGAATCAGGGTTCAAGGCCAAGATTAAAAGCTTCCTTGCAAATAGAAGGGCAATAAAAAAGGCAGGTGAGAAGAATGCTTAAGGAAATAATAAATCTTACTTTGCTCCAGCACACAATAAGGACGGCTACTCCATTGATACTGGCAGCTTTAGGAGGATTATTAACCCAGCATGCCGGCATACTCAATATAGGCATGGAGGGCATGATATTAATGGGAGCCTTCTTTGCAATTGTAGGCAGCTATTTTTTCAGCTCTTCTCTGGCTGGAGTTCTTATGGCAGTGGGAGTTGGAATACTAGTAGGGCTTTTGTTTGCTTACTTTGTAATAGACCTGAAATCTGACGAATTCATTATAGGTATTGCAATAAACATACTTGCAGGAGGTTTGACTGTATTCCTGCTAAGAAGCATATTTGGGGTAAAAGGTGCTTTTTCTTCACCGGATATAGTTCCGCTACCTAGATTTAGATTAGGATTTTTGGAGGGCATTCCATTATTGGATACCATATTCAACAACCATACTGTTTTTGTATATGTAAGCTGGATACTGGTTGCACTAGTGTATGTGTATTTATATAAAACACCTTATGGAATATGGCTCAGGGCATCGGGAGAGTTTCCGGAAGCTCTGGAAACTGCAGGAGTAAGCCCAAGAAAGATGAAATACATAAGTTCCATTGCCTGCGGAGTATTCTGCGGATTTGCAGGAGCTCATCTATCCTTGGGATATCTGACATTGTTTACAGAAAACATGAGCGCACAAAGAGGTTTTATAGCCATGGCAGCCATAATTTTCGGAGGTGCACATCCCATAAGGACTTTAATTGCAGCATTCATGTTTGGATTCTTTGATGCATTAGGCATAAGGCTTCAGGTTGTAGGCATACCATCCCAGTTTACCCAGATGATACCTTATCTGGGAACTATTGTAGTGCTGTTTGTTGTAGCCAAGAGCTATATAAGAAAAATAAAGAAAAATGTAGAAGGGGAATCCTAGTATGGCAAGGGAATATGATGTGGTAATATTAGGCGGAGGAGTGGCTGGATATTATTGTGCAAAGGCCTTAAGAAAAGAAGGCAAATCTGTAGCCATAATCGAAAGGGACTCCTTGGGAGGTACAGCCATTAGATGGGGAGCTGTGCCTGTTAAAAGAGCCCTTGACTTTTTCAAGGAAAACAAGGGAAACATAGAGGAGTTGCTTAACAGATGGCAGGATGATTTAGCTGAACTGGGCAGAAGAACTAAAAGCAGTCTGTCATCCATAGGAGTTGATGTCTATTATGGAGAGGGAGAGCTTGTTGATTCGCATACTGTAAAGGTAGGAGGAAGTATACTTACATCCGGATATATAATAATTGCCACCGGAACGGAAGCCATAAGCATTGATGGCATACCTGTTGACAGAGAATGGATAATTACCCACAGGGAAGCCGTAGAGTTGAAGGATATTCCCAAAAGCTTAGTAATACTTGGAGGAAATGTTGAAGGAATTGAGTTTGCATCCCTTTATAGCCAATTAGGGGTCAATGTAACTGTCATAGAAAAAGAAAACAGTATTTTGCCTGGATATGATGGGGATTTGGCATATCCCATAGAGAAAAAACTTATGGATAAGGGCGTCAAAATTGTTAAGGGAAAATCCGCAATAAAGGCATATGTGGAAAACAGCAATGTGAAAGTAATTTTAGACGATGAAAGCATTATGGAAGGGGAAAAGGTACTGGTTACCCTTTTAAGAAAGCCCAATTTTCCAAAGGGAATTGAAAGGCTTAATATAAGATATAGTGAAAGCAAAATACTTGTAGACAGCAATTTAAAGACTAGCGTGGACAACATATTTGCCATTGGCGATATAAATGGAATTATGGGCCTTGGCAATGTAGCCATAAATCAGGGATTGCAGGTGGCTGAATATATACTAAATGGAAGAAGTATAAGCATGAATTATGAAAGTCTCCCCAGAGCAGTTTTCACATTGCCTGAAATAGCCGGCATAGGAAGGCAGGAGGAGGATTTAAGGGGAGTTAGCTATAAAGTAGGATATTGCAATTTCAAGGACACCTGGAGAGGGTGGTCAAGGGATTTAGATGAAGGATTTGTAAAAGTAATTGTAGATGAAGGCCAAAATGTGCTGGGGATATGGATGGTAGGGAATATGGTATCTGAGTATATAGGAATGATTAGCCCTTTGTTCAATAACAACCTTACATTAGACCATATTAAATCCAATTTAATAATCCATCCTACCTTAACGGAGAGCATTTTGGAAGCAGTGCTTAATATTAATAATGGAAGGTGATAATATGAAACAGCCTCATATATTGTTAGGGCCAGGAGATGTATCCAAGTATATTATATTAGCCGGTGACCCTGGAAGGATTCTAAGGCTTGCCAGATATATGGACAGCTATGAGGAAATAGCTTATAACAGGGAGTTTAGAACCATCAGAGGAACCTACAAGGGAGTGGACATAACTGCCACATCTACAGGTATAGGTGCTCCTTCTGCTGCCATTTGCATGGAGGAGCTGATAGCCTGTGGAGGGGAATACTTCATAAGAATAGGCAGCGGAGGGGCTGTACAGCCTCATATAAAGGTAGGGGATCTGGTAATTGCCACAGCAGCAGTCAGGGAAGATGGCACTTCAAGAATGTACGTGGAGGAAAAATATCCTGCTGTAGCAGATTTTGAGCTGGTAAATTCTATTATAAATACATGCAGGGACCTGGGATTTACTTATTATACCGGAATTATAAGAAGCCATGATTCCTTCTATATTGACAATGAAGATGAGCTAATGAGCTACTGGAGCAGGAAAAACGTATTGTGTTCAGATATGGAAAGCGGTGTGATTTTTACACTTGCTCAGTTGAAAGGTGTCAAGGCTGCAAGCATATTGAATACTGTAGTGGAATATAAAACCAATGTAAAGCATGGAATTGGCGGCTATGTAAACGAAAAATCAAATTCCATGGAGGGAGAAAAACGTGAGATAATGCTTGCCTTGGAAACAATAGCAAGTTTGAAAAAAATTAGCCAGCAAGGCTAATTTTTTTCTACTTTAATGCTATCCAACAGGCTTCTTACTTCTTCTGCCAGGTTTGCAAGGTTTTCTGCTGAAGATGCAATTTCCTCCGTAGAAGCCAGCTGTTCTTCTGTTGCAGTTGAAGAGTTCATTATCTCCATAGAAATATTTTGGGACATTTCTTCTATAATATCAGAGGACTTAACCAGATTGTTCACATTATTCTCAACAGTCACTGTGGAATTTGCTATGTGTTCAATTCTCATGGCAATATCTTCAATGAGGCTGGCAATTTCATCAAAGGATGTTTTAGCCTCCTTTACGGCAATTACTCCTTGTTCTACCTCATATGTGTTTGAATCCATCTTATTATTGGTTTCATTAATAAGAATGTTATTGCCTGCTATTATTGATTTGACTTCCTTTGCTGATTTTTGGGTTTCTTCAGACAGCTTCTTTATTTCATTGGCAACTACTCCGAATCCAAGGCCGTGTTCTCCAGCCCTTGCAGCCTCAATGGCTGCATTTAATGCCAGAAGGTTGGTTTGCTCTGATATGTTTTCAATTATGTTCAACATCTGATTCATCTTACTAAAGCTTTGCATTACTTCCTCCAGCGATTTTTTAACGGTTAAAGTGCTGTTTTTTATGTTATCCATCTGGATTATGGCTTCATTTATTCTTTCTCTGCCTGATTTTGCCTTACCGGATATTTCAACGCTTAGACTGTTGGCATCCTTAGCCTTTTCAGAGACATTGCCCATTTGAACGGAAATTTCCCTGATGGAATTTATTGCATTTAATATTTCATTATGCTGATTTCTGGTGGATTCGGATATTTTAGTTGATGCTTCATGGATATTGTTTGCACTGGCTGCAGTTTCTTCAGATATGGCTGCCAGCTGCTGGGAGGAGGCTGCAACCTGTGCTGCTGTTAGGCTTAAGTTATGAAAAATGTTTCTTATGTGTTCAATTATGGTCTGAAGGGAATTGCCAATTATGCCTATCTCATCTTCTCTGGAAAGAATATCATCGTCTATGTTTTCGGTAAAGTCCATATTTGAAATCCTATGGCTGTGTTCAGTAAGAATGCTGATTCTATTTGTAATTCTTTTGATAAAGAATGAAGAGGCCAGATATCCTAGAATAGATGCAGCTGCTACTACAATAAGAAGTGTTCTTAATAGCCAATTTAATCCTGAAAGGATTTCTTCTTCAGAAATGCTTACTACCAATGTCCAGTTTTTTGACTTTATGGGTGCAAATCCAATGCGAACAATTTTTCCGTCCCTTGAATATTTTCCCGTACCGGACTCATTAGAGCTTATCATTTCCTGTACTTTTATCATATCTTCCACATACTCAGGGTCTACAAGATTTATTAATGTTTCAAAATTCTTGGTATCATCAATTGCTGTGGCACCGGTTCTTATTGTAGGATGGGCTATGACATCTGCCCTGTGGTTAATAATGAAAGAATATCCGCTTTTACCAAATTGAATATCCTGTGTGATATTGTAGAACTTATCAGCTGACGTGTATGCTACCAGAACACCTGAAAGATTTTCACTGCTCATAATAGGTGTTGATATTACAATTGAAATCTTTCCTGTCAAAGGGTTTATCATAGGCTGGGAAAAATAGCTATTGCCTGACATGGTTTCATAGAAGTATTCCTCTTCATATATATCCATGGTTTCTCCGGTATCCAATATGAGGTTTCCCTGTAAATCTGATATTCCAATATGAGTAAGATTAAGGCGTGTTTTTTCTTTTGTTAAAAATTCCAGTTTTTCCTCTATGGGTATCTGGTTGTCGGTAATTATGCTTAACCCTCCCAGGGTTTCA